>Ga0180007_10004799_pt1 | contig 14135 bp, 7 predicted proteins | sample MM_PC_MetaG_FD_121122 | JGI IMG/M metagenome (GOLD analysis project Ga0180007, IMG submission 121122) | Groundwater microbial communities from the Aspo Hard Rock Laboratory (HRL) deep subsurface site, Sweden - MM_PC_MetaG | ecosystem: Environmental > Aquatic > Deep subsurface > Groundwater... | reverse complement strand
TTTCTATCTGCGACGGGACAACGAGCTTTCCATCAGGGGTAAAACGCATCTTGTCCTTGCTTTTACTTACCAGCGAAAGAATATTTTCCGGCTTCACCGGTGTTTGGTCGAGAAAAGTAAAAACAAGGCTGCCCGCTCCCCGTTCAAGTTTGCAAATTTTCAATTTCCGCAGGGAAAACTTGATGGTGATAATTTGCAGCAGATTGACCGTTTCCTCCGGGATTTCTCCATACCTGTCATGCAATTCATCCTGCAGATCCTCAAGTTCAAGCTCATCCCTGATGCTGGTGATTTTCCGATAGGCGATATATCTCTGATCACTGTCGCCAATATAGTGATCAGGAATAAAGGCTGAGATTCCCAAATTGATTTCAGGTTCAACATCAAGCTCCTCAAGTGAAAGTGCACCGTCTTTGCCTCTTCTTTTCAGATCTTCAACCGTCTTCTGCAGGAGATCAAGGTAAAGATCGTAACCCACGGCCGCGATATTGCCGCTCTGGGATTTGCCGAGAATGCTTCCGCCTCCTCTGATCTGCAGATCGCTCATTGCCAGTTTAAAGCCGCCGCCCAGCTCATTGTAATCCATCAGCGCACGCAGTCTCTGTCTGGCATCCTTGGACAACCCGTCCAGGGAGGGGACCAGCAGATAGGCATAAGCCTGTTCACTGCTACGCCCCACTCTTCCCCGCAACTGGTATATTTCAGCCAAACCGAACCGGTCAGCTCTGGTGATAATAATGGTGTTGGCGTTGGGGATATCAAGGCCTGATTCAATAATCGTGGTGCAGACCAATACATCCACATTTTTTTTGACAAAGCGGACCATAATATCTTCAAGTTGCTTGCCCGGCATCTGGCCATGGGCCACGGCAATTTTTGCTTGAGGAACGAGCTTCTGCACTCGGTGGGCCGTTTCGTGGATGGACTGCACTCGATTGTGGACAATAAAAACCTGTCCTTTACGCTGCAGTTCCTTGATGACAGCCTCTTTGATGACCAGGTCGTCATGCTTGGCCACAAAGGTCTTGACTGCCCGCCGCTGACTGGGCGGGGAACTGATAACGGAAAGATCCCTGATGCTGAGCAGGGAGAGTTGCAGGGTGCGCGGAATAGGGGTGGCAGTCAGGGTAAGAATATCCACATTGCTTTTTAGTTTCTTTATCTTTTCCTTATGGGCCACACCAAAGCGGTGTTCTTCGTCGATAATGAGCAGACCGATCCGTTTGAAAATGACATCTTTTGACAGAATGCGGTGAGTGCCGATTACCATGTCAACCCTGCCGTCTGCCAGATCTTTTATGATCTGTTTCTGTTCCTTTTCACTGCGGAAGCGGTTAAGACTCTCTACCTGTACCGGAAATCCGGCGAAACGCTCCCTGAACGACTCAACGTGCTGTTCGGCAAGCACTGTGGTCGGGACGAGCATGGCCACCTGAAAACCATCCTCAATAACCTTGAAAGCGGCACGGACCGCCACCTCCGTCTTGCCGTAGCCGACATCGCCGCACACCAGCCTGTCCATTGACTGTTCGGAAGACAGGTCAGTGATGACATCATTGATCGCCTTGAGCTGTCCTGAAGTTTCTTCATAGGGGAACGTTTCTTCAAGTTCGTTATATAACGGATCAGGCATGCTGAAGGCATGGCCTTTTGCCAGCTTGCGTCTGGCATAAATATCGAGAAGTTCCTGGGCCACTTTCCAGACCGCTTCCGTCACCTTCTGTTTGGTTTTTATCCAGAGTTTGCCGCCGAGTTTGTTGATTTTCGGCTCCTTGTCCGATATGCCCTGGTACTTGCTGATGGTGCTTAAACGATCAACCGGCACATAGAGTTTATCATTGCCTTCATAGGTGATCTGCAGGTAATCGTTGGCCACGCCGTTTAATGACATGTTAATGATTCCGTTAAAAACACCGATGCCGTGATCGACATGCACCACAAAATCATTGGGATGCAGTTCTTCAAAACGGATGCTTTCAGCAGGGCGTGCATGCTTTTTCTTTGTTCTGGAGCCGAGGCGTTTTTCGCCAAAGAGTTCATTTTCGGAGAGCACATGCAGACCTTCGGCCGGCAGATCAAAGCCGGCACTTAAAGGGGAAGTGACCAACGTCACATGTGCTGCGCCAGTTTGATCAAGCCTCAGCGGCGCTTGCTGTTGTCGTAATTCAATGTCGTAATGGGAAAGCATCTCAGCCAGATGGAGGGCATGTCTTTCCGTACGGCAGGCCAGGACGACCTTGTCATTGTATTGCTGCCATTCTCTGATCTGCTTGACCAGCGGAGCGATAAAGCCCTCCTTTTTGCGGGACAGTTCCAGCTGCTGCTTGAGAAGGAGATGGTTGCCGGTTTGGATGAAGAGAGTCTTCTCTTGATCTGACTGAAGTGAGGCAAAATCGTGCAGACATACCTGGCTGAAAACATCCAGAGAATTCTCCAGTTCTATTTCCGGCAGAAAAAGGGACACGGGGGGCAGAGCAGGGTTGTTGACGCTGCATGCCTCCTGGTGATTTCTGGCAATTCTTTCCCAGATCAGCTGGATGGACTGGGAAGATTCCTGTGGAGCAAAAGAAAAGACAATTGTATTTCGGGGCAGAATATCCGTTGGTGCGGAGAGTTTCTCGTAAAAGAGGGGGAGAAAAAACTCGATGCCGGGAAACGGAGTGCGGTTTTTTATTTTTTCTTTGATGGTATTTTTCTGCAGATGATTCCAGTTTCGTACTTCACCTTCCCTGTCAAATGCTGCCAGTATTTTTTTGTAATCAATGCTTGTAGGGTCAGGGAAAAGGGTGTCGCTGACAGGCAGGAAAATCGCCTCATTAACTTCTTTTATCGAACGCTGAGTTATCGGATCAAAATACCGGATCGATTCGACGGTTTCTCCGAAAAAATCAAGCCTGACAGGCGCGTCAATGGCTGAATCATCGGCGGCAAAAGGGGGTGGATAAAGATCAACAATGCCGCCGCGGACGGCAAACTCTCCGCTGTTCTGGACAAGAGAAACCTGTTCGTACCCTTTTCTGACCAGGGATTGCACAAGCCCGTGCTGATCAGTCTCCTCACCCCTGATGACAAGTTCGGCAAGTTCATCAAGGATATTCACCGGCAGTATGCGGCGCAGCAATGCTTCACTTGAGGATATCAGGATGAATTGGCCCTTGTTTGACAGCACTCTGTAAAGCGTTGATAACCGTGAAGCGGTTGTGGAACTGTCCGGGGAAAGGGGAGTGTAGGGCGGAATCTCATAACCCGGATAACAGAGCACGGGAAGTGAGGAGAATAGGCTCAGGTCCTGTTCCATGCTGGCGAGCATGGACTCTGAGGGGACGATAAAGAGAACGGGCCGGCCGGTTCTTTCTGCTGTCTGAGCGGCAAGCATGGCCGCAGCCGAAGGCCTTAGCCCGCTGATGTGAACGGTTTCTTTAAGGTTTCCCTGAAGGAAGGTGAATAATTGATGCATAATAAAAAAGCCATGGCAGCTTTCACTGCCATGGCGTGAATAAATTGAGGTGGTGTGGGTTTACGTTCCTGCGGCAAGAAAGCTGGAAAACTGTTAAAACCGGCCTCCGATACTGAAATCCCAGAGGCTCTGGTCTTCATCATCCTTGGGATCAATATTATAACCCCATTCAAGCCGCAGAGGGCCCATGGGTGAGAGCCAGCGGAAGCCGAAACCGACACTTGAGCGAAGATCAGTCCCAATATTTTCCGAATCACGGACGGCATTGCCGATATCATAAAAGACCAGGCCATTGAGACCGATGTCTTTGACAAGTGGGAAAATATACTCCAGGTTCGCATAGGCCATTTTCTCACCGCCTATTTTCTCATCGGTATCCGGATCGCGGGGGCTGATGCCGTAATTCTCAAAACCGCGCATGGTGCTTAAACCGCCCAGATAAAATTTTTCATAAACAGGCAGCTTGTCTGCTTCGTCTTCAGTAATATAACCGGCGGCGCCCCGGATATGGAACACCGTGTCCCAGCGGTAGGGGAAATACCAGCTGGTCGATCCTTCATATTTAGTAAAGGCGCTGTCGCCGCCCAGAATGGAGCCGGCTTTTTTGACGGACAGAGAATGCAGGGAGCCTTCGCTGGGACTATATCTGCGATTTCTGCTGTCACGGGAAAGGCCCATGGTCACAGAATGGGTTATATTGATATCCATGGAGTCTGTGATGTAATGCGAGGCATTTTCGCTGACATTGGACAGTTCCGAGTCATCATAGGCCCAACTGCCCCAGACCGTCCATTTCTCCCAGATGGGATAACCGAGCCGGATTGCTGTTCCCAAGGACTCTTTGTCATAGTCGTCATAATCCCGCGTCCAGTGGTAAACATCAAAACCGAATGAGAGCTTGGAGTCATTGAGATGGGGTTCGGTAAAGCTCAGATTGTAATGGGTATTCTTGCCGCCGATGTTGGCCTGTAATGACACAGCCTGGCCGCGGCCGAGAAAGTTGTGCTGGGTGATGTCCGACATGAACATCAAACCGTCAACAGAGCTGAATCCCGCGCCGATACTGAAGGTGCCGGTTGATTTCTCCTTCAGTTCAACGATGACATCCATCAGGTTGTCTTCCTCTGTCGGTTCAGGGGTGATATTGACGTCTTCAAAGAAATCAAGCTGCTGCAGACTCTCCGTGCTCTTTTTCAAGGCGGTTGCGTCGTAAATGCTTTCCTCGTCAACTTCCATGGCGCGGCGAATGACCTTGTCCCGGGTTTTTGTGTTCCCCTTGATAATAATGCGGTTGATATGGACCAGATCTCCTTTGCTGATATGGATGTTGAGGTCTACCCGTTTTTCTTCACTGTTCTTGGTAACCTGGGGATCCACCTCGGCAAAGGCGTATCCTTTCGAGGCATAGTAATCAGAAATTTTCAGGACATCGTCACGCAGGACCTGGCGATTAAAATATTTTTCCTCGCCGATTGTTGTCATCCCCTGGAAAACTGATTTTTCTTCAATCAGGTCACCGCTGATATCGATAACGCCCACTTTATAGCGGTCACCTTCGGTGATGTTGAAAGTTACATACAGCCATTCACCTTTTTTCTCCACCGCGGGATCACCCACCAAGGCATCGATAAATCCGTGATTCTGGTAAAAGGCGCCGATGCGGGAGGCGTCCTGCTGCAAAATGTCTCTTTTCAGCAGCCCTGAATCCGTGAACCAGGAGAACATGGTTTTGGTTGAAGTGGAGAGGATTTTTTCTATTTCATCATTGGCAAAGGTGTTGTTGCCATGAATGATTATTTCCTTGACGTATATTTTATCCCCTTCCTTGATTTCAAACAGGATATTGACCCGGTCTTTGTTAGGGTAGGTGAGTTTTGTGGTGACTTCAGTGTCATAATATCCTTTTTCTTTGTAAAGCTTGCGGATATTTTCCGCGGATGTCATGACCTCCTGGGGATTGATAATGGTGTTTGCCGTAACGGTGATGACCTCTTTGATCGTGTCAGCCTCGAGATTTTTTTCACCGGAGATGGTGACGCTGGCGACAACTTCCTTTTCTTTAACGGAAAAGGTCACAATCTGACCTTCCTCGGTGTTTTCCACATTGATCTGCACATCGTCAAAGTAGCCCATCTTGTAGATGTTCTTCAGGTCCTCTCTGAGCTGCGTCTGATTATATCGATCGCCCGCCCTGTTCTTGATATTTTTGAGGATAGCCCCTGAGTCAATACGGGTGTTGCCGCTGATTTCTATCTTGGCGATACGGTAAAGCCGGCCTGTGTAGGAAAGAACCTTGTCCACAAGTCTGTCGAGTACGATTGCCAGCTCTTCGGGACTTTCCGCTTCCTGGTAAAATGAGCGGGAAGATGTGGCATCAAGGAGATCAACCGTTAGAATGTCGACACTTAATCTTGTGCCGATCTGGGTGATGCTGCCGAACACGATGTACTCGAAATTTCCTTCAGGGATTATCTGACGGATTTTTTCCGGAGGAGGCGGAAAGGCGGCGGCATAATCAATTTGCGCCATCACCTGATTACGCTCCAGAAATTTCTGCCCTCTTGCGGTCACGTTTGTTGACAGGATCTGATCGCTTTTTTCGGATAACAGCGCCGGATCACCCCCGGTATTGATTTTAAACGGCAGAAAAACAGTGTTTGCCGATGTCATACCGGCAGGCGCGGCTTCTGTGGCAGCGTAACTGCTGGAATAAAACGGCAACAAAACACTAAGAATGAAAAGTGGAATAACAAGGCTCAGAGGGAAGCGGGATTTATGCATAGCAAGTCTTCGTAATAGAGTAGGGAGTAAGAGGTTAAACTATCTTCACCAGGATATTGAAAAACTGTCGCACCGGCAACTTTTTTTTTATCCTGTTTAATTGCATAAATAAAACATAACTATTGAAAGTTAATAAAAAATGAAGATTGTTGCCATTAAAAAATCATTTTGATGCAAAGAGCGCATCATTTTCCTGCAAAATGCCGCTGTCGAACAGCTTGCCGTTTCGTAAGGTCAGACAGCGGTCCATCTTACGGGCAAGGGCGAAATTATGGGTAACAATAACCGTGGTCAGTCCGAAATCATGATTCATGTCGCGTATCAGATTAAAAATCTTCTCACCTGTTTTGGGGTCAAGGTTGCCGGTCGGTTCATCAGCCAGCAGAAGCAGGGGCTTCATGATGATGGCCCTGGCAAGGGCAACCCGCTGCTGTTCACCGCCGGACAACTCGCCGATCCGGTGGGCTAATCTGTGCTCAAGACCTACTTTTTTGAGCAGTTCCCTGCCGTCGTCAAAAAGTTCTTTTTTATTCTTGCCTGCGATAAGACCTGGCATGATGGTGTTTTCCAGTGCGGAAAATTCGGGGAGCAGATGGTGGAACTGGAAAACAAAGCCAATGGCCTGATTGCGGAAATTCGCCAGACTCCCCTCATCGCGTTTAAGAATATCCTCATTTTTGTAATACAAGGTGCCTTTGTCCGGCCTGTCCAGGGTGCCGAGGATATGAAGAAGCGTCGATTTGCCGGTCCCGGAAACACCGGTGATGGCCACCATCTCGCCCCGCAGGAGTTCAAGGTTGAGGTCATTGAGCACTTCAACCTTGCCCGGACCATGGCCGTATGACTTCATCAGTCCCCGGGCTGAAAAATCAACTGTTCTGCTGTTGGTGTCTCTCATTAGATAATTAATAACGCAGGGCTTCGGCCGGTTCAACGCGGGATGCCTGCCACGACGGGTAGATGGTTGCAAGGAAGGTGATAAGTACTGCGGCAAGGGCAACAGATGTCACATCAAAGGGCAGAATCTTCACAGGCAGGGTAGACATGGGATAAACATCGCTGGGAAGTTTGATAAACTGGTAGCGGCTTAAAATCTTGCATAAGCCGAGCCCCCCGGCGACGCCGATTGCCGTGCCGGTGCAGCCGATAATAAGCCCTTCATAAACAAAAATCCGGAGAATGTTGCCGGACTTGGCCCCCATGGATTTTAAGATAGCGATGTCTTTTGTTTTTTCCATGACCACCATGGTGAGGGTGCTGATGATGTTAAAGGCCGCAACCAGCACAATCAGGGTAAGGATGATAAACATGGCTGTTTTCTCAAGTTTCAGGGCGGAAAAGAGATTCTGGTTCATGCGCATCCAGTCCTTGGCCACAAAGCCAGGGCCAAGCATCTCCTCTATCCTGGCGGCGATGTTTGCGGCCTGATAAATGTCGTCGACATTGATTTCAATGCCGTGCACACTATCGCCGATGCTGAGAAACTGCTGGGCGGTCCTGATGGATATATAGGCCAGTGAGGAATCGTATTCATACATGCCGGTGTCAAAAATACCTGTAATCTCGCATGTTTTTATTTTGGGAATCACTCCCATGGGAGTCAGCGGCCCGGAGGGCGACAGCAGTCTCACCCGGTCTCCCATTCCTACCCTGAGCTGCCGCGCCAGATGTTTGCCGATGATGATGCCGGGAGGGCTGCCAGGCTCCTTTTCAGCGCGGGACAGGCCGGAAATATCGCCATAGGTCAGCTGGCTTGATAGGGAAAGCACGGAAGACGCGCTGGCAGGGTCAATGCCGCGCAGGACAATGCCGGTGCCGTTGTTGCCTGTGGTAATCATGGTCTGGGAATAGATGTAGGGGGTGACCGACTTTACCCCTTCAGTATGTTGAATGGCGTCAATCAGGGCAGGATAGTCATCGATGATCCCGCCAAGCTTCTGCACGACAATATGGGAGTTTACGCCGAGAATCTTGTTGCGCAGCTCGGAGGTAAATCCCGCCATGACGGCCAGAACGACAATGAGGGCCATGACCCCCACAGCGACCCCGGCCACGGAAATAAAGGTAATAAGCGAAATAAATCCCTGTTTCCGTTTTGCCTTCAGGTAGCGGAAACAGATAAATGTTTCAAAACTCACGATGTTAACCTTTCTCTGGGCGCAGATGGGGAAAGAGAATGACATCCCGGATGGATGGAGCATCGGTAAGCAGCATGACCAGACGGTCTATGCCGATTCCTTCTCCCGCAGCCGGAGGCATGCCGTATTCCAATGCCCGGATAAAATCTCTGTCGAGTTCCGGAAAAATTTCCTCGTTATCGCCACGCTCGGCAATCTGCTTTTCCAGGCGCTGCTTCTGGTCGATGGGGTCATTTAATTCGCTGAAGGCGTTGGCAATTTCCCGGCCGGTGATAAAAAGTTCGAAACGGTCGGTAACATCCGGATTGTCCCTGTTTCTGCGGGCAAGAGGGGAGATCTCCGTAGGGTATTCGGTAATAAAGGTCGGGTTGATGAGCCTTTCTTCCACCAGAAGCTCAAAAAGTTCATTTTTTGCCTTTCCCGGCCCTGCCGTTGCTTCAAGTTCAATGCCCTTATCCCGGGCCAGTTGCATGGTTTTTTGCGGATCATTTAAAATGGTTTGGTCAATACCGGCGATTTCCATGAGAGCTTCTTCCATGGTATATCTTTTCCAGGGCGGGGAAAGATCAATTTCCTCACCCTGATAGGTGATCTGCATGGAACCGGTTACCTCAGCCGCAATCCAGGAAATCATCTCCTCGGTCAAATCCATCAGGTCATGGTAGGTGGCATAGGACTGATAAAATTCCAGCATGGTGAATTCCGGATTATGCCTGGTTGACAGACCTTCGTTCCTGAAATTACGATTAATCTCAAAAACTTTTTCAAAGCCTCCCACCAGCAGGCGTTTCAGATACAGTTCCGGGGCGATGCGCAGATAAAGATCCATGTTCAGGGCATTATGGTGGGTCTTGAAGGGTTTTGCCGTGGCACCGCCGGCAATGGGTTGCATCATCGGTGTTTCCACCTCCATGAATCCTCTATTGACCAGGAAGTCACGAACAAGTCTGATAATTTCCACTCTCTTGCGGAAGGTATCCCGCACCTCGGGATTGACGATGAGATCAACATAGCGTTGCCGGTATCTGATTTCCACATCGGTCAGCCCGTGAAACTTTTCAGGAAGAGGCCGCAGGGATTTGGTGATGGGCTGAAAGGAAATGGCCTTTAGCGTCGGTTCACCGGTCTTGGTACGGAAAAGCGAGCCTTTGAAGCCGGCAATATCGCCGATGTCCAGTTTTTTGAAAATATTATAGGACTCCTGACCCACCACATCAAGTTTGATATAGATCTGCAGGCGGCCGGTTTCATCCTGAATATGCAGGAATGTGGCTTTGCCGAATTTCCGCATGGCGACAATCCTGCCGGCCAGAGACATGCTGCCGGTCATTAGGGGTGCTTGCGGATCGGGATTTCCCGGCAGGACGTCCTTCACCTGATGGGTCGGTTTGTAATTGTTGGCGTAGAGCTCAACCCCCAGTTCGGCCAGTTCCTCGGCTTTGGCCCGTCTTTGTTTTAATATCTGGTTCAATTCATCCATATTTCCACCTCGCACCGCAATTTTGCCTGGCGCGTTGTTTTATTCGTATGCTATAATGGATACGTTCTTTCAGTGCGTGATCTACAAATATTTTTCCCGCAATCTTTCTGAAACTTCCCGGGTCAACTCGAGAACCCGTGCAGCTAAATCCGCTGTCAATGCGCCGGTGCCACAGCTGGGGGTAATCAGGCTCTGGCGTAACAGGGCTGACATATTCCAGTCATTGTTGACGAGTTGAGAGGCCTGCTCTTCCCAGCGGGCAACAAGGGAATCCGTAGTTTCAGCGAGGATATGCTCCTTTTCTGAAGTCGGGATGAGGCCCCAGGCAATAATACCCCCTCGGGCAAGAAAAGCATATACCTCATTTTTAAACGACACCAGGCGGTCGAAAAAGCCATAGGCGTCAAAGTTTAAGATGTCAAAATCAAGGGAAAGAAGAAGGGCCCAGTCTGTGTTGGCGCAGACGTGAATGCCGGCCAGACCCCCGGCTTGATGAATTGCCTCGATCATCTCGTTCTGGTCTGTGGAGATGTCCTCTTTTGAAATGCTGATAAATGACGATGAGCCTAAACCTGCCAGGGCCGGCTCATCGATGAAAACAATAACCGGCTTGCCCGCTTTTTTCAGGAAAGTGACCTGCCAGGCGGCTTTCATGGCAAGCCCCTTTGTGATCATCTCTCGGATCATCGGATCATAATAACCGGCACGATTATCCTGATCCGATATGCCGGTGAGCAGGGTGAAGGGGCCTGTAATCTGTCCCTTTAAGGCGAGAATGCCATCCCGGTTTTTTACCTTTTCCATCAGTTTGTAAAGGCCTTCTGCATGGGAAGGACTTACTTTGAAGCGGGAATCGGCAAGTTTGGCAAAATTTTCATTCACTTCGAGGTATTCCTCAAAAAAAGCGAGTTGGTCCGCCTCGAAATGATCGGATCTGGTGTTGAAGAAAACTCTTTCATCTTCTGATGAAATACCGGGCAGTCCTTCGTTGAACTGCTGCAGCATCCCCTCAAGTCGATTGCCCGGCAGCTGGGGCCAGAGCGGGATTTGCGGCGTGTGCTGAAAGACGAGTTCAAGCGCCTCATCGTGGCTTGTCAGAGGAATGCTGCCGATTAACGTGGCATGTCCGCCTGCCTCAAATGAGGAACCGGCTTTGCTTTTATTCTGGGAGGACATTTTGTATCCTTAATCTCATTTACCTGCAGGATGATCATGATGATGATGATGATGATGGAGTAATATAAAAAGATGATCAACTTACTCTCAAAAGGTCCAAAGTGCAAAGCGAAAAATAAAAAGATAGCGTCCTGCAGGTTCTGCCTTATATTATTATAAAAGTTTTACCGGTCTTGACTGTATTGCTAAAGTTGTTTATTTTCCAACCACGCGAGAGTGGCGGAATTGGTAGACGCACTAGACTTAGGATCTAGCGCATTACGTGTGTGGGGGTTCAAATCCCCCCTCTCGCACCAAGGCGGAGTTTAGGAGTTTAAGTGAAAGGTTGAGGCAAAGGGCAAATTTGTTCAGCATCTTTGCCTTTTGTGTTTTTTAATCATAACCTGATGCAAATATAATTTTCATAATGAGAAAGGAAGGTACCATATGCAGGTCAGCGTTGAAGATGTAAGCTCCCTCACAAAAACACTGAAGATTGTTGTTCCTGAAGACATTGTCTCAAAAAAAATTGAAAATGCCTATAAGGAACTGAAGGCGGAGGTGTCGATCAAGGGCTTCAGAAAGGGCAAAGTGCCAAGAAAAGTTCTTGAAAAAGGATATGGCGAAAAGATTAAAATGGAAGTAGGTGAGAAATTAGTTCAGGATACCTATTTTGACGCCTTGGAAAAGACGGATTGTAAACCGGTCGTCCATCCTGAAATCAAGAGCCACAAATTTGCCGATGACGGTACCTTTGTCTACGAAGCCCAGATCGATGTTAAGCCCCAGTTCGAGCTTGGACAGTATAAGGCCCTTGAAGTGGAAATGCCTGAAATTGTCGTGACCGACGAGGCGGTTGATGCGGAGATTGAGTCTCTGCGCAAGGAATTGGCGCCACTGCGCAATGTTGATGATCGCGGGATCAAAGCAAATGACCTGGTGGTTGTCGATTTTCAGGGTTTTGATGAGAATGGAGAACCAATCAAGCATGTGAACGCGGAAAATTATTCCGTTGAAGTCGGTTCCGGCCGCAACGGCAAGGATTTTGAGAACGTCTGTCTGGGTCTGAAGATAGGTGAGGAGGCAAGCCGGGCTGTGGAATTCCCCCCGTCTTTCCCCAATCCCGTTCTTGCCGGGAAAAAGGTGGAATTCAAAATCAAGGTGAAGGAAGTAAAGGAACGTGTCCTTGCCGATGTCAATGATGAATTCGCTCAGGATGTGGGAGAGGAGTTTGAAACTCTTGACTCATTAAAAGTACATGTCCGTAAAAAAATAGAGAAACAGCGAAGCGATGCGCAGGTCGGTGACCTGACAGACAAAATTATGCTGAAGATTCTGGAAAAGTATGATTTTGAAGTCCCGAACAAGCTCGTCGCTTTTGAGGTGAACGAACAGATCAAGCAGTTGGAGAATCACCTGCAGAAACAGGGACTCACTCTTGAATCAGCCGGCATGAACCAGGAAAAATTGGTGAATGATTATAAGGATGCTGCGGTGAAAAGAGTGCGCGGTGATTTTATTCTCAAGAAAATTGCCGAAACTGAAGATATCAAACTCAGTGACGAAGATATCAGCAAGGGTTTTGAGAGGATTGCCACCCAGTATGGCATGGCGGTTGATGAGGTGAAAAAATATTTCCACAGCCGCAACGAACTGCTGCCTTTCATGAATGAACTCCTCAGTGAAAAAATCCTTGAGTTCTTACGCGAAAATGCCGTTGTAAAGAAAGTAGGGGCTGCAGCTGTCGGTAACGAATCAGAAAAAGCAGGAGCCACCGAATGAATTTGATTCCAGTTGTTGTTGAGCAGAGCCCGAGAGGTGAGCGGGCTTATGATATTTATTCCCGTCTGTTGAAGGAAAGGATCATTTTCCTCGGTGGGCCAGTGACTGATGATGCAGCCAATGTCATTATTGCCCAGTTGCTCTTCCTCGAAGCGGAAGACCCTGACAAGGATATCACTTTTTATATCAACTCTCCGGGAGGCGTTGTTACGTCAGGGCTGGCAATTTATGACACAATGCAGTATATTAAAAGTGACATTGCCACGCTTTGCATGGGGCAGGCGGCAAGCATGGGCGCTTTTCTCCTGGCGGCAGGTGCGCCGGGGAAAAGGTATGCCCTGCCGAATTCGAGGATTTTAATCCATCAGCCCATGGGCGGATATCAGGGCCAGGCCTCGGATATCGATATTCATGCCCGTGAGATTCTGCGTATGCGGGAAGACCTGAACAGGCTTCTTGCTCATCATACACGTCAACCCCTTGAAAAAATCCAGGCTGACACGGAAAGAGACTATTTCATGAGCGCATCGGAAGCCAAGGAATACGGTCTGATCGACAAGGTTCTGGACAAGCGGGAAAACATTGACGAGGAGGTATAATTATGGGAGATGACCATAATGATATTGATGTGATCTGTTCCTTTTGCGGGAAAAGCCAGGACGAGGTCAGAAAACTCATTGCCGGACCGAATGTCTATATCTGTGATGAGTGCATTGATCTGTGCAATGAAATAGTCAGTGAAGACCGTCTCCATGATCTCGATGAACAGGGTGACGGCGCTATATTGAAGCCGCGGGAAATCAAGGCCCATCTTGATCAATATGTCATTGGTCAGGATCTGGCCAAACGCATCCTGTCGGTTGCCGTGCATAATCATTATAAACGGGTTGAGTCCAAATTTACCAACAAAGAGGGTGATGTTGAGCTGCAGAAAAGCAACATAATCCTCATCGGCCCCACCGGCAGCGGCAAGACGCTTCTGGCCCAGACACTGGCCAGGATACTCAATGTTCCCTTTGCCATTGCCGATGCAACCACATTGACTGAAGCCGGATATGTGGGAGAGGACGTGGAAAACATTCTGGTGACTCTTCTCCAGGCCGCAGACCATGACATTGAAAGGGCAAGCCGGGGCATTGTCTATATTGACGAGATAGACAAGATTGCCAGGAAATCCGACAGCGCCTCCATCACCAGGGATGTTTCCGGTGAAGGCGTCCAGCAGGCCCTGCTGAAAATAATTGAGGGAACAGTGGCCAGTGTGCCGCCCAAAGGCGGCAGAAAGCATCCCCAGCAGGATTACGTAAAGATTGACACCACAAATATCCTTTTTATCTGCGGC
>Ga0180007_10004798_pt1 | contig 14136 bp, 14 predicted proteins | sample MM_PC_MetaG_FD_121122 | JGI IMG/M metagenome (GOLD analysis project Ga0180007, IMG submission 121122) | Groundwater microbial communities from the Aspo Hard Rock Laboratory (HRL) deep subsurface site, Sweden - MM_PC_MetaG | ecosystem: Environmental > Aquatic > Deep subsurface > Groundwater... | reverse complement strand
CTTAACTTTTAATATTCCATAAGAAATGCACCTAACACACATTTTTAGATATTGATTTTTAGCTTTTTCCTCTTTAATTGTTTTAAGGGGTTGTTTAAACAAAGTATTTAAAAGGTTTAATGTTGGATAATTTGATTAAGTTTTAATACTATTTTAATACTATTTCAATACTATTTCAATAGTATTTCAATATTGTTTAGTTGAATGTTTAGTTAGGGTGTTTAGTTAGAATAGCGCCATTGTCAGTTAAAATGTTAATATTGGTTGTAATGCCGGTGCCTTTTTGTTTTATTGTTCTTTCCAAGAGAAACGAGGGGGTGGCGGGCAGTTTGTTATTAAACTAAGAAATATTTAAAAAGGTCAAACATTTGTTTTTGTATTGATGGTTCTAGAATCTTTATTAAATCCGTTTGCTGTAAAAAAGAAACCGTGGGAAATGTTTCTTGCGGGTTTTATTTATTCTTTAATAGGCTTATTTATTTCATATATTGTTTTACGGGACTATGCTGGGCTATTATTGGTTTTTCTTACGGTAATGGCGGCTATGCCTTTGATATATAAAACAATGATTAATGAAGAAGAGTTAGGAATGAAGCTAAATTCACGCTGGAGAATTTTAAGGGAACACTCTCACGTTTTAACATTTTTAATGCTATTTTTTCTAGGTGTAGTAACAAGTTTATCTTTAGCCTACATTTTTCTGCCAGTTACGATGGTCGAATCAATTTTTAAAATTCAGTCTTGGGCAATTCTTAATGTTAATACCTCTGTTTCGGGCAGTTTAACTCAGTTTGGTTTGTTTAAAGGTATTTTTATGAACAATTTAAGGGTATTATTTATTTGTTTGATTTTTTCTTTTATGTATGGGTTGGGTGCAATCTTTATATTAACATGGAACGCCTCTGTAGTCTCTGCAGCAATTGGAAATTTGATAAAAACCAAAATTGCTTCAGTTGGGGCCGTGTTTGGTTTTGATGTGATAACAACTTATTTTGGAATAGCAACCTTAAGCGTCATGAGATATATGTTTCATGGCTTGATGGAAATTGCAGCGTATTTTGTTGCTGGTTTGGCGGGAGGAATAATTTCGGTTGCCGTAATCAAACACAACCTAAACAATGAAAAAGTTATTCGCGATGCTTTAGATTTGTTCTTTATCAGTTTGGCAATATTAATAATCGCGGCAGTTGTAGAAGTTTATGTAACTCCCCACTTGTTTTACAGTTATATATGATTTAATGGTGCGATTTTTGTGAAGCTTCTTAGAATATTTGAGAAATTTAGGTTAATTAAAGAACCTTTACTCTTCCGGGAAGATTCTGGAAAATTTCACCGTTCTGGACCATTATTTCAATAATTTTTTCTGCCCCGTCAATATTGGACTTTTCAATAAGATCTTCAATCATAACGCCCTCACCTTGGTCAAGGTCTTTAATCAATTTGAAAAGTTTTTCAGCAGGAGGTATTTCTTCTTCAAGTTCAATTTCTTCCTTTGGGACATCTTCAACAATAATTTCTTCAGAAAGGAAATGTTCTTCGCTTTTATCTATAAATACGATCTTTTCTTCTGACTTTTTGTATTTGGTCGTAGTTTCTTTAATTTCTTGGTTGTGTTCATAAAAATCATTTTCTCCTTGCTGCGAGGCAATACATTTTTCTTCGTTTTTAAAATTTAATTCCAAGGCCCTAACCTTTAACCACCGAGAATCAATTTTCTTCACAATATCAGGCGTGATATATTTTTCTTGGTTGAATTCTCTTATTCTACCAATAATTAAGATTGAATCACCCACGTTAAAATTTTCCTTAAATTTGTTGTCTTCAAAGAACCTTAACATAATTTGTTCTGAGCCATCGTCAACCAAAAAAGTCGTTACAGTGCCAGTAGTTTTAATTTCAAGAACTGTAGCCATAAGATTTAATCTATAAATTTTTTTACCTTCAGAACTTAACAAATAGTTTGGTTTTTCTGGACCTTCGTCAACGTATTCCCCTAATTTAATAGTTTTCAAATTAGATTTTATTGCATTCCAACGTTTAAACTTTTGATCTTCTACCATAATTAATTTCAAATTAGAGTTTTATCACACGTGTTTATAATCGGGGATTTTATCTCAAAGTCTTTGAATAAAACCACGCTTAGGCTCAAAAACGTCGCCTGTCCGCCTTAACTTTTCTAACGCTTCGTCCAATTTTTCTTGGGGGATGTTTTTCTCTTTGGCCATTTCTGCCAATTGTTCTACTGGTAAGATTTTTTCTCCCAGCTCTTTTTCAAGACTAGAAATAAGTTCCTTTACAATACTGATCTGGCTTCGTTGGCTTGCCGTAATTTTACTACTTATCCTATCAATATCAATTCTTCCAGTTTCAGAATCTTTAGCAATTTGGTTTAAACTATAATCTACAAGTTCAATTGCTTTTTGTGCGTCTTCTTTCGTTACTTGTTCGCTTAATCTAACTTTAGCACAGGCTTCAGATAATCTAACTAGGGCTTCAAGTTGTCGGGCAGTAATTGGAATGCTTGTTACACCAGAATCGTCAGGATTTCCCATATTTCTCATACTGATATAATATTCTTTAATTTCTTCAATAGCTTCATCACTTAGTTTAGGATTAGATTTTCTTCGTATATACATAAAGTATTTTTTTAGGAGGCCGGTATCAATTTCTGAACGAGCAGAATCGGGTTCTTGATGCAATTTTAGAATAAACGCGGCAGTACGTTCGTCCCTTTCTTTGCTAGGCAAATCTTTAATTGGAAAAATCAAGTCAAAACGGTTTATTAACGTGGGTGGCAAGTTTATTTGGTTTGCAATTAAATCATAAGGGTCAAACCTACCAAATTTTGGATTAGCGGCTGCAAGCAAAGTGGTTTCACATCGCAACGTGGCTTGAATATTTGCCTTTGAGATACTTACCGTTTGCTGTTCCATTGCTTCGTGTAAGGATGACCGGTCTTCTTTTGTCATTTTATCCAATTCGTCAATGATCGCAAATCCTTTATTTGCAAGAACCAAAGTTCCAGCTTCTAAACTCCAACCACCTAAAAATTCGTCCTTAACTACACTGGCAGTTAAACCCGCAGCACTTGCACCTTTCCCACTAGTGAACCTGGCCTTTGGCGCAATTTTTGAAATTCGTTTCAGCAACTGACTTTTACCACTTCCTGGATCTCCAATAAGCAACATGTGCATATCTCCTCTCGTAGTTACTCCGTCTGTCCGTTCTTTTTTACAACCACCAACTAATTGAAGAACTAAAGCCTCTTTGATTTTATCATGACCATAGATAGAAGGTGCAATGCTATTAGCAACCAAATTTAATGCGTTTTGATTATTTGCAATATCTTTAATCTGTTGTTCTTCTTCTGGCGTAATTTTCATATCATTAGGATTATCTTCGGTAGGTTCAAGATAATTTGATTCTAGAATAAGATCATACTTTGTAGATCTTCCACCAGTACGAAGATTAATTGGAACCTCTGCTACCCATCCAAACACCTTTATCTTTGAACCTGGGCTACTTTTTCGTTCTGAAATTGGACTCACCAAATCTCCCTTCAGAAAAACGTTAATTCTTTTCGGCTGTGCTCCCCCATCCAAATCGTCAGGAGATTCTTCTAAAACTAATCCTTGACCGTCAATCAACTCTTTAGAAATTTCTTTAAATTTACCCTTTCTACCACAAGAACACCTTGTCGGTTCTTTATATTTCTTGTCAAGTTGTAAAATTGATAAAATATTACCACAAGAAGGACATTCAAATTTTGCTGCTGTAACGTGTGGACGAACATCTGACTTTTGTCTGACAATCCCGTCTGACCAAATAAATTTGTTTAGATGTTTACTTCTAATTTCACTAATATTAACTTTTAATGATTCTGGAAGATTTTTCAACCGAACACTAAACTTTTCAACCTTTTTTGGCAAATCAAATTCTTTCACAGCAATTTCTGCAGCTTTAAGCAATTCCTCTGGAGTTTCTAAAATTTCATCACTAAGTTCGGTGTTAAATTTAAGTAACTCAGAAAAGTCTAAAACTAAAGATTCCTGTCCTTTTCGAACAGCTTCTAATAGCTGAGCGTGATAATTCTGTTCAATAAATTCCCTAAATAACCTAATTTGTTCTTCAACTTCCATTGTTAAACTTGGAGCAGTATGATTTTAAAAAAATCTGTGTACTGAAATAGTCATACTGTGGGTGATATGAGGATACTCGTTGTTCAGTATAGATACAAATTTAACAAAATGAATCATAAAAGAAAAAAAGAAATTTACTTGTCCAGGAGCTTTTTTAAGTTTTCAATCAACTTATCTGTAGCTTCATGAACTTCTTCTTCGGTTCTTGTACCAGTACATACGATTTTTCCGTTACTAAATAACAAAAAAGTTGCTCTTGTACCTTTGAGTTTGTGTACTAAACCTGGAAATTGTTCTGGCTCATATTCTGTGTTAGGTAGCTTAAGTCCTAAAAAGTTTAGATTTAAAGCCATACCAATTGAACCGGATGCTACAATGTTTTGAACAGTAATTTCGGGTTTGATTGTAACTACAATGTTAAGCTTTTTTAAGCTTCGAATGATGCTTTGGATACTTCTATCTACATCCTCTAAGGTTCTTGCTCCAGTACATACCACTTTTCCACTTGAAAAGATTAAAGCGGACGTTTTTGGTTCTTTAATTCTTAGAACTAAACCGGGAAATTGTTCTGGGTTATATTCGGTGTTTGGTAAAGTAGCTGCCATTTTTTCTAAAGGGATATCCTTTTCCAAAGAGGTAGATACTACAATATTCACGATGGTAATTTCTTTTTTACCAGAAGATTTTTTTGCCATTTTTTTTCAAAACCCCCAAATTGATTTTATTAGTGTTATTATTTGTTTTAAGCTATTTTTCTTTAAAACTATTTAAAAGTTCCCTTTATAAATAAAGAATTATAGTCATTTATAAACTATATAAAAAACCATTTAAAAACACCCACCCCCCCATTTCCTATGGAGATTTGGTTTGGTTTTGGCTTAAAATGAGCTTATTTTTAGTAAATGGACTTCATGAGAAATTAAGGTTTGTTAATTTTTAGTTAGGTTTTTAAATGAAAAGGATATTGAAATTGGTATGTATGATACTATTTTGTTAAGATATGGGGAAATTTTTCTTAAAGGTAAGAACAAGAAAGTATTTGAGAACAAGCTAGTGCGAAACATTAAAGCCATTTCTGGAGTTAATGAAGTTAAATTGTTACGTGCACGTTTAGTTGTTGATTATTTTTCTGAGCTTGTTCTTTTAAGAAGAGTTCTAGGATTAGTGTCATATTCTCCGGCCGTTAAGGTTGAAAAGGATCTTGATGTTATATGTAAGAAGGCTGTTTCTTTGTTGAAAGGTAAGAAAGGCAAATTTAAAGTAGTTACTAAACGGTCAGATAAACGCTTTCCGTTAGAATCTCCAGAAATTAATGTTGAAGTTGGTAAGTTTATTGAATCTTCATTAAAAGATTTGGAATTTTCATTTAAAGATCCAGATTATATTTTGAACTTAGAAATCAATCAAGACGGCGCGTACTTGTTTACGGACGTTTTTCCTTGTTTTGGCGGATTGCCTGTCGGTGTTGAAGGTAAGGTTACTTTGTTGTATGAAGGTTTCGAGAGCGTTGTTGCAGGTTGGTTGATGATGAAACGAGGGGTTGGTTTAGATATCTTTGCAGTTAAGAAGTTAACTGAGGAGGATTTGGAGATTTTGCAAAAATTTAGTCCCAAAAAGATTACTGTTTTGGGAAAGTTGAGTGGAAATAGTTTGGTTTCTGGCCAGAGTTTTAATAATTTGAAAGATTATGGTTTTAGTGGGGGGATTTTTAGACCATTAATTGCTTTTTCTTCAGAAGAGATTTTGGGTAGGTACGAAGGGATAAAGAGAGTTTAGTAATTAGTTTTTGATTTTTAGTTTGTTAATTTCGTTGTTCCAAGCATCGTATGTTGTAAGTTCATTATAATTTACTTGATTGTTTGTTATAATCTTTAATGCTAAAGTAGTTTGCATAGCACTAATGATTCTTGTCACAGTGTTAAGAACACCCATGGAGCAAGAAGTTTCTCCCTGAGCATTGTTTGGCAAGAAGTCTGCTAATCTTGGACCTTCTGGAAAAATTGCTGCCAACATCCCTTTAGTTCCTGCTGCGCTTGCGAAAACCCATTTAATGTTATTGTTTTTACAATAATTGTCAAGCAAAAACCGTGTTTCCATATTGTCTGTACTGTCTAAGATTAAATCTATGTTTGTTGGAATCAGTTCTTTAATATTTTCATTGTTTAATGTTGTATTGTGCGCAATTATTTTTGCATATGGATTAATTTTGAATAGTTTATTTTTTGCTATAGTCACTTTAGGTTTGTTAAGATTTTCTTGATCAAAAAGATTTTGTCTTTGGAGGTTAGATAACTCAATTGTATCGTTGTCGATAATTATGAGATTCTTTATTCCCGCCCTGATTAATAACTCTGCAGTACCTGTACCTAAAGCGCCGACACCAATTATTGTTATTTTGGCTTGTTGGATAAGCTCCTGACCGATTGGTCCGATTTCTTTCAAAATAGTTTGTCGGGAGTACATTTCCTGTTCTTGTTTAGTTAACATTTTAGTTCTTCTTTTAATTTACAAGCGTTACAAATTTCTTGTTTACTTGGTTCTTGGCAACATTTGCAGACGTTAGGTTTACTTGTTTTAGGTTTGTTCAATTCTCTTTCTTTCAATAACGGAAGGATGTCTAAAAAAGAATTGATAATTCCAGTTTTAGTTCCTGGATATTTTTCTTCCATCTGGTTAAGCATTTCTCTAACTTCTGCTCTGTAACTATGAGTTACATAGGGACATTCAGTAAATTCTACTTTGAATTTTTTCAGAAGAGCGTAAAGTCTAGTTTCTTTCTCTGTGCAGAAGTATAATGGTTTAATTCTTCTAACAAAATCTTGATGTTCTTCAATACCAGAAATTGGTCCTAATTTTGCAGAAATGCTTGTGTTGGCCTTAAACATGTTCATCACTATAACCTGAGATTCATCGTCTAAATTATGACCAGTAACCAATTTTGTTGCATTTAGAAGTTTAGCATGTTTGTTAATCAACTGCCTTCGCCAAACGCCGCAAATATTGCACGGTTTCTTTCCAGTGGTTTTGTTGATTATGGGATATGCTTCGTCTAAAGGTTTGCCATACTCTTCTTGGAATGAAGCTATGGTTAAAGGGATGTTATGTTCATTGCAGAATTGCTTTAAATCATCCAAGGTTTTGTCTCTGTAATTGTTGATTCCTTCATTGATAATTAGAGCAGTGACTTGGTTAGGATAATTGTTTTGTTTTAGGTATTTTTGTGTTAAGTATAATGCAGTCAAAGAATCTTTACCGCCAGAAGCTGCCACACAGACTTTATCGTTTCTTTGGATAAGTTGATATTTGTTGATGGTTTTGAATACTTTATCTTCAAAATAGTTAATGAAATGCTGTTTACATAAAGATCCATGCTGTAAAGTTATTACTGCTTTATGTTCACATTTGTTGCATTTCATATTTATCCTCCCGAGATGACGCTTAATAGTCTGATTTCGTCAGCATCTTGGAGGATTTCGTCTATAGTAAGAATTTCGTTAAGTTTGGTAACTATTACGGTCTCTGAATTAATGTTGATCTGTTTCAGAAGTTGTTCAACTGTTCCCTGAAACTTAATTTCCAGTATTTTCTGTTCTTTTTCTACGAAAACTTTCATTCTTCCCCTCCAGAGATGCTTCTAATAAGCAGGTCTATTGGTGTTAATGGTTAGTTTGAGTGCTTTTTTATAAAATTTTGGCGTTTTTTCCACAATTTTATGAGAATTGGTGTAGATAGTGCTATCATGAATAAGCTAAGCCATTGGCCAATTGTTAGCCCATTTTGGAGAATTAAATATTCTTTGAAAAATTCTGTGAAGAACCTCAATAGTGCAAAGAGAAAGATGAAAAGCCAGTAAAGAAAACCGTTTGGTAATCTTAAAGTTTTAATTTGGTTTAGTGTAAGTAAGATTCCAAAAATAAGAAAATTTTTTGCAGCTTCATATAATTGCGACGGGTGTCTAAGCTCTTCTTGATTGTTGAATTTCACGGCCCACGGAACATCCGTCACTCTACCAACAATTTCTTGGTTAAGGAAATTGCCAATTCTTACACAACCTGCGGCGAAAGCTACTGCAATCATAGTTAAATCAGCGTATTTCCAAAAATTTAATTTTTTAATTTTACAATAAACGTAAGCACCAAGAGTGCCACCAATTATTCCACCGTGTGACGATAATCCTCCTTCCCACAAATAAAACAATCTCCATGGTTGGCTTAAGAAATAATTTGGATTGTAAACTAACGCATGAAACAGTCTACAACCAATGAATAAAGTAATGATAACAACTAAGTAATATTCTAAAATTGTTTTTTTATCAATATTTTTTTGAAGAGAAACTTTTCTGAAAATAAGAAAACCACCAACTAAGCCAAGGGCCATCATGATACCGTACCATCTGATGGTTATCGTACCCAATTGTAATGCTACTGGATTTATCATTTTATCATAAATATCACTTAAATATATAAAATAATTGAACTTTCTATTATTATATGGTAAAGGAAGATAGAGAAGAATTATCTGAAGAAACAAAGAAACTTCTTAAACAAGCCGAACAAGATGTTAAGGAAGGAAGAATTATAACTATGAAAGAACTAAAAGAAGAATTAGGAATAATATCAAAAACTAACATATTATTGATGGCAGCCAAAGAAAGCATTTTAGAACTTAGTTGTTCTTTAGGTTATGAGAGTACTTTATTTTCAGAAGAGTTTTTTTTAATTAAAGCCAAGGATAAAAAAAAAATTTTAAAGGAAATAAAAAGTGCCAGGAAAAAAAGCTTGTTTGTAGTTGCAGAAGCTTCATCTGAAGAATTGTTACGTTTTCTTGTCGAGAAAACTTCTGTTGATATGGTAATCGGAATGGAAAAGATTAATCCTCGCGATAGCGTACATTATCCTCGCGGTGCAGTTGATCAAGTTATTGCAAAAATTGCTCGTGAACGCGGTAAAATTCTTGGTTTTTCTTTTAATTCAATTTTGAATTCAGAAGATAAATTTGAAAGAGCCAAGTTAATGAATCGTATTCGTTTCAATTTGAAGTTGTGCAAGAAATATAAGGTTAAAACTTACTTTGGTAATTTCGCTCAACAAACTTCAGAGATGCGAAGTTCTAAAGATTTGAAATCTTTTTGGTTAGTTTTAGGTGGAAACGGTTTAAATTCTGTTGAACTGTAAAGAAATGTTTATATAATTGTAAATCCATATTAAGAATAATGGTTGACAAGAAATTAATTAAAGAATTAGAGAAGAACAAGAACGTAGTTGCAGCCTACCTTTTCGGTTCTCACATGACTAAAAAAGAAAATCCATTATCAGACATAGATTTGTGCGTTTTTACAAAAGATTTAGATAAAGATACAATTTTAGAATTATATTCATATGGTGGAAATAAAATTGATATAAGTATCTTTGACAAACTTCCCACTTATATTAAACCGAGTGTGTTTAAAGGTAAGGCTCTTTTTGTAAAGGATAAACACTTCATAGCAAAAAAATTTGTTACTTCTTTCCGACAAAGCCAGGATTTCAAGAAATATCAAGAACGTTACTGGAAATCTTTAAAGAAAAAGGTGGCAGGACAATGAAGAAAGTAAAATTGTTTGATAATATCCATAATTATCTATCAGATATGGAAGAGATTTTACCCGAGGAAGAACTTTTTTTGAAAAGTAAAGTTCATCAGTACAGTATTTCCATGTTAATGATGAATCTTATCAATGCCTGTGTTGACCTTGGAACAGAATTGATTAATCTTAAACAATTAGGCTATCCTGGAAGTTACCGGGATGTTTTCCAAATCTTACAGAAAAATAAAATGATTTCTTCTAGTTTGGCTAAGAAAATGAAAGATTTGGTTGGTCTTCGTAACATTTTAGCGCATGAATATGGCGAAATTGATTTAGAGATTCTTCATGAGCAGGCAAGCAATTTAGATTTTATTGAAGATTTTACGAAAGAAATTGTAAAATATTTTGATTGAGGCAATATGTTTAAATGAATATTGGATTAAGTTTCATGAAATATTAATCTGTTATCCAAACAACTTGTTTGTTATACTAACAAATCTATTAAATATTTCTTCCGATGTTTATATTACAAACACATTGGTATTATTAACGGAAAGATTTAAATATTGTTCTTTTGTTTATAGTACCAACATGGAAAAGGAGTTGATGAACAATATTAAAACTTTTATTGCTTCTGCGGAACTTGTTTATCAAAACAAAGACTATACTTCTGCGACCATATTGTACTTTAAGACCATTTTTGTGGCTTTAGATTTAATCATATACGGAAAAATCAAAATAACTCCTAAAGATCATAGTGAAAGGTTTAGAATTCTTAAGAAACAATTTCCTGAAGAGTACTCTCAACTTGATAAATATTTTAGCATTTATAGAAGTACTTATTCTATAACAATTGATAAAGATGATTGTGACGAGGTTAGAAATTATGTCAAAAAATTATTGGAAAGACACTTTAACATCTAAAACAGAAGAGTTTTATAAGAAAAATAAGAGTGAAATAGTTGATATTATTTTGTTTGGGTCAGTCATGAAAGGAAAAGAAAAACCAAACGATGTTGATTTGCTAATTATTTTTAAAGAAAAAAAGAACTTGGACTTAGCTCACAAGTTAAAAAGCATTTTAAGAATTAAAACTGATATACCTATAGAGATTACGATTAAGACCTATTCAGAATTGTTCAAGAAAACTTTCCATATAAGAGAGTCTATCTTGACTGAAGGTTACAGTATTTTGAATAAAATTAATCTTTCTGAAGGTTTTGGTTATAAAAGTATGATTATGTTTCAATATCAGCTGAAAGGAAAAACTAATTCAGAAAGAATGCGTTTTTACTACAGTCTGTATGGCCGGAACTCTAAAGGCATGTTAGAAAGGTTACAAGCGGTAAAATTTACAGATACAGTTATTATGTGTCCGGTGGATAATCAAGAAAAAATGCATGCTTTCCTTGATAGTTGGGAGATTGAATTTAAAGAAATTCCATTGTTAATACCATTGCGTTTAGTTTAAGTAAAGGAAAAAGATTAAAAAGGTCAAATTATTTATAGAGTGAAAGAGTATTTACCATGACACAGATGGGGAAAAGAGGTATAGATGTAAGTAGAAGTAGTTCTAGGAGTAGGGTTAGGAGTGCGTTTAACGGTTTAGTTAAGTTGGGGCTGGTGTTTTTGGTTGTTGTTCTGTTGAGTAATGTTGTTGTAGCAAAGGATTTTGATGCAACTGTAACAAAATTTCATCAATGCTTAAACTCAGAAAACGGAATAATGGACTCCCAACACTTATGTTTAAAAGATTCTTTTGAAATTGAAAATGGCGAAACTGCAATTGGTAAAGATGTGTGTTTTAGGGGAAAAAATTCAGCAAATGAAGTAACTGTATATGATGAAGAAGTTTGTGAGAGTACGGCCTGTTTAGACACAAGTTCTGGAAGGGAAGAAATTGAAGTAGTTCATAGAATAAACCAAATGTATGCAGAGCTATTTCATGACATTCTTGTACAGTTAGATGATCAGGGGGTAAAAGATGAACCTAACACAAAAGATGTAAGAGATGCTGCAGCAATCACTGCCGAGTTGTTTTTTGGAAATGGGGACTATTGTGGGGGGACTTCGGATCATACAGAATGTGAAAAAAATGATGGATTTGCAACCGATGGGCAAAATGGTGACAATAATCCTGGGAATGAAAATGAGCAGCCTACTGCTTCTAGTGCTTGTTTAAGAATTAAGAATGATCAACCAGTATATTCGATAGATGTTGACGATTGGGGGGTTGCGGGTCCTGATAAGTTTGGCTTTGAGGAAACAGGAAAAGATAAATTTTCAGAACTAAGCACGGTTCCTCTAGTATTAAAATGTTATAGTGAGGAAGAATCTAAGGTTCATCCTTGGGGAGAAGGGAATGCAAAATACTTTGATATAAGGGGTGGTTTTGCTAGCGACAATACTTATCCTGATGACGCAATTGAAGAAGTAACAGAAGGTTTATTTGTATCTCAAAAATTCATATATACTGATCCTAACAGTAGCGATCAAATAACAAAATATAATCTTTATTTTTGTGAAAATGGGCAATGGAAAGATTATGATTACATTAAAAATTTAGATGATGATGGCGATGGTGCTCCAGGAGAATATGGGGTAGTTTGGGATTGTGATGATAATAATCCAACAGTAGCACCAGACTATTCAGCATTTGAAGGATTGGTTAGTAATCCCATAGAAGTTTGTGGCGATGGAAAATCAAATTTCTGTGAGAATTCAACTCTTTATGAAGAATTTTATGATGCGTATGAATCAATCTATGAAGACTGGCCAAATACTTACAGCGAGGAACAGGATGATTGTGATTATAATCCATGGGCTTGTGAAAATAATTGTCTCTTTGTTAATAACCACTGCGACTATTTAGACTATTCTTCTATTGACGAAGAAAGTGAAGAATTTGAGCAACCTTCAATGGCAGAAGGCTTCTGTTGCGGTGCCGACCAAATAGAAGATTTAGGCAGAATTGCTGATCCTGAATTTATTGACGAAATTGATGAAAGTAAAGTTTGTCTTCACAAAGATAACGAATATATGGTTGGTGGAGACTTAGAAAATTTGATTGGGTGTGAAGATAATGATGAATGGTGCTGGGCGGGAGCAAACACTAACGGATTTAAAATTTTTACAATAAAAGAGGTTGGCATAGAACCTTTTGACATTATTTCAAATACTGATGATTGGTACAGCTGTAATGAAAATACAACAGAAGAAACTTTACAAACGCCAAGTGCGCTAGAAGACAGAGACAAGGCAAATAGGTTTATGTGCTATGATCAAGGCGACCGGTTTGTTTGGGCAGAATGCGCCGATCCAGAAAATGCTGGAACTGTTAAACATCGCTTGCCTGGTGACGGAACTTATATGCTTGCTAATTTCATGGAAGATGGTGGAGATATTAGATTTGATGATTACAGTTCAGACACCAGCTTCTTTTACAAGCAAGATCTTGTTAAAACTCAGTTTGTAGATTTCAAAGAATATGATTTTATTGAATTTTATGCAGCAATCAATGAGATTCCTGACTTACCAGCAGATGTTAGATTACAGATTTACGGGAAAAACGACGTTATTTATTTTGATGAACAAGTCTTGGGATATTCGGTAAATGCTCCCTTGATGACCGAAGGTAATCAAATCCACGTCAAAGTTCCAATTGGAGGGTGGCTGGACGTTGAATTGATTAATATTTATGGCGAACCTTCCTCCGCTAATATTGACATTAAAAATGTTTACTTAAGCAAAGAAGGTGAAGAGACTCCAATATGTAGTGGTTATGTTACAGATTCTGTTAATTTTAATTCCTGGCTTGAAAATCTTGATCAATCTGAAGAAGGAAATGAAGTTGTTGGAGATAAGATCTGTATGGAACATTTTGGAGAGGATGCCTGGTTGGGTCATTCTGATTATAACGAAGTTGATGAAGATTCTGCAAGTTGTTGCGGTAACACTGCAAGTGAATATTATGCCGGTTTGACTGCTGATAATGATGGCAGGGGCTGTTGGAATTCAGAAGTAGTTAACAATGATGAAACTGCAATGAACGTCGAATATGATTTAACTTATTCAAATAACGAGTATGTTGTCGAGTATCCAGTGCAGGAGTTTGACCTAGCTGACACTTATCAAACAGTAAGTGTTGAATGGGAATGTGATGTCAACGCTGATTTAGGTGATTATGATTCAGCATGCGATCAACAAGGCATCAATTGTCAAAATACAGAAATTGAATGTTCTACTACCTATAGACCATCGCAAGATTGTATCGAAACCTATTCAAGATGTAATAATTTAGGTTGTGCTAGTCGCGAATTTACAGTAAGTTGTACTGAAGGCGAATATGCTGATAATTACATTAGTGTGGTTAGTTTGCTTGATGAAATTAATTTTGGCGAAGTTGGTTATTATGGCACGTATCCTGATGGT
>Ga0180007_10004797_pt1 | contig 14136 bp, 13 predicted proteins | sample MM_PC_MetaG_FD_121122 | JGI IMG/M metagenome (GOLD analysis project Ga0180007, IMG submission 121122) | Groundwater microbial communities from the Aspo Hard Rock Laboratory (HRL) deep subsurface site, Sweden - MM_PC_MetaG | ecosystem: Environmental > Aquatic > Deep subsurface > Groundwater... | reverse complement strand
TGGGCTATCAGGCACGGGGTGCGATTATGGGTATCCGGCCATTTCCAGCAATCTTGATTTTCATTGGGAATCATGTATAATAGCTGCGCGTAGGGCAACCTACACCACGCATCTCTGAACAGGAGATGCATTGTATTTATAACAAGGATAAAAAAATGCCGTCCACATTCCTGACCCGCGAGGGATATCAGAAATTACAGGAAGAACTCGAATACCTGCGTAAAGTCAAACGCCAGGAAGTCGCTGAACGACTGCACGAGGCGATGGAAGGCGGGGAACTGATCGAGAATGCCGAGTATGAAGCTGCCAAGAATGAGCAGGCGTTTGTTGAAGGGCGCATCCAGGAACTCGAGATCACCCTGGCCTCGGCACGCATCATCGAGAAAAATAGCAAGGACAAAGCCGGCCTCATCCAGGTCGGATCGACGGTGACCATTCAGGAAGATGGCAGTGAACCGGAGACGTACACCATCGTCGGTGCAGCCGAGGCGAGCCCGCGCGAAGGCCGGATCTCCAACGAGTCACCCATCGGGAGAGCGATCCTGAACCACAAGGTAAACGAAGACGTCACAATAGAAGCACCAGGTGGGACCTACAAAGTCCGCATCTTGAAGGTGAGCTAGGCCTGGGGTAGCCTGTCACAGGCCCCGCGCATCCTGCCTGGGAAGCGCGGGGTTTTTTCTTGTATAATCCTGAGACAAGTGAGGATCAAATGTCCGAATACACATCCCTGGAAAAAATCCGTCTTGCCAAGATCGAGGAATTACGCCAAGAAGGCGTCGAACCATTCCCGATGCGCGCCCAGCGGACCCATACCAGCATCCAGGCTATAACTGCCTTCGAGACTGCGGAGAAGGCTACAGCTGAAGGACAGACGCCAGCCGAGATAACAGCTACCCTCGCCGGGCGCATCCGGGCGACCCGGGCAATGGGCAAGATCACTTTCGCTCACATCGAGGACGGAGATGGGCGGGTCCAGTTGTTCTTGCGGATAAACGAGCTCGGTCAGGAGCGAGTGGATTTCTTCAACAAGATGTTCGACCTGGGCGACTTCATCCAGGCTTCCGGAGTAATGTTCCGCACCCGTACCGGTGAGGTGTCGCTGCACGTCCATGCCTTCACCATGCTGGCAAAGGCGGTCAGCCCGCTACCAGCAGCCAAAGATGAGCTCACCGAGGTTGGTGAAACGATCCGCCATGCCGTGCTGGAGGACCCGGAGTTGCGCGCCCGCCAGCGGTACGCCGACCTGGCTGTCAACCCGGAGGTCCGCGAGGTCTTCCGCAAACGGGCAGCGACGTTGCGCGCCCTGCGCGCATTCCTGGATGGAAAAGACTTTCTCGAAGTCGAGACACCCATCCTGCAACCGATCTATGGTGGTGCGGCGGCCAAGCCTTTCACTACATTCCATAACCAGATGAAACAAAACCTCTACTTGCGGATCTCATTCGAGTTGTACCTCAAGCGTCTCTTGGTGGGCAATCTGGAGAGGGTCTACGAGATCGGGCGTGACTTCCGCAATGAAGGCGTATCCTACAAACACAACCCCGAGTTCACCCAGCTCGAGTTCTACTGGGCCTACGCGGATTATGAGCAAGTTATGCTGTTAACCGAGCAGATGGTTTCGACCGTCTGCCAGCAGGTGACCGGAAGCATGAAAACCCATTATCAGGGAACCGAACTGGACTTCACCCCTCCCTGGCGGCGGCTGGAGATGCGCCAGGGGCTTAAGGAAACCTCCGGGATCGACATTGCCGATCACCCCGACGCAGAGAGTCTGTTCAAGGCCCTGGTGCGGATCGGGAAACAGCCGGATCCCAAGGCTACCCGCGGCAAGTTGATCGACTACATGCTTACGGAGTTCCTCGAGCCGACGTTGATCCAGCCGACTTTCCTGTACGACTACCCGCGTGATATCTCACCGCTGGCAAAGTCCAAGCCCGAGGACCCCCTGACCGTGGAGCGTTTCGAAGGGTATGTTTCCGGGTTCGAATTATGCAACGCCTTTACCGAACTCAATGACCCGCTCGATCAGGAGCAGCGCTTCCTCGAGATGGGCCGTGATTACACTGCTGACGATGAAGAGAAACATCCCCTGGACGAAGATTACCTGCGCGCCATGCGCTATGGCATGCCGCCAAACGGCGGGTTCGGGCTGGGCGTGGACCGCTTGGTCATGCTGTTGACCGACAAACGCAACATCCGCGAAGTATTACTCTTCCCACACTTACGCAGCGAAGATTATGATTAACCCCAAAAAAAATACCCCGGCACTCGGTGCCGGGGTTATCAATTAATAGACTTTATTGGCAATTAGAAAAAACGTCCCAAAGGTTGCAGTCGGGCGCTTAAAATACTCGAAATAATCCTTCGGGACGGTGCTTATATGTTATCACCGATAATGTCTAATGAGGATTACTCTCCGTCTTGCCAGAGTTTTATCGAATTCCGATTTGAGGATTTCACAGCATAAAGTGCTTCATCGGCGCGGTTCATCAGCGGATCGATTGAATCCGGATTCTCCCCCTCAGCATTAACGCTGGCGACCCCTATGCTCACGGTCAGCGAAATATCTCCGGCTGTCGTAGTGACTCGAAACTCCTCGATCAGCTTCCTTAATCGCTCACCGGCTTGAAGGGCTCCTTGGGCATCCAGCTCAGGCATTAATATGACAAACTCATCGCCTCCATAACGCCCGATAATGTCAGTACTGCGTAATTTCTGCTGGCACAGTTCAACGAGGGCGCAGAGGACCTTGTCGCCAACAGGATGGCCGTAAGTGTCGTTCAAGCGCTTGAAGTGGTCGATATCAAGAATGAAGAGAGCAAAGGGTCGGTGATAACGGATAGCACGCTGTAATTCCTGGTCCGCCACAACATGGAAGTAGCGGCGGTTATAGCAACCAGTCAGTGGGTCGAGCGTAGCCAGCCGTTGGACCTCCTGGTAGAGTTGAGTACGTTCAGTAATATCCGCGGCCAGGAGAACCACCTGATCCTTGGTTGAATCATCTTTTTCGATCTTGGCAATCCGTCCCTCGAACCAGCGTTCTCCGCCATCGGGGACCGGGATCTTGTATTCGATGGTCTGCGTTTGGCCAGTGGCGATCGCCCGCTGGATCGCACTGATCATCAGTTCCGCCACGGATTCAGGCAAGACATCCCGGACAGAACGTCCCTGGATGTCATCAGGAATTTCTCCTAACATGCCGGCATTGTCAGTCAATATTTCTAGGTAATGTCCCTGCTCATCAAAAATGTACAGCAGGCTGGGTAGGGCATTGATAAAAGCGCTCAACCGACTCTCCCGCTCGTGTAATTGTTCCTGCGAGTGAGTCAGTTCGTGGATGTGGGCCTCCAATCTCTGGTTTGTAGTTTGCAATTGCAGGCTGAGGCGCTGGAGTGTCATATGAGTCTCCACACGCGCCATCATTTCCTCGATCTGGATCGGCTTGGTAATGTAATCCACTCCCCCGGTGTTAAATGCCCGTACTTTATCCTCGACGGCATCCAAAGCACTGATGAATATGACCGGTATATCCCGCGTTCGTTCGTCTTCCTTCAGCCTCGAACAGGTACCGAAGCCGTCCAGGTCAGGCATATTCACATCCATCAAGATCAGGTCGGGCAGATGTGCCTGGGCCAGGACCACCGCTTCCAACCCGTTGTCTGCAACCTCCACACGATACCCGTTGCTCTCAAGGATGCGCATCAAGAGCTTCAGATTCTCGGCCATATCATCAACGATCAGGATATTGCCTTTATACATCGTCGTCATATCGTAATGCCACCATCGTAATGCACTATACAATAAGAATGTGAGAAGTATCGTCGCCCTTCCATTGCAATCTCTGGATCAGCTTTAGTGTACAATAGCCTTGATGGACGAAATCGCCCTGATCCATTCCGCCCAGCGCGGTGACCTGGACTCCTTCAACCGATTGGTCTTGGCATATCAGGACCAACTCTTCAACACAGCCCGGCGGATCATGGGCGATGACGAGCTAGCTGCAGACGCCACCCAGGAGGCCTTCCTGTCCGCCTTCCGGGCTTTGAACTCCTTCCGGGGTGGTTCCTTCCGAGCGTGGCTGTTCCGCACGGTCACCAATGCTTGTTACGACGAACTACGCCGAAAGCAGCGCCGCCCGACGATCCCGCTTGAACCGCTCAACCAGAACGAAGACGAAATTGAAACTCCCGGCTGGCTGGCGGACCCATCCCTCTCTCCCGAAGAGCAACTCGAACTAACCGAACTCGACCATGCCATCCAGCACTGTCTGGACCGCTTGCCGGTCGAGTTCCGCTCTGTAGTCATCCTGGCTGATATCCAGGGGCTGGATTACGCTGAGGTTGCATCTGCACTGCATACGCCGATCGGGACAATTAAATCGCGGCTGGCACGCGCCCGCCTGAGGCTGCGCGAGTGCCTGCAGAGCTTCCGGGAACTTTTACCTGCATCATTCCGTCTGGAAAATGGGAGCCGCGCATGAGCCGACAGCCATCTTTCCATGACATAAAGACCCTCTCAGCATATCTGGACGGACAACTCACCAGGAGCGAACAAGTCCGGATGGAAGCGCGCCTCCAATCGGACCCAGGACTGCAAGCCGCACTGGAAGACCTGCGCCAAGTCCGGGCATTGCTCCGCCAGGCACCGAAGCGGCGTGCCCCGCGCAACTTTACCCTCTCCCCGAAGACAGCCCGGGTGAAACCACCGGTACCTCGATTGGTCCCCATCCTGAACTGGGCTTCCGTCGTCACTGCCCTGCTCCTGTTCTGCGTCTTTAGCGGAAACATATTCGGGAACGCATTGCTGAACCTCGGCGCTGCTGCCCCGATGTTGACAAGCCAGGAGACAGGCTATGGTGGTGGATCCCCGGAAGAGCCTCCTATTGCAAACGACCAGGTAGAGAGCATGGCAATGTCCACCGAGTCCGCTGTTCAGGAGAGCGGGCCCTTGACTGCCGCGCCAGAAGGCACCCCAATCCCGGATGTTGCCATCGGACGGGCGCCTGCGGAAGTTACCCAGGAAGTTGAAACCCCTACACTCGAACCCCGGGCGCTGAAGCCTGATGATCAGCCCAGCATGCTAGCGATCATCATGACCATCGTCCAGGCGGGCCTGCTCTGTCTCGTAGTCCTTTTGGCCGGGTCGGCGCTCCTCCTGCGCTGGCAACGCGATCGCTCCTTTCGCCAGAAACTCCGCCGCAAATAATCCCAGCATTAACCATCCTTGCTCACCCTGAGAGTGGTGTTTATATATTTATGGTACATTTAGCTCATGGCTCTCACGGATGAGATCAATTTCTGCCCCCGGTGCGGTGAGGCCCTCGGCCTGGCTCCACGCTTCGGCCAGGAGCGGCCGGTCTGCCCCGGGTGCAATTGGGTCTACTTTAGAGATCCAAAAGTCGCTGCCGCTGCGCTGGTCGTCCGCGATGGGAGTGTCTTGCTTATCCGCCGGGCGAACGAACCCTACCGCGGATGCTGGACCCTCCCGGCCGGGTTCCTGAATGCCGGGGAAGACCCGGCCCGGGCTGCCGAGCGTGAATGTCAAGAGGAGACCGGCTTGGAAGTCCGGGTGACAGCGCTGTTTGATGTCATCCCCAAGCGCGAACACCTGCGCGGCGCAGATATCATCATCTGCTATACAGCGGAAATTATCGGTGGTCAGCTCTGCCCTGACGACGATGCCGAGGAGGTTGCTTTCTTTCATTTCAACGACCTGCCCTCGCTTGGGTTTGAAACCACCCGCCAGCTACTGGCCAAGGCCCAAAGTGGGGTTTTATTATCACCAGATCAGCCCACAAGCACTAATTGAAAGATTAATTTTTTCCCCACGCAGAAAACAAGGAAGGATGGATTTTATGAGTAAATTGGACAGTCCCATTTCCCTCCGCTTTGAGCTGCTTATTGCCATCACCATTGCCCTGGTCTCGCTGACCACCGCCGTGGCTGCCTGGCGGACAAATGCAGTCGGCTCCAAGGCCAGTGATGTCATCCAGCAGGCGCTTATCGATGCCCTCAAACAGGAGGCGCTTGCCAACGAGAACTGGCGCCTGACATATGAGCAAGCCGGTTACGCCCGGGATTATGAGATCGCCCTGGCCGGGATCGAAGCCCTGGACGCCAGCGAAGATCCGCATGCAATGGAACTGGCTGCCAACCTGCACACCTTCCTGCTTCCGGGCCTGCAACCGCTCGGGGATCCTTTCATCTCGGACCGGCGCTACCACACCCAGGAGCAAACTTTTGATATCGCCTTGCGTTTCGAGCACCTCCAGGCCGAGGACCCCGACATCACCGGACTGGACCCGCAGGCATCCCTCAGCCTGGCTGGCCGCCATTGGAGCGAGCAGCGTTGGCTGGTGACAGGGACTGTATTGATGGTAACCAGCTTATTCTGGCTTGGTCTGGCCCAGACCAGCGGAAGGAAATTTCAATTAATTACTTTTTTCTTCGGGTTCGGGCTCTATCTTCTCGGGGTGATCTGGTTGGTCGGTGTTGAGGTCGTATTTATGCTCATCAATCGAGGCGGCCTATGAGCCTTGATACTCCCCAAACCAAAGAAGTTAACCACCAGGTCAACCCGGACCGCTGGAAGAAGGTCATCATTTTGCTTACGCTGATCAACACCGTTCTGGTTGCGCTCATCGCCGCGCTGCAGACAGATGCTTCTACCCGCTCCAACACGGCCAGTGCGGAATCGCAGTACTTCGCCATCCTGCTCTCGAGCGAATTACTCTTCCAGGGCATGCAAGGCGACTACGACCTGAATACCTACGCCGCTGTGTTAATCAACTCGCAGGAGGCACTGGTGCTGGAGTACACTGCCCTTCAACGGCAGGTGGCTGACGATCTGACGGGCTATCAGTCAGCAATGAGTGAGGCTGCCGCAGCCCAGGCCCGCTCGGAACGGGCGGCAGAGTTCTCCGTCTTCCTATCCAATCCGCGCTATGCACCGGAATCCGAGTTCGACCTGCCCGACATGGATGCCTACATGGCCGCGAGAACCGCGGTCACCAATACATTACTCGAAAAGCAAAACACCGCTGCTGACACCTATCACATATGGAATGGCAAGGCGGATTCCTACGTCGCGGTGCTTACTATTCTGGCAATCGCCTTCTTCCTGCTCAACATCGCTCAGTCCACCCGCCCGGGTCTGCGACTGTTCTTCGGCACATGTGCCCTGCTGGTGATGGGCATTGCCAGCCTGTGGACACTGATCATCCTGCTCCAGTGACCGCTACAGACCCGGAACGTCCCATGGCGAAAGATATACTCATCCGTCCTGCGGGTCTGCTGGATGCCTCGGCGGTCGCTGAACTGTGCACCCAATTGGGCTACCCAACCAGCCCAGAGCAGGCTGCCCGGCGTGTCGACCAGATCGCGCGCCTCCCAGACCACGGGTTATTCGTTGCTGTTGCGGACGGGCAGGTCGTCGGTTGGGTCCACGTCCATGCTTACCCGCTCCCGGAGGTGGATACCCACGCTGAACTGGGCGGGTTGGTAGTGGACGAGCGCGTTCGCAACGGCGGCATCGGCCGGATGCTAGTCGAACAAGCTGAGAGTTGGTCCCGAGGCCAAGGCTGCGGGTTCCTTTCCGTCCGCTCGAATATTGTCCGGGAGGCTGCCCATCGCTTTTATCAACGTCTAGGCTTCGAACAGTTCAAAACCCAATATTCCTTCCGTAAGCAACTCTGACTCCCCACCCCTATTTGGAACTCCAAACCATCCATGCTACAATGAATCTAGGTAACCCCTCTATACAACCAGGAGGCAGAAAGATGACTACCCCTGACCTGCGCCCCTCCCCCATCGCCGGGACCTGGTATGAAGGCAGACCGGACGCGCTGGCCACGCAGGTTGACCGCTACCTCGACCAGGCGGAACTACCCGTGCTGCCCGGGGATGTCGTCGCTGTGATCGCCCCGCACGCCGGTTTCCGCTACTCCGGACCGGTAGCCGGGTACGCTTTCGCGGCTGTGCGCGGCCGGAGCATGGACCTGGTCGTGGTGGTCTCGCCGATGCACCAGCCCTACTCTGAGCCGCTCTTGACCACTTCCCATAACGCCTACAGCACCCCGCTCGGCCCCGTTCCAGTGGATCAGGATGCCGTTGCCGGCCTGGATGCGGCATTACAATCCCGCCTTGGCCATGGCATCAAGGCGGTCGCTTTCGACCAGGAGCACTCGCTCGAGATCGAGTTGCCCTTCCTGCAACGCAGCCTGGCGGGTGAATTCCGACTTTTACCGGTGATGGTGCGCGCCCAGACGCCGAAGGTTTCCCAGGAACTGGGCGCTGCCCTGGCTGAGATGCTCGCTGGCCGGAACGCCCTGCTGGTTGCCAGCACAGACCTTTCCCATTTCTACGATCAAACGACCGCCAAGGCGCTGGATTCCGAAATGCTGCGCTGCATCGAGGCCTTTTCTCCGGAGGAGATCTTCCAAGCAGAGCGGACCGGGAAAGGCTTCGCCTGCGGTCATGCCGCAACAGCGGCCGTCCTCTGGGCGGCCCGGGCATTGGGCGCTGACGCTGTCAAAGTGCTGCATTATGCCACCTCCGGCGATGTGACCGGAGACCACACAGCTGTGGTGGGGTACGCCGCAGCAGTGGTGCTGAAAGCTGGCTAAAACCGGGGATGTCAGGGCACAGGCCACCGGATATGCTCTCCTATGGGCACATCCAATTCCACCCGCAAGAATTCGAAAGCGCAGCCCTCAGCTTTGAGGTCATACGTCCCTTCTGGAACAATGAAGGTGAATTCTCCCCCGCCGGGGATCTGTGCATCGCCAAGCCAATTGTTGCCGAATTGTTCACTGATGGGTGAAGCGATCCACATGTGACAGATCGGTTCCGCTGAATGATTCTCGACAGTTACAGATGCGCGGCAAGATTCGGACCCGGAATCTCCCTGCTCACTAAAAGTCCAAACACTATCCGAATCGAGGTCCAAGTCCTCGATGATATATTCTGCCTCGCTGCAATCTTCGAGCAGCAGGTCAACCCTGCCTGGAAGTGTATCCAGGGAAAACTGTTCCCCACTGCGGACGCGCCCACCTTGCAGCCAATCGGAGCCCCAATCATCACACGGTCGTGGGCTGAGATACACCCTGCAAATGGTAGTACAACTCTGGTTGACCAGGGTCAGGTTTACCGAACCTTCCCCCGGCGAAGACATCATCTCAGCAGGGATCGGGCACGGCAGTTTTGAAGGAAATCCCAATCCATTGAGGGCAGTGCAACCAGCGAGTAAAAGTGGCATCAAGCATAGGACAATCCGCAAGATCAGGGTGTTGATTTCTTTTTTCATGTGAACTCCCCTTTCAGACCTGTTTTATAAGTATTATCGCGCTGATTCAAGAACTTGTAGCTTCTTCCCGTTATAATATTCCCATGGCATACGCACGCGTCGCTGTCAACGTACCAACCCTGAGCGGTGAGTTCGATTACCACCTTCCGGACGAATTGGCCGGACGGGTTATCCCTGGTTGCTTGGTGAGCGTCCAATTCGGCAGACAGACCGTCCAGGGAGTAGTATTGGAATTGGTCGCTGTCCCGGCAGTGGCGGAGACGAAACCGGTGCTAGAACTGCTTGACCCGCAACCAGTGGTCACTGTTCCCCAGATCGTGCTGGCAAAAGAACTCTCCGAGCGCTTCTTGTCCCCACTGGCAGGGTTCATAGACCTGCTGCTCCCACCCGGCCTGGGCCAACAGGCGGATACACTCTATCAGAAAGCGGCTGCCCGGCAAAAACAGGACCTATCCGCCACGCAAATGCGGATCCTAAAATTGTTGGACGAGCGCGGTCCCCTGCGCGGCAGGCAGATCGAACGCCACTTCCGCAACGTGGACTGGCGAAAATCCGCCGAGGCACTCGTCCGCTCCGGGGTACTGACCCGCCAGTCGGTCTTGCCCCCGCCATCTGTGCGTCCGAAAACCATCCGCAGTGCCCAACTGGCAGTATCTCCAGAGCAGGCTGAAGCAGCCATGCAGAGCCTGGGCCGGACCGAGGCCACACAATCCCGCCGGGAAGCCGCCCTACGCTTCTTGATGCACGAGCCCGGTCCAGTGGATGTCACCTGGATTTACGCCGGATCGGGCTGCAAGCTGGCTGACCTGCAGGAGTTGGCTGAGCGCGAGCTCGTGTTGCTCCAGGAGAGTGAGGTCTGGCGCGACCCGGTGGCCAAGGTCCGGCCGGAGGATGGGTTCGAGATCCGCCCTGAGTTGACGAAGCACCAGCAACGCGCCTGGGAGACAATCAGAGCTACATTCGAACAGCGAGACGCAGGCCTGCCCGTCCAGTCTTTGCTGCTCCACGGTGTGACCGGCTCAGGCAAGACCGAACTGTACATCCGGTCTGCCCTGGAGGCAGATCGGCGCGGCCGCCAGTCGCTTATCCTCGTCCCGGAGATCGCCCTGACCCCGCAGACCGTACGCCGTTTCCTGGCCGTATTCCCCGGGCGGGTCGGGCTGATCCATTCGAAGCTCTCGCCTGGGGAACGCTACGATACCTGGCGACGGGCGCGCAGTGGCAGGCTGGCGGTCATCATCGGGCCGCGCTCAGCGCTCTTTACCCCTCTGCCAGATATAGGATTCATTGCCATCGATGAGTGCCATGATGGTTCCTACTACCAGTCCGAACCACCTTTCTATCATGCCGTGACCGCAGCTCAGGCATATGCCCGCCTGTGCGGCGCGGTCTGCCTGTTGGGTTCAGCCACCCCCACCATTGTCCAGCGTCACCTGGCTGAGACCGGGGAGAGCGTCCTGTTGGAGCTACCCGAGCGGATCGTCCAGTCTGGGAACGGCGAGGCTGTGACCGGGTTGCCGCCCATCCAGGTGGTTGACATGCGCCAAGAACTGACCGGCGGCAATCGCGGCATCTTCAGCCATCTGCTAGTCGAGACCCTCGCTGGAGTGCTTGCGCGCGGCGAGCAGGCAATCCTGTTCCTCAACCGCCGCGGGACGGCAACGTATGTATTCTGCCGGGAGTGTGGTTATGCTGCCATCTGCCCGCAGTGTGACTCACCGCTGACATACCACACCGAACACGTAGACGTGACCGTGCTGGCTCGCACGAGGCAGGAAACGCTCTTCTGCCACCGCTGTGGTTACACCCGGCAGATGTTAGAAGTTTGCCCGCAGTGCCGCGGGAACCAGATCCGGACCTACGGCCTGGGCTCCGAAAAAGTGGAGGCGGAGTTGCGCTCCACCTTCCCGCGGGCGCGCACGTTGCGCTGGGACTGGGAGACCACCCGCCAGAAGGACGCCCACGAGATCATCCTGAGCCACTTCGCTGCCGGCCGGGCGGATGTACTCGTCGGAACGCAGATGCTGGCCAAGGGTCTCGACCTGCCGCGGGTCACCCTGGTCGGGATCGTCCTGGCAGATACCGGCCTGAACCTGCCCGACCCTTATGCTGCCGAGCGGACTTTTGCGGTGTTGACCCAGGTGGCAGGCCGTGCCGGTCGCTCGGAACGTGGGGGCCGGGTCATTTTACAGACATACCAGCCGGAGCATTACGCCATCCAACACGCTGCCGGGCACGACTACTCCGGGTTCTACCAGCGGGAACTATCCGAGCGCCGGAACCTCGCCTATCCGCCATTCAACCGCCTCGTGCGATTGGAAACCCGTCATATGGATGCAGTCAAGGTCGAAGAAGCGGCCCAGGATATGGCCGCGAAACTGCGCACCCGGCTCACTGCTGACGCCCGCAAGGAAACGACCCTAATCGGCCCGACACCGTGTTTCTTCTCCCGGATGGGCGGCCTGTACCGCTGGCAGATCATCCTGCGCGGACCAGACCCGGCATCCATCTTGGAGGCGAGACCCATTCCCGGTTGGCGGGTGGAAGTGGAGCCGGTCAGTTTGCTATAATGGGGTAGTGATCACGCCTGCCCACAATTGAAAGGGCTTCGATCACACGGAGGATTGTAATGAAGATCAGTTCACGGATTGTCCTTCTCAGCGCAATGTTCATCCTGACCTTGAGCCTGGCCGCACCTGCCCAGGCGGATGTCGCCCCGCCGGCCAACCCGCCCGGGTCAAACCCCGAGCCGGGTACAGAAATCACCGCGGTGCGCATGGTCAGCGAAACAGTGCGCATCCTGATCGAAGGGGATATCGCTGAAGACAGCCGGGGGCTGGCTTATGTAACCGCGGATTTCAGTATGCAAAATACAGGAAACCAGACTGAAACGATGGATGTGCGCTTCCCGATCAGTTCAAACGACGGCTTTTTCCGCTATCCTCGCATCACCGATTTCAGGGTCACTGTAAACGACGCACCCGTCGAGACCTGGGAGATCCAGGGTGAAGACCCGCGCTGGGGGGATGACACAGTCCCCTGGGCAGCCTTCAGCGTTTCCTTCCCGCCCGGGGAGCGGGTTTTCATCCAGGTACGCTACACTCTGGCAGGCACTGGGTACGCCTCGGATCCATTGGTGGAATATGAGTATCTCCTCTCCACCGGCGCAGGCTGGCATGGGACGATTGGCCGCGGTGATATCATTGTCACCCTGCCCTACGAGGCCAGCCCACAGAACCTCACCTTCTACGGGGCAGAACAAACCACCGTGACCTATAATGGAGCAGAAGTCCGCTTCCACTTTGAAGATATCGAGCCTACCCATGGTGACAACCTGACCATCCGGGTCGTCTATCCCCTGACCTGGAGGCAAATCCTGTGGGAGCGCCAGAACATCGCCCGGAACCCCAACGATGATGAGGCCTGGGGTCGCCTGGGCCGGGCATACAAGGAGTCGATCCGCTATGGCAAAGGATACCTGCGCGATGACCCGGGCGGATTGGAGTTGTACGAACTCTCCGTTGAAGCTTATGAACAAGCCCTTGCCCTCGACCCGGACGACGCCTGGTGGCATGCCGGATTCGCAGACCTGCTCCTGGCGAAGGCATTTTACATGGGTGGCAGTTCCGAACTCTTGCGCGCCCTGCATGAGTTGGACAGCGCCATCCGCCTCGACCCGGATAACCCGGTCGCGTTGGAGCTATTGGAAAACATCAGCTACTGGATGCCAGAAGCCGTCGTCCGCCAGGGAAATACCTTCGTCATCCTATACCTGACCGCCACTCCCCAGCCTATCAGTACACCACTTTCGACGAACACCCCTCGACCATCCACTCCCGTCCAGCCTATGGCTACCCCAACTTCCCCATCGACACCCGTGCCACCTTCATCACCTTCGTTGTGTGGCGTATCCCTGATGGCCCCGCTTGGGCTGGTCTGGCTGGCCTGGCGATTAAAGAAACAGAACCTCCCTGGAACCCTGGATCGCTGACCGGTATTCACGCTGCTTATAGTTGTCTCTCGCTTTTGACCCAAGCCGGGAGAAAAACTTATCTTTTGCTATAATCAAGCCATCTTACTGCTTCTTGTATATAGCTGAACTGAACAGCCCTAAAGCAGGTGGAAACGACAACCTTGGATCAAATATTTTCGCACTACCCTGAAACTCGGAGGTGATTCGATGCAATCCTTTTCGCGCGGCTGGTCGTTCCTAAAACAGGCTTGGCAGATGGCCGGCAAAGACCTGGATCTGATCAAGCCATCCATCTATGCCCTGTTCGTTGGATTTATCGTCTCGGTCATTTTTATCATTCCGATGGTTGGAATCGGATTCTTGTTTGGGGGAGATAGCAGCATAATCGGTCGGGTGCTTTTATTCATCCTCGGGGCGGTCTTGATCTTCGTCCAGTATTCCGTTGGCTATATCTTTTCAGCGATGACCGTCTACCTGGTTTTTGGCTACCTGGCAGAAGGTGATGGCCGGATGGACAAGGCCTGGGCAATCGTCCGTCGCGACTGGCTGGATATTCTCAGCCTGGCCGCAGCCTCCACGCTGGTGAACCTGGTCAAGAACGCAATCAAGGGCAAGGGGAAGTCCGGGGCACGCAACCTGTTCGCCGGCTTGCTCGATACAGTCTGGACCGAGGCCGCCTTCCTGATCCTACCCGCGATGGTCATTGAAGATATCAACATCAAGGATGCCCTCAAGCGGGTCGGGTACATTATTAAAAACAACCTGCTCCTGGTCGGTATCAGCACGGTCGGGGTCAAAGCCGTCAATGGGCTGATCGGGTTCCTGCTTGGGGCTGTTGGGGTCGGCCTCGGCCTGGG
>Ga0180007_10004796_pt1 | contig 14137 bp, 10 predicted proteins | sample MM_PC_MetaG_FD_121122 | JGI IMG/M metagenome (GOLD analysis project Ga0180007, IMG submission 121122) | Groundwater microbial communities from the Aspo Hard Rock Laboratory (HRL) deep subsurface site, Sweden - MM_PC_MetaG | ecosystem: Environmental > Aquatic > Deep subsurface > Groundwater... | reverse complement strand
TGGATATGTATATGATTATGGCATTGGAATAATTAAAGAAAAATGAAAATATTATGGCACTGATAACGGAGAAAATAGATAGAGTGGTTTTAATCCCAAGGATATTTTCAATCACAGTTACCAGTTTATCTTTGTTCCCGCTGCATTCTCTTATGGCGACCTTTTGGTATCCCTGGAAAACAAAGATGCCGAACATGGCGGTAAAAGCATCGACAGTGTTATAAATACCAAACGCCGATGCACCAAGAGCCTTTCCAATATATACGTTAAAGGCATATCCCAGTATCAGGGATGCAACATTGCCGGAGACCAGATACAGCATGTTGCTGATAATTATTTTACTTCTCTGAAGGCTAAACAAGACGGAGTTCCTATTTAATGAGAATGATAAAGTGACTGAAAAATTTTAATATACTGATTGATATTTATATCTGCATCATAGTGATCACGGGCATACCGGCAACCTGCTGCAGCAACTTTAGAAAGGGAGTTTCTGTCTTTTGTGAGCATTAAGATAGATTCAGCCCATTTTTCCACTGTATTTTCAACCAGAAAGCCGGTTTCATTGTTTGTCAAGAATCTGTTTAATGCCGAAACATCAGAAACCAGCACCGGTATTTTCATGGACATGGCTTCAACAACCGCTTTGCTGACCCCTTCATAATCAGTCGAAAGAATAGCTAAATCTGCAGTTTTCATAATATCCCGTAATTCCTCCTTTTTAAGAAAACCGTGAAACTTAACCAGATGCTGAAGAGATGCATTTTCAACTTGTTTTTTATATTTTTTAAGCAATGGTCCATTGCCTGCGAATTCTACATAAATATTCTGGTCTTTTAACTTTTTGATGACTTCTATCAGTATATCGTGCCTTTTTTGTGTCTGGGAAAATCTTGCCGTACAAATCATTGTAAAATGATCATTTTTGGGTTGTATCTTTCTTTCTTGGTAGTAATTCAAATCAACCCCGATATCATGAATAAAACTTTTAGGACCGGCAACATTTATCCCAAATTCTTTGCATTTTTCATCGGACAGCTTTTTTAAACCGATGTCAAGATAGTTCATTACGTCAACGTTGTTAAATACAAATTCAATTGTTGAAGGCTTGATTAACTTAGAGTTCAATTGATTGATCCAATGCAAACCTGCCACCCTCATAACAATGCTGAACTCTAAATTATATTCTTTCCTTATTTTTATAATATTAAAGGTGTCTGGAAAGGGAACATATGTATGCACAATGCGAATATTCTTATCTTTAATTAACTTAGCCAATGCCTTTTGTTTTTGTCTTGTAATGAATTTTGAGGCAAATGAAAACAACCTCTTATTCTTGAGAAAAGGCCATCTCCAAGGGGTGAAATAATAAACTTCCACTCCATTTATTATTTTTTTTCTTATCCCCGGTATCCTTGAGATACCGTTTGTGAAATATGTAACATTAATTCCCTTCTCTACCAGTTTTTCAGCAATAAGGCGCAGTGAGGTTTCAGCCCCTCCGCCTTGGCCTTTCTTTTGATATTTGGAGCTGCTTGAAAAAATTAGTACGTTGGTGCTATCAGTCATGGTTGTGGTTCCAATAATTATTATAATTTTATTAAGTGGGATTCGCTTTTTTCGACAAAAATACAGCGCATTTTTTAATTATCCAACCTGATTCCATGTTTGGCATGATGTTTCAATACTTCAGTCCAAAATCACGGACCCATCTTGCTCCGTCCACAGCGGCCAAATAAGAGTTGTCGGGTAGAAAATGCAAATCTATGTGGTGCATGAAATTTTTATTCCAACTTTTCCCTGAACCAAAAAGAATCGGGGCATTCATCAATTTATTTTCTTTGTATTTATTGGTATCCATATATTCGATGCAATATGCATGGACTGCTGTGCCATATTCTTTTTCACAATCCTGGGCAAACCGAATGATTTTCCCATCAAGAGTTACAACACGCCCTGCACAACGTGCCTTTTTAGGTTCAAAATATACAATAGGTGAACGTGGATGCTTTTTCCAGGGGCCAGTAAGGTCATTTGAAAAGTATAGCATGAGGTCTCGCGAATTGTTGCAGGAAACAAACATCCAGAATAATCCCTTGTGTTGGAAAATAGAAGGATCTGTGTAAGGTTTTCCCTCCAGTAGTTTTTTTTCTAATATCCATTTTCGAGGGAAATCAACAGCGCGGTATAATCTTACCGAGTTGTCAGCCCTTGATTCCGGAATCATCCATATTTTCTTTTGATACTCAAAAACATATGGATATGACATATGGAATAACTCATTTAGAATAATTGATTGATATTTCCATTCCAGACCATTATCAGAAGTTGCAAGTCCGATCTCACCACGGTTTCGTGATTTATTGAAAACTTCCATGAACATATACCAGGACCCGTCTTTTTGGAGCAAAAATGGATCAGCGACAAAGCTGGCAGTTACATCACTTACATCATGTCTTGACAAAACAATGGTGCAATCTGACTGGAGGCCATCAAGTTCAGTCCCCCTACTGATTCCAATAGAGAATTCTTTTCTTATCCGAATGAATGGTGTCTTCCATTTTCCAAGAAAAGGAAGACCTCTCCAGCGATAAATGTAACCCAGGGCAAAACCGCATAAAACAGCAACGAATAGAGATAGATATATCATCCCAGCTATTTCCAAAGTTTGATTTTTAGGGAAGACAGGGCATGAAACAAGGTCGATTTGATATTTCGGCGACTGAATGTAAATATGACATTTTTTTTGTCGATGGCTCCCCATTGATATTTATATGGCTCGGTCCCCCTTAAAAAATCGAATTCAGAACATCCTTCTGAAATTAAATTTTCGAAAATACATGCAAGGTTGACTTGTGCGATAGAATATTTCGACCACAATGGATCATATCCTGACTGCAAGTAATAAAACTTTTTTTGGTACTGAAATCCGAAAAGAGCTGCAATCGGCACATTGTCTGCTTTTAAAAAACATAATCTAAGCCAGTCTCTTTTTGAGAATCGAACAGCAATCGCATGGTAAAATTGTTGTTTCCTCTGGTTTGTAAGAGAGCCGGGCTTCCCCCTGCTGTTCCATAATTTTTTATGCAATGCTAAAAATGAATTTACATCTGTTTCTATCGTTGTTTTATTATAAGGGCTAAATGTCACACCAAGTCTGTCTTGCAAGCGCCGATGCTGATATTCAAGGTTTTTTCTCGTTTTTTTCGATAGAGACGATTTTAGGGCGTTCCAGGATTCCGGAAGAACCACAAAAGGGCAAACACTTTTATCTTTTATGGCAAACCAATATTGTCTGGCTTTTGCAATGTCGGCAGCACAGTGTAAACTGGATGAAGTTTCAGGAATATCTGTAAGGTGGAAACGATCCCAATGCTTAGTATGATTATCTAAATGGTTGAAAATGCATGTCAATATCTCCGCTGTATCACAACTGGAATCAATAATAAAATCCAGGTATTCTCCATTCGCAATTTTTGCACCCAGAAAATTTATTTCATTGATCCGGAAAAGTTTTAATAATACTCTTTTGGTAATGAATAGCGGTGCAATTGCGATGATCTTTTTATTCTCCATGGCAACTAATATATATAGACACATGTTTGGATCGGAAAAGGCCTCCCACCACGAAAATGCCCATTCCCAGGTAAGGAAAATTGTAGCGGCATCGCTTTTAATCAATAGAGAGTTCCATTCTTCCTTGATGGCTGCAAATTCTTTCGTTGTGGATATCTGCTTAATTTCTATCATAAATTATTATCTTAGATTTTGGGTTCTGGGTTTCAAAACAATTTACATTGCTTATCGATTAAGGGATATCGCCTATTTCTTTTTTTTGGGAAATTTTCACAATTTTTCCAAATACCAGTAAATCATATTTAGCAAGCAGTTGAAATCCAGCCTTTTCTATCCCTTTTTTTGAAGATAAATTATTCGTTTTTGTGTCAATATACATTCTTTTGAAATTTAACTTGTTATAATATTTTTGAATTTGTAATAGTGTCCAAGGATAGATAGATAACCCTCGACATCCTTCAAATGTATGTGAATCAAATATTGAAAATTCATCGTCCGACAATTTGAGATTAATATTTACATAGTCTATGAATCTATTGGCAAACCGTACCCATGAATAATGGGCTATTTGGTTTTTATCTGAGGTCACAACAAAGCAAATACATCCTTCTGCAAATCTTTGTTTGTATTTCCTTTGTATCAAAGGATTACTAAATTTTATTTGGGACTGGCAGTTTTTTCTCATTTCCATGAATTCACAATATGTTTTTAACTTCATATCGGAAATATTAATGCCTTTATCTATGCCATGATCCTGGGCTGGATAAATTTTTTTGCAATATAGAAGACAAGACTCATGCTTATAAATTAGGTTTTTTATTTTATGAATAATTTTTTTCATACTCATTTTTTAAGAATCAACCATTCTAAGGGTATGGGAAAAACAATTATAAAATTGATTGAAAAAGTTCAGGGCTGATACCATCATGATTTGCCAAGTCATCCTTTGTTACCAGTAAAACCGGAAGATTTTTTATCCGCAAGTGCCTTGCCACACCGGCTCGATGGTGTCCATCAAGCCGGATGGTAATTTTTGGGGATACAAAAAGCCAGGGGAAAGACTGTAACCCATTGTTGGTATTTTTAAACCCAGTTGTCTTAATGGAAGTATACAATTTATAATATTTATATACCCATCGAAATGTTTGCCAAATGCTTTTCCTTCTTTTCTCTCTTTGTATGTGAAAGTAGTTTGTTTTTTTAATTCCAAAAAGTACCTTAAAGAAATTTTTTTCAAATAATTGTAAAATATCTTTATCATAGGCATTGAATTCTTTGGTGGGGATTATTTTGTCAACGGAATAGGTGACAATTTTACCAAGGTGGTAAGAGGGATCCCGTTTCTGATGATCGGAAAAGATAAAATGCAAATCAATGCCTAATCTTTTTATATAGCGAGAATACCTATAAAATTTTATTGCATATATACATAAAGTCAGCAAATTCATTTTGTTTGTTGATTTCATGATATGGTAGTAATTGGTTTTATGGAATTTTAAAAATGTATAGACAGGTCCTTGGTCGAAAACAGATAAAATATCCAGCTTGCCTGCTATCTTTTGTGAAGCGCTGTTGGTGTATTCAGGCGGCAGGTATGGCAGGATATAAATATTTACATGGATCATTTCCTTTTTCAGGATATGCCAGAGGGCTTTAGTAATATCAGGGTAAAGATCCGTTGGTTGAATCAGGTCACAATTCATTGGTATTATCAAATTTTAAAGTCTTATTAAATTGTTAGATTTATTGAGGCGCTCTTTAGTCTGTCATGAGCTTTAAAATGCTTTCTATGTTATTTAAGGAGTGGTGTTTGACTGCATATTTCCTGGCTTGAGCCCCCATTGTTTCTCTTAAAACATTGTCGGCAATTAACTCTTTGGTATCTTGAACAAGTTTGTTAAAGCTTCCAGAACAGCGACCGAGTCCATTCCCTTGAATAATATTATCCGGATCTACCTTTAAACTGATAACCGGAACCCGACGCATCCAGGCCTGGATAAAGGTGTTGCTAAACCCTTCCTGATAACTGGTATTAATAAGAAGATGTGCGTTTTCAAGGAGCTGGTTTACCTTATCATTTGGGATTTCGCCTCTTATCTCAATGCTATTTTTTCGGGCATCGACAACCAGTTTGCTATATCCGTTTGTGCGCCCCAGCATGATAAAATGAACTTTTCCCATGGGGCTGATTGCGCCAGCAAGTTTGATGAAAATTTGGGGCTGTTTAACAGGTTTCCAATTACCAATCCAGAGAATTTTAATCTCAGTCCTGTCTTTTTTGCAATCTCGGGGAATAGGGTGGCCGTTTGGGATTAGGATTGCATCTCTTCCATAGTGGCGGTTCAATTTTTTTTTCTGAAACTGGGTTTGGGCAATGATAATATCTGCGTTTTTGATACCATACTGCATAAGCAGGTACTCGGGCAGAAGATAGAACCTCTTCCAGGTAATGGCCACAGGTTTCACATCCCAGTCTGCCGCTATATGGAAAATAAATTTACATTTGTTTCTTTGTGCGTAAAAGGCTGCAATTCCGGTAAACGATAACCCGCCTCGCTGGTAGATAATATCCGGTTTCAGGGTGCTCAGGGAATGGAACAAATGTCCTGCATAGGGATATTTTATATTCCCCAATTTAATCCATATTTTTTTCATGTTAATCGGATGGAGTATTGTCTTTTCATGATTCTCGTATCTGCTGCCATCCGATAAAAATGAATAGTGGGTATCCCACCCGAGGCGCAACGCTTCCTTCTCAAGGTAATGGGCCTGGAGTTCTGCGCCTCCTTGGCATTGTCCCCAATAGCTACCTAAAATTAATGATATCTTTTTGATCTGTTTATCAGCATGAACCATCGTTATGTTCTTCTTACCTTTTCTTTTTGGCGATTAATAATGGGCGAGAATACTTATAAGGGGCAATGACTTGGCAGAATGGGAATCCATTCTTTGTTAATATCTGGCGGTTATATTCAACTGAAGATTTTACATAGGTATGGGGATCGCTTCGACCTATAGCCATATCCGTATTACATTGAACAACGAAAACATCGGTGATGGTACTTATGTGCTGAACCAATTTTGCGATTACCTCGTCATCCAGATAGTATATACAACACAAGGCCATTACCATATCAAACTTACCTATATCCATTTCCATAATATCTTTCATGTTTGCATGGATATATTTAAAGTTGTATGTTTTTTTATCTGCCCATTCAAATCCCTTTTTAATAAATTTACCTTGTTCTATGCATGCCTTATTTATTTCTATTCCTATTGCTTCTCTGGCACCACTGCGAAGCATTTGAATCGAATAAAAAGCATTGTTGGCCCCCAAGTCTAAAAACCGCTTTCCGGACAAGGATGGTAAATTGGACTTCAGGATGTAATGCCAACGGCCATATCCGACTTGGATATCCCAAAGATCCCCCATTCTTAAACCAGCACAAAAATAGACTGGTGAATAGATCGGTTCCTTCTGGAATTTTTTAATTTCCGCTTTTATTCGGTCAAAAGTCATTTTCTGTGTGCTGAAATGCAGATTGAACATTTCAATTTCCTGGTCACACAGTATTCGAAAAATGGTTTTAGGTAATTTAGAATAATGATCGGTTCTATCAAAATCAATCATATATGGATGTCCGGAGTTTTTTTCGATTATAATATTTCCATATTTCAAATCATTCCAAACGAAACCACTCTTGTGGAGTTTTTTCAGTTCTTCAAATAGCCTTTCAATAAATTGTGAATCAACGACATCGAGCAAAAAACGGTTGCCTTCCTGAATACGGCTGAGCCATTGTTTTTTTTTATCAAAATCAGATAAAAACGAAGGATTTTTTGTGTCTCTATCACGTAAGCACGCTGCCTTTTGTGCCAGTTCTTCCCTGAGGATCGATCCAAAGATATAGGACATGGTTAAGGTTAAGTTCTTAAAATCGATATCCATAATTGAAGGGATATTACAGTCAGTAGACTGGAGGTGGTGAAGAGCGCTGAGTTCCTTAATAAATCCCAGTTTATTTCCCATATAGTCTTTCTTTACTGCCACATATCCGGCTTTTGATATTAATGTTAGAGCGAACCGTCCTCTTTTTAAGAAGTCTCTATCGGAAACCATTGGCAGGTTTTTTATTGTTCCAAAGCGGGACAATAAAAAACCATCCTGGTCAATATCTGCAATTACAACTTCATCTGATTTCATTTGAAGTTTTCTGATTTTTTCACAATGCTCTGTACTGAGCCCTATATTCGTGAGTTTTATTAAATACCCCGTGAACCTACCTTTCAAGATTGTCTTTTTTTTTCTCTTCCAATAGTTGACTATATAGTCTCCGACAAGATATTTCTCTGTTTTTAATATGACCTTTTTGTAAAGCATCAATACCCGGGGGGCCACCTGGATTATTGAGGGTAAGACGGAATAAATGTATATCAGGTGAAGCGTACGGAAAATTCCCTGTCTTGCGAGGGAAACAAATATCGTGTTTATCTTTTTGAAAATACTATTCAAGTTTGAATCTCCTTGTATTAAAGAGAGTTTTGATTAATTGGTATCTAAGTTTTGATGATTATCATGGGGGGAGCTAAACCAAATGCCCTGACCCAACCTGTTAACTTCTGCCACAGATGCCTTTAAATTATCGTCTCCGCTTATACGGTGCACGTATTTCCCTTGACCTTTCAAGGCGTGATTCAATTGCATCAGAACCCTGTCCCCTGATTCAAAATCATCCAATAGCTCCTTTGTGCCCAGTTCATAGGGAGAAGGTCTGTTTTTATACCTAAGTTCTATCCTTTTTATGCATGTTATAGGGCTGGTGGCGATCCAGAATAGATGATTGGAAATCGGTGCAAGATCTGCATAGCAGAAGATGAGTTCATCAGATATTTTTTTTCCCATATATCCGAAAAGGGTAAAACAGCGTTGGGAAAAAGCTTCATCCATGATAATAATTTCCGAGTCAAGACCATACTCAAGAACAAGTTGCATCTCTGCAAAAGATCTAACCAGTGTGTTCCAGATGGATCTGACAAGTTGCTCTGGCATGTTTGATTCTGCGAGTGTTTTAGACAGGAAGCTTATAAACTCCAGATGGTGTGAAGACAGGGTGATAAATTCTTGCAGGATAAACTGCTCTCCTGTCAGTTGCCACCAGATTCTTGCTGGAAAACGCTTTAGGGTATTTTTGATGAATCCGTCATCCCTTCTTCTCAGGCATTGGATGATTGCTTCCTGTCGGGAAAGAACCGGCACAGATAATGTGAGCAGATGTCTTTTCAAGGCTGCTGTTAACGTGCTTTTACCGGATGCCGGCAGGCCTGCAAATTCAATATAGATACTCACTATTCTCCTTGGAAAATTCTCAAAAATTGTCCAGTACTACAAGGATTTTTGTATCTGCTGAATGATTAATTTTATCTGCCTGGGATCAAACCATTCGGCATGGGTTGTATTAACATCAATGGTTTGAACCTCTCCTTTGTAGTAGGTACTAAGCTTTGGTGCATATTGTTTAACCCAGTTGTTTGAATAGAACAAAAGGACGCGTCCGTCATAAGGCATGGGGTGATAGGGATTGGATTCGCATGCTTGGTAAAAAACATTTTCCATCAGCCTGAATTGTATGGCATCTGGAACCGGTTTTCCAAAGGCAAGATAAAGGCGTTCCCTTATACTGTCGAGGGATATGTAATATCTCCTCAGTCTGGTGACGGTTTTTTTGAATATATGGCCAATACCAAATTGAATGAATTCATGGACCTGTTTTTTTATAAATAAGGTCAGGCCTTTCTTATTCTCTTTATTTAATGGAACCAATTCTTTTTTATGCCAATTTTCATCTATGATGACCAGCAATTCAATTTCTAAATTCATTTTTTTTAGTTGAGAGGCAACCTCGTGGGCAACAATCGCATTCTGGCATGAGCCGATAATAATATAGGGCCCCGTGGGAAACCGATGTTTGATATCCTTAACACATTTGTTTGCAAGCTGCCAAATGTCAAGGGAAAGGGCCTTGTTGTTTTCTGCTGTATAGAAATGGATAAAAATAGGGGCATGGTGAAACAAATGCCCCTGGAGATCTGTTTTTCTATAGGCCTGTGCTGCATGTATTGAATGCCCGATCAAAATGATAGGGGAAAGGCTTTTTAGGGAACTGGTGGAATCTTGGGGAACATCCTTTTTATCTGCTTTTTTTAAAAAATCGATTTGTGTATTATCAGTGACTTTCTTTAAGGCTTTTGAAATGGGTAACACATCAATTTTCCCGTAAGATAGGAGGCCCTTTGTCGGAGAAAAAGTTGCACACTCACCGGTTTTAAAAAATATTGTTTCCGTATTTATATGGTTTAGTTTTTTAAAAGATCCGGCGGTAAGACCGGCTCTGTTGTGATACCCCCGTGCGGTTTGTGTGCCCCCGATATAAAGTTCTCCCAAGGTCCCTGGTATGGCCAGCTGCTCATGCTGGTTTAATATGCATAAACTGACATTGGGGAATGGAAAGCCAATGGAAATCTTTTCCTTCATAGCGCCGGATACGGAGGAAAGATCAGCCCAGCATGCAGTACCAGTATTTTCTGGAGGGCCATAGGTGTTGATCAGCCTGATATATGAATTGACAGAGTTCTGCCACTGTTCAATTTTTTCAGAATAAGTTTCATTGCCTCCGATTATGATCAGCCGTATTTGTTCGGGTATGGTCAGGGTGTCAATCTCGTCGACAATCATATGCCAATAGAATGTGGGCAGATTCAATACCGTAATTGTGTTTTCCCTGCACCAGTCAAAGAGTTGAGATGGCTTGGGAGCGACCCTGCCGGATTTCATTACAAGGGTTGATCCTGAAAGAATAGCAGGAAAAATTTCTTGAGCCAATGCATCAAAGCTGATAAAAGCGAACTGAAGGACTCTGTCATCAGGTCGAAGATCATAGATCTCACTTGCAGATCGTGCAAAGGCAACCAAGGCGCTGTGCTCTACCAGTACCCCCGTAGGTTTCGACCCGGATGGGTATGCAATATATGCGAGGTTTTGAGGTGATATCTTTGTTCTCGGGGGGGTGCTATCCTCTCTTTGTATGTTCTTTATCTCTTGTTCCATCTGAAGTATTACAGCACCACCTGGGATTATTCTGTGGGCATGAATTTTTGATGTGAGAATAATTTTTGGAGCGCAGTCTTCAATTATGTAATTTATTGTTTCATCAGGATAACCCGGATCAATCGGAACATATGCACTGCCGGATTTCAGGACGCCAAGAATAGCCGCAATGAGATTAGTATCCTGTTCAAGCACAAGCACCACTTTGGTTTCCGGTATGGCGCCAAAGCGAATGAGGTAATGCGCTATTTGATTCGTAACTTTCTTGAGTTCGCCATAAGTCAGGCTGATGTCCTGGTCACAGACTGCAGTTATGTCCTTGTTTGCCGATACTTGGATATCGACAAGATGATGGATGCAGGTATCAGGTTTGATATGGTGTTTAAAGGTGTTTAATTGTTTGGCGATCTCCTTTTTTTCCCGATCGGTTAATATGGAAATGTTCATGATCCGGGGATCGGAATCCGGATGGATTGACTCAAAAAATGTTAAAAAATGATTCTGGATCTGTTTTATTGTATTGCTGTCAAATCTGCGTCTGTCATATTGTATGTCAACCAGGAGTTCCTCTATTCCGGTTATATTTAAAGACAGTGCACCAGGTGTTCTTTCAAGCAGGAACACATTTGAGCAGGATATTTTATCCTTGTATTCTTCAAGTGCGGAGTCTATGGAATAATGTGCATATGAAAATAAAATATCAAACAGAGGGCTGTCCTCTTTTCCATCGCTCCATGCATGGATATCGGAAAGTGAATTGTTTTCAAACTCTTTTGTCCTGATCCAATTGTTTCTGATTTTATTTAAAAAATTGGAAAGCCTGTCTTTCGGATTAATTTTTATCCGCACAGGAAGGGTGTTGGCATACAACCCTGTATGATCCTGCCCGTTGTCTTGTAATTGTCTCACAGATCGCGTTATCCCCAGAACAATATTGTTTTTTCCGGAATAATGGCTTAACAGGACTGCCCATGCGCCCATTACCAAATAATCTATGGTGATGGCGTTTTTTTTGCAGAATTGTTTCAGAATAGAGGTGATGTCAGAAGGTATCCAGAATTTATGGCTTTTTGTCGTTAGGGTTATGGGATTTCTTTGTCTCCTGTTTTCAGAAACCCGCTGTTCTTTTATATAAAAAGGAAGACAGAGGGGATCTGTAAATCCTTTTAATTGTTTTCTCCAAAACTCTTTTGCCTTTGGGTTCAGCGCTTGCGGGTTTGAACGTAATATATGATTTCTAAATGATCCGGGCGGGGAAAGCTGTGTCTCAGGGGTATGGTATGTTAAAAATAGATCTTTTAAAATGCAAATCATTGTCAGTTTGTCTGCTATTGCATGGTGAAAACTCCACACACAGGTATATTGATTTTTATCTGTTTTTAAAAGTGCCATCCTAAAAACAGGCGGCTTGTCAAGGGAAAACCCCAGGCTTCTATCTGCTTGAAGAAACATTGCAAAAAACTCATCTGCCTCAGGTTTGGACTTTTTACTCCAGTCGTTGAATTCAATATTTATTTCATCAAACCTTGCAATGTATTGCAGCGGCTGGTCCATGTTTTCCCATACAAAGCCAAGTCGCAGAATTTCATGGTGGTTAATAACCTTTATCCATGCTTTTGTGAATTGTTCAATATTGATATCCTGGTTAACATTAAACACGATCTGTTCTACATAGGAACCAGAACCCTGGGGGAAACTTAGGGTTTCCCTGATCATGCCATGCTGCAGTGGGGAAACAGGAAAATAATCCAAAGGTAATGGAGGGCTCATTTTTTATTCCGATGTATCAATTTGCCGGGGGTGGTACGACGACTCGTTTGGCAGGTTATTTTTATCATTGGGCCACGCGGATGACATTTGGATCATTCAGAAGGCGGTTAAGTATCTCGTTTTGTTTATATTGTTCAAGGGCGTAATTTCTACCCACTTCATTGTTGTTGTAGTCCATCCTGTGATCGGCTTGGGTGTTGGTGTCATCTCCTTCCTCATGGGCATCGGTTATCTCTTTAGAAAATATGGGGCCATATTCACGGGTTAACAAATAACTCCACAACACGTGGCGATACGCATCCTCCGGGATTCCTTTGTTGTTTTTAAATTTTTCTGATTCTTTTTTGGCTATATTCATTATTTCTAGTAATTTTGGCACTTTAAATGGGTTGACGGAGAGTAGTGTCGCCTCCGCCTCGGTCAAGTCATCTGCCATAAGCCATGCGATCGTATTGAAAAATTCCTTATTTACAACAAGTGAATAATAGCCGTTCGTATCGCGTTTGGCTGTTATCATTGCCTTGACCAATTCGGTGCCGATGGTAAAAGAGCCTATGCCGGAAAAATTTATGGGGATAAGTGTTTTACCGGTATCTGCGATTGTCCCGATTTTTTTCATGAGATCACGGATCTGCTCGAGGGTTGTATCGGGTCTTAGAAAATTAAATCTGAAATCAATACGAAGCCTACCTTTCTCTAATCGGTTCAGATGATTTTTGCTTATTTTTTCCAAAGAAGCGTTTTGATAGGGGGGGCTTATTGTCAGGCCATTTGCAATGAGAATAAAATTTTTTCCCATGATGTCGGATAAAATAAGTTCCATACTTTGGATATGAACCACTAAGGTTTGGTCCGAAAATGTTTTATTTCTAACGATTATTTGGGAAGTGATGTTCTTCCAGGTTATGGAATCCAATGAGGACAACTCTGCTGTTTTAAAATCTAAATCTTGGATCTTGATGCCGGGAAAATATTGATTGGTTTTCAGTAAATGGGTCGTCTTAAGAGAATAATTATAAATCAGACTATCTGAAAACTTCAAGCCTGCGGGTATCAATAAAAGAATCAGAATGACTAAAAGTGAAAAAATTGATTTCGTCATGATGTTATTCTCTCTGTGTTTTTTCAGATCAAATGGAATTGAGTGGAATGGACATATAACTCCGTCCTTTCAATTACAGGGTAAGCGTAATGTGCATGGACTTAAATTTGGGTCATGCAAAGGTCTTAAGTAATTAAATTAGCTAACTTGATCATGCAACATATTTTATGACACCCTGCCATATTAAGGCAGAATAAAATAAAATTTAATATAGTATATGATCCCTAATTAATCAACTGTTCAGTGGAATCAAAGCTTGGTAAGAGATTCTTTTGACGGGGGTATTCATGGTTACATGATTTTTGTTATATCTCTTTATTTGAGCTTGGACATAATTTTTTTCAATATAAATAATGACTAAAAGAGGGCCCCGACTTTTTTTTGTAATTTATCCCGCATTTTTTTGGCTTCTGTGGTCAGTCTGGATTCAGCATCCGGCGTCAAACAGCTGTTAACTGCCCGCATCGCCGCATCATATTTTTTTTGCATTTCATAGATATGGGCGATCAGCAGGTTGGTGCTTTTCATCGAAGGCCTTAATTTTAAAACCCGTTTGGCATTTAGCAAGGCCTGGTCATAGT
>Ga0180007_10004795_pt1 | contig 14137 bp, 14 predicted proteins | sample MM_PC_MetaG_FD_121122 | JGI IMG/M metagenome (GOLD analysis project Ga0180007, IMG submission 121122) | Groundwater microbial communities from the Aspo Hard Rock Laboratory (HRL) deep subsurface site, Sweden - MM_PC_MetaG | ecosystem: Environmental > Aquatic > Deep subsurface > Groundwater... | reverse complement strand
ATTGTCGCTCTGCATGTCCTGGCCCTGCTCAAAGGCGTATGACGTGTGGATAAAGGCCTTCTGTAACAGGGACATATCCTTGAAAACGTATCCCAGCTTGTTTTCAAACAAAGCGAGTTGATCTCTATTTTTTATGAGCAGTGATTCTAATGTCGTCATATGATAAAAAGGGCTGATTCATGGTAACTACTCAGGTTGTTTAGACTATTAGACTGTAGCCTGTTAGGTAAAAAAACAAAGCATCACAAGCCAGTTAGCTATTTAGGCTAAAATTTATTCACAAATAGGTCGAAATGAAGAGGTCAAAGCGGGCCTCATCTGGTAATTTTTCATCACTAACAGACTAAACACCTACAGACTATGCATCTGAGTAGCTACGATTCATATTAATATGGTATTTGCTGACCCGAGCAACAGTCGCGCCTATTTATCCGATCCGCCGGGTTGATCCTGTTCCTGCGGCTCATCGCGCGGCCGCAATTGGGTTACCTGTCAGAGACATTTTGCCCCGGAGTCATATTTTCCTTGTCAAAAAAGAGTTCTCTGTTTATTATCCGTCGCTCAACAAACTGCTTGCAAGGCGGCGTAGCCAAGTGGCTAAGGCAGTGGTCTGCAAAACCATTATTCAGCGGTTCAAATCCGCTCGCCGCCTCCATTCTCTTTCAGGATAACCTCCCGGTTATCCTTTTTTATTTTATTACAAAAGAGCTCCCAGCTCTTCACATAAAAAAAATCCGGCTTTACGAGCCGGATTCTTCAAAACCAGTGGTCAAGGTTTTTTTCAGAACCCCATCTCCTCCAACATCTTATTGACGGTCGACTGATCAAGCATGCCGCCTTCCTCACTGGTGCCGGAAAGTTTGTTAATATAACTGTCAACGTCATCCTGGGCAAGTTTTTTACTTTCTTCCACCGTTATGCCCTTATTCATTTCCTTGTGTTTCAACTGCGAACCGAATGAAACCACCAGGGCAATCAGCTGAATCTGGAAATCACTGAGGAGCTTGATGATCTTCAGGATCTGCTGTCCTGAAAGATCCTGAAAACTGAGGGCCTCGGCAATCTTGGAGACATCGCTGCTGATGTTGGCGGCAATGCCGAAGGCATCTTCAATCCGTTTAAATATCTCCCGCTGATCCTCCAGGGTCATGGTGCTGTCACCGGTGGGCAGGCGCATGCCATGGGTTTTCTCCGGCAGCTTGTCAAGCCCCTCGATTGCCTTGGCCAGTAATTCCTTCACCTCTCCTATGCGGGAGTCGGGCGGGGCGGCAACCGCCGCGGCCGGCTCGGTGGCCGCGGCGCTTGCCACCTCAATCTCTTCAACCGGAGGAACCTCCAGGGGAATGGTCTGCTCGAGGAAAATCGAACTCTGGCCGGCGTCCATCTTTTTCAGCAGATTCGCGATCCCCTTATCGTTGCAGGCCTTGAAAAGTGAGGCAAAAACGTCAGACATGGGGACCGTATAGAAATTATCGCTGTCAGCCTCATATTTGACCGCCTTGGAGGAAATGGCATCATGGAATGTATCCAGCACAAAAATGTCGGCGGCCTTCTTCCGGGCTTTGGTAATATGCTCTTTTACCGTTTCATTGGTGCAGAGCTCATAGAGAGTTTGAAAAACCACATCAAGATCAAAGAGATACCGTGTCTTTTTCTCCTTTTTCACCTCCGGAGGCGCGGCACCCGCCCCCCCTTGCACCTGCATGGCGGTAAGCAAGTCAAGGGCCTGATTGATCATCTTCTGCAGAGCCTCTGTTTCAACATCAATCGAGCATGCTGCTTCAAGGCCATCACTTTCTGCAGCAGATTCGGTTATGGAGAATGCCGGGTGATTCTTCAGGGCCGAGAGAAGATTCTTGACATTATCTGTTCCCCCCTGGACATTCTCCACCTTGTCCATGATCTGCATGGCCGCCCTCTCGGTCATCTCGACGATATCTTTCAGCTGGTTCTTGGCATCTTCAATCTTATCGCCGGCCTCATCGAGCTCCACCCGTTTTTGCAGACGGTCCTCCGCCGGGATATCCATGATGGTGACACTGAGACTTTTAGCCAGCTGGCCGATATCCCGGTAGATTTCACTGGAAACCTCCCGGTAAAAGTCATCCGTCCACGCTGCGGAAAGGCCTGCGGAGACTGCCGCCATAGCGCTTTCCTCATAAGCAGGAACCTCATTTTTCTCCTTTTCAACGATCTTTTCAACAAACCTGGTGACCGAGGTCTCCTGACTGCCGAGCACGGTGATGTTATAATTTGCCTCGGGGGTGGGAATTCTGAAAAAACTAGCGCCGATTTCAAGGTAAATCTCTGGTTTGTTGGTCATAGCCATATCTCTGTCGTTCAATATCCTTATTTATCTGTATGCATTCGCGCAGTGAACCTGATCCCTACCTCAAACTGATCCTCCTGAGCTGTTTCCGCGGACCACATCACGGAGCCGATGACCAGCATGCTGGTGCCGTCACCGCTGCTCTGGATGGTAACACGGCCGGAATCATCGATCTGCCACCCTTCGAAATCGAGTTTCATCAGCAGCTGTTCATTTTTCATCCACCGCTGTGAGGAGAGAAAACGAAGGCCGCCCCCGCCGATATCAAGGATCAGCCCCTTTTCCTCAAGGATGGCATGAGCCAGATCGTCAAAACCCGTATAACGGAAAGCAAACTCCTTTTCCAGCCTGTCATATCTGCGCCGTTCCGCGATTATCCCTTCCTCTTTCACTGTCTTCCTCCGCTGTTTCAGCTTTTATGAGGCAATCAGAATAATGTTACGAGAATTTCATTTAAAAAATCAAGCAATTACCTGTAAGTTTCTTGGCAAAAAAAATCTGCCGACCAGGTTTTTGCGGCGGAACGGGAAGCGCCTTTCATCTCTAACATTTTGTTTTGACAACATTATTTAATACGCATGGGAAAAAGGGAAAACAGGAAAAAGGTGGAATTAATCCTATCACAAAAAATTGCTTTTCCCTTCTCTGTCGGTTGTGATGTGGAAGCGCTCCTGAATCCTCTTTAAAGAAACAAGCTGCACATTGCGGGAGGACGGGGTGACAAATGAATGCAGTTTACGTTCAAGACTGCGGGGGTCCATTTCGCTTTCAATGGCGATGACACCTTCCATGATGATCTTCTGCAGCAGCAGCTCATGGTCGGTTTTTTCCCGGAGATTGCCGGCAAAGGGCACGCAGAAGAAATTGGCCAGAATCACTCCGTAGAGAGTGGAGGTCAGGGCGATAGGCACGGTAGCGATAATAACCTTGCTGTCCCCCACGCCGGACAGCATGCCGATCAACCCCACCACGCTGCCCACCAGTCCGAAGGAGGGAAACAGTTCTCCCATGGTGCGGACCACCCGTTCGCAGTCCTCACGCCGCAGTTTGAAAAAATACATCTCGGTATTGAGGATATCGCGGATAACCTTACCCCGGTAACCGTCCACCAAGAGACCAAGCGCCCGGCGCAGAAAGAGGATGCTTGTCTCCTCCTCATCCTCCTGCAGTGAGAGAATCCCCTTGAACTTTGATTTCACGGACAGATCAACCAGAATCTCGACAATATCCTCCGGCGTCTTGGTTTTCGTCCTGTATGAGGAAACAAGCACCTTATAGACAATCTTCAGCCGTTCCAGCCGGTACGTTATCAGCGTGGCGCCGAAGGTGCCGCCAAAAACCACCAGGGCGCCTGACAGATTAAAATAAAGGGCCGTATTGCCGTGTATGACAAATCCCACCAGAAAGAGGAGTGAGCAACATATAAGGCCGATGATGTTCCGATTTTTCATGGCTCCCCTTCAGTTGTAACGGCAGAGGGTTTTTCTTTGGTCATGATGATTTCCACCCTGCGGTTTGCCGCCCTGTGCTCCGGAGTATCGTTGGCCGCAACCGGCTGGCTGGACGCGTACCCGCTTACATAAAACCTGTTCTCGTCAAGATGGGTTTCCTGCATCAGGAAGCGGGCGACCCTGCTTGCCCGGACAAGGGACAACTCCCAGTTGGAGGGAAACTCCGGGGTCTGGATCGGCAAATCATCCGTATGGCCGACCACGTTGATCATGTATGGCGTCTGGGCAACCAGGGGGATGATCTTCTTCATCGCCTGCAGGGCGCTGTCCTTCATCTCGGCCCTGCCGCTGTCAAAGAGCAGGTCGCCGGTGAGAATGATCCTTACCGTTTTATCCGGCGCGAGATCCACCCTGGCAATGTCTCGTATGCTGTCCGAATCGACAACCTGGCGGCTCAGATCATATATTCTTGCCAGACGGTTGTCGGCAGACTCGCCAAAAGGCACAACAGGACCTCCACCCTTCATCGCCGTCCCGGGACCGATCTCAAAAGAGGGAATTTTCTCGAAAAGCACGTCCCGGTGGGCTGACTGGTAGATATAGAGAACGGCAAAGAGGATGAACATGGTCATCATCAGATCAGACCAGACCACCGACCAATGGGGGGTGCGGGGCATACGCAGTCTTGCAAGTGAGGATTCATCATAAACCCTCATGCCGCTCTCCCATCGCACTTCTTCCTGGAAGGCGGCGATCCTCCGCCTCTTGGCCCTTTTGTGCCGTATCACACTGGTGGGCGGCTGAACACTCGCCTGCGCCTGCTTCGGCGCGGCGGCGGCAGGCGCTGTCTTTTCCTCGCGGCCGGCGTCATTGCGCGGCGGCGGATTTATCTGCCCTGGCTTCTCTGTCATTTGTCTCCTTCAAGATCTCGGCAAAAAAATAAAAAAGGGTCAATCATACCTATCGGAAATCATTTATTTTTCTCAAATAAAATCTTGCCTTCCCTAAAAAAATGCACACCTATGACAATATTAATGATTTCGAAAAATTAAAGAAATATTTAATTACGGTATCACTTGATAAATGGCAGCATGGCCTTAAACTCCGCTGTGCCGGCCTGATGCAGCAGTTCGTAAATGATCATTTCCGTATTGCCCACCGCCCCGCCGATCTGCCGTATTCTCTCCAGGCCGGTCTGATGATTTTTTTCCGCCCTGGAATTGACGGCGTCAGCCGGAACCCACATGGTATAGCCCTCACGCAGGCCGCCCAGCACGGTCTGGTAGATGCAGATATGGGTTTCCACCCCGCAGGCAATCCAGCTGTCAACGGCAGAGTAGGAGCGGATTTTTACCATCGCATCCTTATTGTCAAAACAGCCGAACTCAAGTTTGTCCAGCGGCCGGATATCACCCATTTCCGCGGTAATCTCCGGCAGCAGCTCGCCGATTCCGGCAGCATACTGGGTGGTGGCGACAATGGGCATCTTGAGGACCTGCGCCGCCTTCAACAGCAGCACAGTGTTTTTCACCACCTCATCTTTTTCAGGTATCACCCGCATCATTCTCTCCTGAATATCGACGACGAGCAGACCGGAACTTGACGGCAGGAGTCTTTTCCTTATTGCCATTTTCTATTCTCCTGTTAAAAACTGATAAAAATGATTAATATGGGTCACTGAGCAAACAAAATACTCGCTAACCCCACACAGATCAAAGAAATTTTACCCTTTGTCAACATGGAAAAAACACTGCGCATCAAGACGATACTCACTGAAAGACCGATCAACAAGGAAATTTTCGTCCAGGGCTGGCTGAAATCAAAACGCGACTCCAAGGGCCTGTCGTTTCTTGACGTGACCGACGGCTCCAGCCTGGCCGGCCTGCAGGTCATTGCCGATGAATCGCTGGAAAATTATCATTCAGACATTGCCCGGCTCTCCACAGGCTGCTCCATTGCCGCCCGCGGCCTGCTGGTCGCCTCGCCGGCCAAGGGCCAGGAGGTGGAACTGCACGCCCGTGAACTCACCGTCTACGGCTGGGCTCCGCCTGAAACCTATCCCCTGCAGAAAAAACGCCATTCCTTCGAGTTTCTCCGTTCCGTGGCCCATCTCCGCTGCCGCACCAACAGCCTGGGGGCAGTGGCCAGAATCCGCAGCAGGCTTTCCTGGGCAATCCATCATTTTTTTCAGCAGCGCGGTTTTTTCCAGATCCACACGCCGGTGATCACCACCAGCGACTGTGAGGGGGCGGGGGAAATGTTCACCGTCACCTCCTTTGACCTGCAGAAGCTGCCCCGCACCGATGGGGCGGTGGACTTCAGCCGGGACTTCTTCGGCCGGCCGGCCAGCCTGACGGTCAGCGGCCAGCTGGAGGCGGAGGCCTATGCCCTGGCCCTGGGCAACGTTTACACCTTCGGTCCCACCTTCCGGGCGGAAAATTCCAACACCAGCCGCCATCTGGCCGAATTCTGGATGCTTGAACCGGAAATGGCCTTCTGCGATCTTGAGGGTGATATGGACCTTGCCGAGGAGTTGCTGAAATTTCTCATTAGCGACTGCCTGGAAAACTGCGCCGAGGACATGGACCTCTTCGCCCGTTTTATCGACAAAAACCTCATGGCCAAACTCGACAATGTCCTGCGGCATGAATTTGTCCGCATTTCTTACAGCGATGCGGTGAAAGCGCTTGAGAAATCAGGCCTGAGCTTCAGTTTCCCGGTTGCCTGGGGCATTGACCTGCAATCCGAGCACGAGCGTTTTCTTGCCGAAACACTCTTTCAGCGGCCGGTGATTGTCACCGATTACCCGAAAGCGATCAAACCCTTTTACATGCGGGTCAATGACGACGGCAAAACTGTGGCGGCCATGGACATCCTCCTCCCGGGCATCGGTGAAATCATCGGCGGCAGCCAGCGCGAGGAACGCCTTGAGCAACTCAAGGGCAGAATGCAGGAGGCCAATATCGCCACGGAAAATTACCAATGGTATCTTGACCTGCGCCGCTACGGCACCGTGCCCCATGCAGGTTTCGGACTCGGTTTCGAGCGGATCATCCAGTTTGTCACCGGCATGGGCAATATCCGCGACGTGATCGCCTTTCCCCGCACCCCGGGATCGACCGCGGTGTAATGACTTTTTTGACCATTTTTTTCATGAGATGACAATGTTTACTATAACACGTTTCTTTTTCTCTCTGGCTCTGCTGCTCCTGTCAGCTGCCTTCGCAGGGGCAGCCCCGGCCCCGGGGGACAACCCGGCCGCCGGCGCGGTCATCGTCGAAGACGCCAATCTGCGCACCAGTCCCGCCGGCACGGCCAGGATCATCACCCCGCTGCCCAAAGATACAAAAGTCGTGATGAAAGTCCGCCTCAAGGAGTGGGTCAAGGTAGAGGTGCCTGGCCTCGCGGAGACCGGCTGGGTTCACTGCTCTCTGATTAAGGAAAATCCGGGCCTTCACGTGGCGCAGACGGATGAAAAAAAAATCATCGAGGCTGGCCCGCAGAAAATCAGCAAAAAAAATCCCCCAAAAGAGAAGCAGCCCGACCGACCCATGCAAATCATTGGCGTGATTGATATCCAGCAGGTAGTCAATCAATCCGTACGCGGCCGGGAGGCCAGGGAAAGATTTGAAGAGATGCGCCGGGCCGGCCAGACTGAGCAGATTGACCGGGTTGAGAAAGAAATGATCAGACCGGTGATTGCCGAAATCCAGTCCATAGTGGAAAAATTTGCCATGGAAAAGGGATTCACCCACGTCCTCAACAAGAATTCCGGCAGTATTTTCTACAATGACGTCAGCTTTGATATCACCAATGACATCATCAGGGAGTATGACCGTCAGGTAGCCCTGCACCAGCCGGCGCCATGAGTTCCACCCTCATCATGGCGCCCCTGCGGGGCATAACCGAGGCGGCCTTCAGGGATATCTTTGCCCGCTTCTTCCCGGGTTTTGACCGGGCGGTGGCACCCTTTATCTCCACTTTGCAGGGCAGCAGGATCAAGCCGGCCAAATTCAAGGAACTGCTGCCGGAAAACAACAGGCGGCTTCCTGTCGTCCCGCAGATTCTTGCCAAAAATGCCGATCATTTCATTGCCACGGCCCGACTGTTGGCTGAACTGGGCTATACCACCGTCAACTGGAACCTGGGCTGCCCCTACCCCATGGTCGCCAATAAAATGCGCGGCTCCGGCCTGCTGCCTTTTCCTGAAAAGATCGAGGCCTTTCTCGACAAAGTCCAGGACCTGCCGCTGGCCATCTCCGTCAAAACACGCTTGGGACGCAGGGATCCAGGGGAAATATTTGCCCTGCTGCCCATCTTCAACAAATTTCCCCTGAGTGAGGTGATTATCCATCCGCGCACCGGCATCCAGATGTATGAAGGCGCGGTTGATCTGGACACCTTTGCCCGCTGCGTGGAACTGTGCCGCCATCCTGTTGTTTACAATGGCGACATTACAAGTTATGCCGTCTATCAAAGGCTGGCCCGGCGCTTTCCGACGGTGCAAAGCTGGATGATCGGCCGGGGCGCACTGGCTGACCCCTTTCTCGCCGCCCGCATCAAGCACATGGCGCTGCCGGCTGACCCGCTGCAGACTGTGGCCGATTTCCATGAGGAACTCCTGGCGTGTTACCAGGAAATGTTTTCCGGACCTTCTCCTGTGCTGGGCCGCATGAAAGGGCTCTGGTTTTATCTGGCCGGCTCTTTTGCCAATGGCACGAAAATCTTGAAAAAAATCCAGAAAACGAAAAAGCTCGAAGCCTATAGGGAAATTACCAGGGAAATTTTCCAACACGGCATCTGGCAACCGGAGCAACAAGGAGAAAGCACATGAAAATGACCTTACGCTGCCGCTTGTCCGTCAACCTGTGGCTCCTGCTCATCCTGCTGCTGACAGTCCCTGCCCAGGCAAAAAACACCCTCTGGCAAGTGCGCGCAGGAGAAAATACCCTTTATCTGCTAGGTTCACTCCATGTGCTGAAAAAAGACTCCTACCCCCTGCCGCCGCTGATGGAGGAGATTTACATTGCCAGCGACGCCGTTGTTTTTGAAACAGATATGGACGAAATGGACACCCCGGCCATGCAGAAGAAAATTGTCAACTACGGCAGGCTGCCGGCTGGCCAGACCCTGCAGCAGCAGCTCAGCCCTCCCACCTGGCAGCTGCTGCAGCAAAAGATGGCTCAGCTTAAAATTCCGGAAGAAAAGGTCCGTCAGATGAAACCATGGCTCTGCGCCCTGACGCTGACGGTGACGGATCTTGAGAGACTGGGCTTTCTGGCCCAGTACGGCCTGGATGAACATTTTTACGCCAGGGCGAAACAGGACAAAAAGAAGATAATCCCCCTGGAATCGGCGGATTTTCAACTGAGCCTTTTTTACAGCCAGTCCCGGCATGAGCAGGAGGAATTTCTCATGCAGACCCTGACAGACCTGCAGGCCGCCGATGCATTGTCCGGCGAGATGGAAAGCGCCTGGAAGAACGGAGACGGGGAGAAGCTGTACAGCCTCATCGCCAAAAGCTTTTCCGGATATCCGAAACAGTTTAAGCGGCTGGTGCTGCAACGTAACAAAAACTGGCTGCCGGTGCTGGAAAAAATCTTAAAACGCGAACAGGTGACGCTTGTGGTGGTGGGAGCAGGCCATCTGGTGGGCCCGGGCAGCGTGGTGGATCTCCTGCGCCGCAAAGGCTACCTCGTGGTGCAGCGCTGAGAAACACATCACAGGGCCGAAAAAATCATCATCCCCCCCATCACCAGCAGCAGATTGAGAATGATCTTCAGATAGGTTTCCCTTTTCACCTTGCCGTAGCAGAACGAGCCGGCCACGACCCCCAGCAGAACAAAGGCGGCAGACACGGAAAAATACCGCAGGACTGTAATGGTTGTCAGGCCGGCTAAAGCATGGGCGCTGGCCATGAAGATACCAGTGGTAAAGAAAAATACGGACAGCGTGGCCTTGATGTCATCCTTGTCCCAGCCGGTGAGCGTAGTGTAAATGATGGTGGGCGGCCCGCCGGCACTGAAGGCGCTGCCGATCACCCCGGTGAAAAAACCGGCGATATAGGGCCAGAAAGGCGCTATTCTTCTTGGCCTGAGTTTACAAAACATGTTGTAAAAGGCATAGCTGACCAGCATCACTCCCAGAAGGAGCTTTATCAGATTGCTGTCGGCCTCCTTGAGAAAACGCGCTCCGACATAGATTCCCGGCAGACAACCAATGAGCAGAGGGTTTATCTTCCGCCAGTCAACATGGCGCCGCAACTGCAGCGAGAGGAAGGCGGTGATAATCAGACCGTTCAGCATACAGAGCGGCACAGCGGTTTTGGCGTCAATGAAGAGAAGCAGTAAAGGCATGGCAACCAGGGCCGAGCCGAAGCCGGATACACCCTGGGTAAAGCCTGCGGCCAGGAAGATGAGGGCGATGAAATATGAGTATGACATAGAAAACTATTATTCAGGAATGAATGAAATGATGAACGACAAAAACTCAAAAGAACGGGTGCGACTCGCCTGAAAGTCTGATATCCCGATGCCTCCCTTACAACCCTTGCAAAACCAAAAAAGATAGTTATTTCCAGAAAACCGATCCAAGAATCCGGAAAAAGAATCTCCTTATCTTGTCCACCCCCTAGCAGACAATTCCAAAAAATATAAGCAAAACGATATGTTATACAAAAAGACACACGGTGGCATAATGTTTGCTGACATATTACGATTAAATATACAACAAATGGGAGAATAGGATATGCCAAAAACAATCAATTGCCTCATGTTAGCTCTTTTTTTTCTTGCATTCACAGGTATGGCGACTGCAACGACTCTGGTAGGGACAACAGCCGACCTCACCTCTGAAAACGACTGGGCAGGAGACAAGGCGCATCAGGATACATTAGAAAATGTCAATTGGCTGGTTGATTTCTATGACGGCACAATCGACCTTTCATCCACTCTGCCTTATCCCCTGATTTTTATTGATAAGTATGAATACGATGAAAACGAATGGGAAAATGGCGGCAGCGGTTTTACACTAAATTTTGACAATCCGGCAGACTCGGGAAGCTGGTTTGCTCCCTCAGGCTGGACCGCACCTCTTTATTTCAGCGTAAAGGCAGGTTCGGCTAAATGCGACGCTGGCTTTGCTCTCTATTATATAGAAGATGGCGCGCTGAGCGGCACATGGGACACTTCGGAGTTGCAGAACAAAGATCTTTCGCACATCAGCTTCTGGAAAGTTGATGAAAACAACCCGGTTCCCGTACCTGCCACCATACTGCTGTTTGGCACCGGACTGGCTGCCCTGGCAGGAATTGCCAGAAAAAAACACAATGCTTAGCGCAAACTAACCATTCATCTCTGCAGCAGGCATAAAAAAGAGGCTTTATCAGCCCCTTTTTTATGCCTTTTTTTTGCCACCAACTATCAAAAATTCGGTAAAATCTTCCTCATCCAAGGCAACAACCTGCTCCGGCTTCCTCTCTTTTGCCTGCTCGGCCTTGCTCTCCCTCTTGGCATCCTTGCGGGCAGGAGCGGCAAGGGCATGTCTGCTCTGAACCTGCACCGGTTCTTTATTAATGTGCCGCTCCCTGTCTTTGGCAAATTGATGCCGGCTACATGGCCTTAATCGGCCAGCAAAAGAATCTACTCTCTTTCCCGCAGATGAACAAACTTGAGAAAGACAGGCCAGATGAGCAGAGGAATCAGGACAGCAGCCAGCATGCCATAGCCGGGCAGCGACCGGGAGACATAGCCGATCCAGGAAAAAAGCAGCGAGGTGAAAAACGTGCCCAGCAGCAGAGAAACACTGAACCTGGCCGGATGCATGCGGGCGATACCGGCCAAAATCGTCAGCACCTCCGGCAGAACCGGCATGATGCGGCTGATGATGATGGCGATGCCGCCCCATTTGTCAAAAAGACGCTGAAAACGATCCAGATCTTCCTCCGAGGCAAGAAAACGGCTGCCCTTTCTGCCCAGGAAACGTCCCACCCCATAACCGATAAAACCGGCCCCGGCCGAGCCAATGACACCAAAAAGGGTGCCGGCAATGACGCCGTAGACATTACCCAATGCAGCCATGATGCCCGTAGCCGGTACGGGCAGGAAAAGATCACCCATCAGCAGGCCGATGCCGATGGCCCAGCCGTAAGGCTTTATCCGGCTGAACCATTCAATGCACCTCTGCTGGCTGAACAGCAACTCAAAATCCTGGCCGAAGAGTTGAAACTCAAGAAGAAAAAGAGCAGCCAGCACCAACATGAAAAAGAGCATTTTAAGGATAAGCTTGAGCATGATTATTTTTCTTCACTCTACTGATCGGTTATGAAGCGGTGAGCACCGATGGAAATCGGCTAAAAGTTCATGGAAAATTCCTGCAGAAGAGCAGTCAGCTCAGCATGTATCAAGCCGTTTGACGAGGCAAGCTCCGGCACAAAGGGCGAATAGGGTCCTCCCCTGAAATCAGTAACCATGCCGCCGGCCTCTTCCACCAGCAGGAGTCCGGCCGCCGTGTCCCAGGGTTTGAGTTTGATCTCCCAGAAGCCATCCAGTCTGCCGCAGGCCACATATGCCAGATCCAGAGCCGCGGCCCCTGCCCTTCTCACCCCCTGAGAGCGGGTCAGAAACTTTCGCAGAGCCGCAAGCACCGCATCAGGCTTCTCCCTGACATCGTAAGGAAAGCCGGTAGCCAGCAGAGACTTCAGCAATTCCGCCGTGCCGGACACCTTAATTTTTTCTCCGTTCAGCCATGCCCCGCACCCCTTGCAGGAAAAGAAAAGTTCATCCTGCATCGGCGCATAGATGACCCCGGCCAGACTCTTGCCCTTTTCCGCATAAGCAATGGATACGGCAAACCAGGGGAAGCCATGGGCAAAATTGGTGGTGCCGTCCAGGGGGTCGATAATCCACACCGGCTCCTGCGGCACATCATGGTAAACGGCATGCGACTCCTCGGATAAAATCTTGATGGCAGGACACTGCGCGGCAAGGATATCAAGAATGCATTTCTCGGCCGCCACATCCGCTTCTGTCACCAGATCAATCTCCCCCTTGTACCTGACCTGGTGCGGCTTGTGATATAATTCGGCCAGAATATGGCCAGCTTTGAGCGCTGCCTGAGCCGCGGTCCGGAAAATTTCCGCCAGAGGATCGCTGCCGCACTGCGCCAGACATGCTTCAATTCTTTTCATAATGCCCCGCCTCAACGATTCTCTTCTTTATGTGGGATCAAATAGACACAACCTCACCGGATTGGAGTGCCGGGACCGGATAACGTTCTCTTGTCACCGGATTTATCGGCAATGACTTTACTGCGCTCCGGGTTTTTCGGCAATACAGAATGGGACATTTCACCTGCAAAACCGATGGTTACGGCATGCGGGGAAAAAATATCGGAGGGGTTGCGGCATGCAGACATTTTCAGGACTTGACCTGAGGACAACACACAACGGCATACAGGACATCACCATGGCACAAATTCTCATGGCGGATTAACCCGCTCAGAGGATATGACACAGCCTGCAGAGTTGGGTGCCCCAGTCTTCCACCACCGAATGATAGGGCAAATTGTTGGCCACGTCATGGCAGGAGATACAGATTATCCTGCCATCTTCCAGCTTGACAAGGCCGGTTTTGCTGAGCTGATCAATGGGGATATATTCGTCTTCTTTGCCGCGAGGCGGATATTTCTTGGCAACCGGATGGGACAATTCCGGATCGATCAGGCAATTGTTCACGCAGGTGCTGACCTTGGAATCTTCCTGCCCATAATGACAGGCGACACATTTCCCCGCATCCGCCGAGTCCACCAGCGATTTATAATGCATCACCTCCACGTCGTGGAGCGGGAGAGCTCCCGTCAGCACCAGACCTGCCATCCCCATCAGCAGGCCGAATTTCCCGCCGGATCTCATTATTTTCTTACCACCTTTCGTCATTGTTAAAAAATTTTTCTGACAGCTTTCACCCGCAATATTCGCGCAGCTTTTGCGCATATCCGGCCAGAAAAATTGTCACTCCTGCTCCTCCTCTTCTTCACTGGCCAACGGACACTGACGGTTGCGGAAGAACTCAAAATAGAGCAGGGGCACGGCTACGAGCGTCAGGGCAGTGGCGGCAACCGCGCCGAACATCATGGCAATGGCCAATCCCTGGAAGATCGGATCAAAGATCATGACAAACGAACCGACCACCACCGCCGCCGCCGTGAGCACGATGGGCCGGAGCCGTACCGCACCGGCCGTGATCAGGGCAGTGCGCAGCGAACCGCAGTTCTGCCATTCCATCTGGACAAAATCCACCAGCAGGATGGAGTTGCGAACGATAATACCGGACAAGGCAATAAAGCCGATCATGGAGGT
>Ga0180007_10004794_pt1 | contig 14140 bp, 22 predicted proteins | sample MM_PC_MetaG_FD_121122 | JGI IMG/M metagenome (GOLD analysis project Ga0180007, IMG submission 121122) | Groundwater microbial communities from the Aspo Hard Rock Laboratory (HRL) deep subsurface site, Sweden - MM_PC_MetaG | ecosystem: Environmental > Aquatic > Deep subsurface > Groundwater... | reverse complement strand
TCTTCAAAACAAAACTATCAGGATCCCAACCATATCTATCCACGTTCATTTTAATCACTTGATAATTCCCATCCATATATACTTGCCCTCCAATCGCAGCTACACCTTGAGCACCAGTAATAATACTGTTAACATCATATCCAGTTCCAGTCAACGCCAAACCCCGATTCAACATTATCAGCCCCAAAATTAAAACAATAATCGCAGACACTTTCAAAATTTTCTTAGTTGCTTTACTACTTACTAAATTAGCTATTCCTCCAAATCCAAGCATAACCGGAAGAGTCCCCAATCCAAAAGCCATCAAACTAATTCCGCCTTGAACCACACTTCCTGTTCCAGCAGCATAAAGATACAATGCCTGCAACGGCCCACATGCAATAAACAATCCATTCAACAAACCAGTCATCATTGGACCAAAATAAACACCTGAATATTTTTTAGTCGCAATCTTTGTCAAAAATTTAGGATTAAATTGAAACCTTCTAAAAAAACCAAAGCCAAACATAGACAAGGAATAAGCAACCATAAAGAGCCCTGCAAAAATCGCAATTCCTCCTCTTAACGTCGGAGAAAAAATAAAAATGCTCCCAATCAAACCAAACAACGCCCCAATAATTGTATATGAAATTGTTTTACTTCCTCCGTAAACTAAATGTTGATAAAATGATTTATGTCCTGCCATAGCATTTTTAGTTGTATAAGAAACAAGAAATCCTCCGCACATCGCAACACAATGAAAGCCGGTTAAAATTCCTGCAAAAAATAACAAGAACAAAGAAACATTACTATCCATTGTAGAAAAATCAAATGAAGGAAGATGAATGCCAATCCCAAACTTATTCAATAAAAAATAAAGCACAATCAAACTAAATGCAGAAAGAATTATTATGTGCCAAATCAAACCAGTTGATTTTTTAACGTCTTTCTCTTCAGTAGAATATCCAATTTCTTTTATTTTAGCCCTAATTTCTTTTTCAGATATTTTTTCAGGATTAAAATCAATTTCAGCTTCTCCTTTTGAATAATTAATTGAAATACTATTCACCTTATCTTTCAAATTATTTTCAATCAACTGAGCACATGAATTACAATGCATTCCTTTTATCTTAAATGTCTTAATCATAAATTATCTAGAGATATATTATTTATAACCACTTTGGAGAAACTAGTTTCATGCAAACTTTTTTAACGATAAAATCCTTGTTCCCTTATGAAAAAACTTTTCATTTTCTTAACATCTGCATTAATCTTAAATCTTCTTTGGGAATTTTCTCATTATTTTCTTTACTTTGATTTAACAGAAATTCCAAAAAATCTTCATTTACTTTCAGCATCTCTAACAGATGTTCTTTTAATTTTCATTCTTTTCTTATCTGTCTCCACAATTAACAAAAACTTTTCATGGATAAACAAACCAAAAACAAAAGATTATCTATTTCTAATTATCTTCGGATTAATAATAGCATTCTTTTTAGAAGTAATAAACCTAAACTTAGGAAGATGGGCTTACATAGATGCGATGCCGACAATTTTCAGCGTCGGTTTAAGTCCGCTTTTGCAATTAGCTACAACCTCTGCAATCTCTTTAAAGATTTCTAATTCCTAAGCACAACAATATTATTCATTCCTCTCCTCTTCCTTTCAATCAACTGCTTAGCCTCTAACTTATCCAACAGCCTCGTAGTTTTTACTTTTCCAATTTCAAGCTTCTCCATTAAATCTGCCTGAAACATTCCGCCGTTTTCTATTTGCAATAATTCAATAACTTTCTTCTCATCTTTATCCAATCCAGTCAAATCTAACTTTTTCTTTTTCTCTTTAATATTTTTGATAATTATCCTTTCTTTTGGTTTAGAAAACATTATCACAAATCCAATAACCAAAACAATAGCGACGATACTCAAACTTATCCAAGTTTGAATATTTACATTTGTATACATTTCACAAGTCAATCCATGCGAACAAGTCAATCCAATTGCATCTTTCAAAACAGAATTAAAAAGCAAAACCACAATCGCCATTACAACTCCAATTCCAACAATCAACCATCCAACATTTTTATTTTCCAATTTGCTTTTCCTCATAATTTTCAATTGCCTTTTTTAATGCTTCAATCCCCAAAACAGAACAATGAACTTTTATTGGAGGCATTCCTCCAAGTTTCTTAACAATATCTGCTTTTGTTATTTTCTTCGCTTCCTTAATTGTTTTCCCTTTAGCAAGTTCGCAGACAACATCAGAACTGGCTATGGCGGCCCCACATCCAAATGTCTTAAATCCAATATTTAAAATTTTATTATCCTTAATTTTTATTTCCAAATGCATTATATCCCCACAAGCAACATTCCCAATCTCTCCAACCCCGTCTGGATTTATTAAGTTTTTTACAAACTTCGGATTCTGAAAACGTTTGATTAATTCTTTAGTGTATTTTTGTTGAGTCATTTTTGATTTACCTTAATAAAATTCTCTTTATGTTTTCGATAAATTTTTCCATCTCCGTTTGAAATCTTAACAGCCTGTTTTTTAATCTGACAATATTCTTCTCTCTTTTGCTTATCTTTAATCAAGCAGTCTCTAAACTTAATCATTCTTTTGAAAATATAACTATTACGGGGTGTTAATTGAAGATGAACCACCCTTATTTTTCCGAGGTGTTTATAATTTTTTGTAAAAAACAATCTATCTCTTTCTCCTCCACTTTCTTTAAACACATAACCTGCTTTTTCTAATTGTTTTTTTATTTTATTAATTTCTTTTTTATTAACAGAAATCATCAAATCTAAAACTCCTTTTCCACCAAGGTTTGGTACCGCAGTACTTCCAACATGTTCTATATTAGGATTTCCTCCTATAATTTTTCTCAATCTTATCTTTTCTCTTCTAAATAATTCAGGATACTTTTTATCATATTTCCTAAATTTATATTTTTCAATCATTTCCTATTCAACTCCTTAACCAACTCTTCAATCTCTTTCTTGCTCACCCCATGTGCCCTGCATCCGTCCTCCAGACTTTCCTGCATTGACATTGGACAACCAAAACAATGCATTCCTGCTTCAAACAAAACCTCTGCTTTCTCAGAACTCTTTTGCAGAATTTCAGACATCAATGTTTTTTTTGTTATTTTCATTTAATATCCTCTGGATTAACTTTAATAGCACATATCCCACAAAGTTCACGAATAAGAGTTAGTCGTTCACCAGTTTCCATAAATCCAAGCAAGTCTCTTACTAATACTCCTCCCATACTCTCTCTTATTTCCCTATAGCAATTATAACAATTCCTTACTTCGAGTAATTTAATTATTTCTTCTTGATAATCTTTCATCTTAACTCAAAGGAGAAATCCTCCGTAACTTCTCCACAATTTTTTTTAATTCTTCTAAAACATAATCAATTTCTTCTTCTGTATTATATTTACTCAAACTCAAACGAATTGAACTATTTGCTTCCAACGGCGTCAAACCAATCGCAAGCAAAACATGACTCGGCTCCAAAGATTTTGAAGAACACGCAGAACCAGTCGAACCAAAAATCCCCTTCGCATTCAAAAAACTCCCAATCGCTTCACCCTCAATATTATTAAAAGAAACATTAACATTATTACATAACCTATTCTCACGAGGCCCGTTCAATTTAACATTCGGAATTTTCAAAAGCCCCTCAATCAATCTATCTCTCAAAAAAGTCATTTTCTTCACATCGCTATTGTTTGCAATTTTAACCGCTTTTGCAAATCCAACAATCCCTGGAACATTCTCAGTAGAACTTCTCAACTTAAATTCATGCCCTCCTCCGTGAAGCAAAGGAACAATTTTAATTCCTTCGCGAATATACAACGCAGCAACACCTTTTGGTCCGTGAATCTTCTGCGCATTAATAGTCATCAAATCAACATTCTGCTTTTTCACATCAATTGGAACTTTCAAATAACTCTGGCACGCGTCTGTATGAAATAAAACATTTTTCTCTCTGCAGATTTTTCCAATAGATTCTAAATCCTGAATTGTCCCAACCTCATTATTCCCATGAATAATTGAAACTAAAATTGTTTTGTCTGTAATCGCACTCTCAACATCCTTCGGATTTACAAAACCCTCGCTGTCAACATCAAGATAAGTAACTTTTGCACCTTGTTTCTCTAACCACTTAGATGCGTTGTAAACACAATCGTGTTCAGATTTAGCAATAATAATATGATTTTTTTCTGGATAATTTTGAAAAAACAAACCTTTCACAACAAGATTATTTGCTTCTGTCCCGCTCCCTAAAAAAATAATCTCTTTGTACTTCGCTCCAATAGAACGAGCAATTGTAACTCTCGCTTCTTCAATTGCTCTTCGAGCTTCTTCCCCCATTAAATGCGTTGAAGAAGCATTCCCATACTTCTCAGTAAAATACGGTAACATTTCTTTTACAACTTTATCATCAACTTTTGTAGTCGCTGCTGAGTCCAAGTAAATTTCGTGTCTCATTTTGAAGTTTGCTTAATGGCAAAATTCATTTTTGTCCTTAGATATATTTGTTTCATTTTAGTTTTTTCTCCATAAGAAAATTAATGCGATTATTTTCTTTATCAATTTTTTTCTTCATTTTAAATCCAGCTTTTTCATAAAAACCTCTTGAATGTTGGGCAGACTCAAGCCAAAGTTTATTCGTGCCTCTTTTTTTAGCATAAGCCTCAATGTGTTTTATTAATTTCAGCCCAATTCCTTTTTTAATATAATTATATTTAACAAAAAGATCACAAATCTCGTCGTTATCCAAGCTTATTGTACCTAATATTTTATCATTATCTACCGCACAAAAATAATCTCTTTCCCTTATATGTCTCAAATTTCTTTCATCAGTATCTCTCTTTATGAGAAACCCCTTTACCTTTTCAGGATACTTCTCCGCATCCACTTTTTTAAGATTGTCTTTCCTAAGTTTTGTTATCTGTTTTACATCAGATTCCTTTGCTTTCCTTATCTTCATCTCTCACACTCCCTCGCACATTTTTTACAATCACAAAAACTCTTTGCATGTTTATCAATTAAATTTAACATAGGAGCAATTGTCTTTTTATTCAAAGAATAAATTCTTTCCTTGCCTTTCTGCTTTACATCAACAATTTTGCAACCTTTAAGATTTCTCAAAGCATGCGAAATTTTGCTCTGCTCAACTTTTAATTCTTTGGAAAGTTCAGTAACATTCTTTTCCTTTTCCTTCAAAGAAGTTATAATTGAAATTCTCAAAGGATTAGATAAGTTGCTAAAGAAAATATGGTATGTTGAATTATTCATATGAAATTTAATTCATATAACTATTTAAATCTTTTGTCTTTTTCTTATAACTTGAAACCCTTCCCAACTAACAATCAGTGCCAGAATTATTAGAGCAATAGAAATTATTGTCAAAACCCAGTTGCCTGTGAAAAAATATCCGTTCTTATTAAAAACCCCCCAAACCAGTGCAGAAATTGTAGTCACCACCATAAACAGCGTCGGTAAAATCAAAAATTTAATCTTCTGCTTGTGTTCAACAAAATAAGCAGAAATCGTAATCAATGCAATCGCCGCAATCAGTTGGTTCGCACTCCCAAACATCCGCCAGATATTAACATAAGAATTTGTAATCGCAAGTGCATATGCAGGAATCACTGCAATCAAAACAGCAAAAACCTTGTTCTTGAAAATTTTGTGTTTCAAATTCTCCGAGAGAATCATTCTTGATAAACGTGTTGAAGTGTCCAGTGAAGTCAAAATAAACTGATTAACCATAAACGCACCAATCAAACTCGCAATTGAAAAACTCAAGAACGGAATTCCAAGTTTAGAAATCAAATTCCCAAAACCATTTCCAAATGCAACTATCCAGCTTTCTCCTAATGAATTAATAAAATTCAATTCTCCTGTATTCCAAGCCAAAGTTGAAACCAGAATAACTACCAACAACGCCAAAAGCCCTTCAGCAATCATCCCTCCATAACCGACAAATCTTCCGTGCCTCTCGTCAGCAAGTTGTTTTGAAGTTGTGCCCGAAGAAACCAATGAATGAAAACCTGAAACTGCCCCGCACGCAACTGTGATAAACAAAATCGGCCACATTGGAAAATTACCTGAAATCACCGACGGAGAATTAATAATTGGTTTTACAATTATTACTGCCAAAAATCCAAAAAACAAAAACAAAACCAACTGAATAGAACTTAAATAATCTCGCGGTTGTAAAAAAACCCAGACAGGAATCACCGACGCAATCGCACCATAGCCAATCAATAAAGTAATCCAAACAATCCGTGCAATAGAATCTGAAAATGGTAAAGTTACAGGAAACTTATAACCAAGATACATAAAGAAAAACGCAAAAGCCAAAGCAATCAAACTTGAAATCAAAATATTCATCTTATATTTGTAAACAGAAATCCCAAGTGCAACAGCAATAAGTGAAATCGCAATAATCGGAATCACCAACGCTGGTTGGGCAATAATACTGTCAGCAGCAGAAACAGAAAAAACAGTCACAATCAACGTAAGAGTAATCCAAATCATCAGTGCAAAAATCTTCCCTGATTTTTTATTCAAAACCTTTCCAGTAATATCTGAAATCCCTTTCCCTTTATCTCGAACAGACAACATCAAAGAAAGATAATCATGAACTGCTCCAATAAAAACCGTGCCTAAAATAATCCACAGCGACGTAACAAACCACCCAAAATAACTCACAGCAAGAATCGGCCCAATAATCGGACCTGCCCCAGCAATCGACGCAAAATGATGCCCAAACAAAAAAAACTTATTCGCAGGATAAAAATCTGTTTTGTCCTTGTTCAAAACCGCCGGAGTTTTTTTTGCCGTCGGCTTAATCTTCTTCTCAACATATTTTCCATAAAGAAAATAATTTCCAATTAAAAAAATCAAACCTGCAATTGCAATTAATGCTGCGTTCACCATTTTTTAATTTTACAAGCACCTACGAAAATTAAAGCGCTTGCCTCTTTTGAAAAGAGAAGAAGAAAAGTTATTTAAATTTATTCAATCAACTCAAAATGAATTGCCAAAATTCCATATTTTTCTTCTTTTTCTTTTGAGTAAACTTTTTTCAAAATTTCTTTTTCATAGTCTTTAATCTTGTTTCCAAAAACTTCAAACAATTTTTCAAAACTAGAAAATCTTGAAAGTCTAATAACTTTTGTAAATAATACTTGAGAATTATCTTCTTTGTTAATTATCTTAATCACATCTCCAATTTTTATCTTTTGCCTTTTCTCATCAAAAAGCCGAATTTCCATTTTCTTCAAACCTTTTCTAATGTTTTCAAATGGTTCCGGATCCCGATGATGGATTAAATTTTCTTTTATCATTTTAGAATATGGGCTAGGAGGGAATCAAACCCCCAACTTCGGCTCTGGAGGCCGACACGATATCATTTCGCCACTAACCCTTAATTTTACAAAAGAATTATAATTTTTAAGTTTACCTACGCAGTAAATTCTTGGAACTCAAAGGGTTATCCTAACTTCTTTATCTCCCTTATCTCATCATTACTAATACTACAACCTTTAAACTTCACAGCCCAAAGCAGAGCATCTAGAAGTTCCCCGTTTCCCATTTTAATCAATTTTTTCTTGTGCGCAATATAAACCAACTCAGCAGAACGAATTATTTTAAATCCCTTAAAAATTTCAAAATTGTTTTTCTCAGAAGTTATTTTTGTATGCATTTTTCTCTCTAAAAAGCCTTCAAGTTTTTCAGGATTCTCAACAAGCATTCTCGTTGTCCGCTCGTCAATCGCAATTGCATTCAAAATATTTTTCTCAGATAAAATCTTACTCAACGCCAAACAAGAAATCTCCCCAGAACTAACTATTTTAATTTCTTTATCTTTACCTTGAAAAATATTATTTGCAATATTTAAAATTTCTTTTGTTCTTTTTGGAATCTCTAATTCATTCGAAACTTCAAGAACACCTTCCTCCACAAGCCCTTGAATTTTCAATGCTTCTAACTTAAATCTAGTTATTGTCATAGGTCTATCAATAACTTCTTTTTTTACGTCAGGAGTAATATAAAAATTCCCGTCAAAAACTTTTTTTAATTCACGTAAAACATCTAAAAGTCCATTCATAGCAAAAGTAATCAAAGTACTTGAATCAAAAATTATTGCACGGTTCATCCAAAAATTTCCTCAACAATTTTAATTCTCTCACGAGTTCCCAAAGTTTTACTTTCCGGAGAATCTGAAATCCCAGTCTGCCCAGCATAATTCGCAAGTTCCCAAACTGTAATTCCCAAAAGTTTCGCAGTGTTTTCCATTGAAACTCCATGCTCGTAAATCTTCGACGCTTTGTTAATACTCGCCTTCCGAAAAACTTCTTGAATATGTTTCTTCATCCTCGGAGAAATCTTCCCAACATCTGCACGCAATTGATTCAAATTCTTCTTCAATAAAACCGCATCTTTCTTAGCACTTCTAATCACTTTATCAATTCCCTTGATAATTATTCTCAAATCTTTTACATAACCTTTTTCAATAATTTTCCCCAAAGAATAAATAATAACAGCGATGGCAATATTATCTGCATCTTGCGTTCGCGACACAGTATTGTTTGTTTGGTCACTCAACTGCTTCAATTTCAAAACGTTCTTATTTTTCAGAGCAACTTTAGCTTCCTCAAGAATTCTAAGAACATTTTCCCCTTCTTCCATAAACACTAAAATAAAAAAGATTATTTAAACCTTGTTTATTTTAACAAAGTATGAAAAAAATAATCTTGGACACGTCGTTCATCCTAACGTGCGTAAAACAAAAAATAGATTTTTTTGAAGAACTAATCGGAAACCAAATTTTAATTTCAGAGCAGGTAATTAATGAAGTTAAAAAACAGAAAACCTCTAATTCAGAACTTACACTAAAGATTCTGGGAAAAAATAAATTCAAAAAAATTGACATAGGAAAAGGGCATGTGGACAAAAGGATAATTTTATTTGCAAAAAAAAATCCTAAGATTATCGTAGCGACTTTGGACAGAGGAATAAAAAAGGGGATAAAGAATCAAAAATTAATAATCAGAGGAAAAAAGAAATTAGAGATTATTTAATACTTAAGGAAATCTTTAAAAACCGATTTTTACTCTAATTTTTAGAAAATGTTCTATTTAACTGACGTTGAAGATTATATTAGAGTAGAGCCAAAATTATTTGGTTTGCCTACTCAAGAGGCGGTTGAAAACCAGCTTCGGGAAACTTATGCAGATTACTACGATAAAGAATTAGGAAAAGCCGTAGCAGTCATAGAGGTCTTAAAAGTAGGGAAAGGCGTAATAATTCCTGGAGACGGGGCAGCATATTATAATACAACATTTAAACTACTTACTTGGAAACCTGAATTGCAAGAAATCGTTTATGGAACAATTTCAGAAATAGTAAACTTTGGCGCGTTCATAGACATGGGGGTAATGAGAGGCATGATTCATATAAGTCAAACAATGGATGATTACGTAAGTTTTAGCAAGGCAAATTCATTGCTTGGAAAAGTATCAAAAAGAAATTTAAAACAAGGCGATTTGTGCATGGCAAGAATCGTAGCAATAAGTCATAAAGGCGACGAACCAAAAATCGGATTGACAATGAGACAACCTGGTTTAGGGAAAATAGAATGGGTTAAAGAAGATCAAATTAAAAAAGAAAAAGCTACTGCAAAAGCAGTAAAAGATGAAGAGAAAACAGTTAAAGGTAAATCTGGAGGAAAGAAAAAATGAAATGTATACAATCAAGATTAGAAGGAGCAAAGATGATTATTGTAGGAGCAGGAGGAATTTTTTTTAATGAATTGTTAGGTTCAATGTATGACGAACATCAAACAACCTATGAACTTAATCAACTTCCTAAAAGTTATATAACTATAGGGATAGGACGTGCTTTAAGAAACAAACATTTAATCAATAAAGGGAGAAAAATTCGTAAATCAGCATTAATAAAAAACATTAGTTATATCAAAAATTAAAATGCCTAAACAAAAAGCATGTAAAATTTGTAAGAAAATCTATGAAGGAGAAAAATGCACGAGATGTGAATCTAAAGAATCAACAGAAGGATTCAAGGGGAGAGTTGTTGTAGTAAATCCAGAAAAATCAGAAATTGCTCAGAAACTAAATATCAAAGAAAAAGGAAACTTTGCAATCAAAGTGAGGTAATTCTATGGAAGTGATCAACGAAAAAGAAAACAAATTATTCAATAGAAAAGAAATTCAAATCAACATTGAAGCAGAAATTACACCGAGTCATGAACAGGTCAAAAAATTAATTTCTGAAAAATTCTCAACAAAGCCAGAAAATATCCGGATAAAAAAAATTGCTGGGAAATTTGGTTCAAAAGTTTTTGAAATTTTTGCAAATATTTATTCTTCTGAAGAAGATTTAAAAAAAACCGAAGTTTTTTCAAAAAAAGAATCAGAGCGAGAGAAAAAACCTGAACAAGAAACTAAACAAGAACCTTCTACTGAAACTTCTGCAGAAAAAACTCTTAAAGAAGAGCAGAAAGTTTCTAATGAAATTGCAGAAGAAGAAGCGGTAGAAAAAAAAATTGGAGAGCAAGTTGAGGAAGCTAAAGAAAAAATTAAAGAAGAAACAAAAACCGAATAATGGCTAAAAAATCAAAAGCAAAAACTGGAAAAAAGCCTCACAAGAATAAGGCAACAAGTAAGAAATATACAAAATACAAAATCGACGGAGATAAAATTACAAGAGAAAGATTTTGTCCAAGATGTGGGCCAGGGATTTTTTTATTAAAAGCAAAAGACAGAGTTTACTGTGGTAAATGTCATTATAGTGAGTTTGAAGGAAAGAAAGTTGAAGAAAAACCAGCAGAAAATAAAGATTTTAAAAAAGAATAGGTATTTGTAGTACCTAATTATTTTTAGAAGTAGTGCCTAAAATGCTTAAGGAAGGGTTCCTAAGGGAAACCTGAGATAGTTGTGGTTGCCCTTGATGCGACTTCGTCGGATTGCAGTAAAAAGTCGCGCATCTGAACAGGAAGGAGATTGTTAAAGAACCTGCGGTTCTTTAAAATGGTGTATTCTTTAGGAGTAATGTCAATTACTACTTTAGACTAATTCCAGCCTGTCATTTTTCAAGGGTAACATGAACGAAACATTTAAATAGTCTAGGATACTCCATATACTATCACCTCTTTTTCCCCAGGAGAGGCTTCAAGCTATCTATTTTGACTGGCTTGAAGAATCTCCCAGGGTTATATTCATTTTATAATCTAGATAAACCAAAAATGGAGGAGAGAACTTAATTGGCACTGCTCCTAGGTTATATTCATTTTTACAAAGAATTAAAAATCTTCTTTAACTATTTTTTAAATGGAAAAAGAGGAAATCCAAAATATCAAACAACAGCAAATTCAGGATATTTTATTTAACAGAGAAATAGGTTGGCAAGAAATAATCTACGATTTAATCAATACAGAACAACTTGATCCTTGGGATATAAATATTACAATTTTAACTAATAAATTTCTAGAAAAAATAGAACAATTCGAAGAAGCAGATTTCTTTGTCTCAAGCAAAGTTCTTCTCGCAGCAGCACTTCTTCTTAGAATAAAATCTGAAATTTTGTTGAACACTTACATCAAAAGCATAGATGAAATCTTATTTGGAAAAACCGAAAAAAAGAAACATATCCTAGAAAGGATAGAACTTGACGAAGAAATTCCTGAGCTTGTTCCGCGAAGTCCGATTCCTCGTTACAAAAAAGTAACATTAAAAGAATTAATTAATTCATTAAACAAAGCAATAACAACTGAAAATAGAAGAATCAAAAAAGAAATAATCAATAATCGTGCAATAAGAGAAACAGGGTTTTCTTTACCAAAAAGGCAAATAAACATTAGAGATAAGATAAAACAAATTTATGAAAATCTTCTAAATCATTTAGGAGAAGATAAAAAAAAGAAAAAAATTTCTTTCACAGAATTTGTCGGAACAAGCAAGGAAGAAAGAATTGCTTGTTTTTCTCCTCTTTTACATTTAGAAACTCAAAAAAAAATCTGGCTTGAGCAAGATGGACATTTTGAAGAAATCCATCTCTGGCTCAAAAAAACTTATTTCAAACACCACCCAGATCCATTTGCAGATTTAAAAAATGAGTTGGAAGAAGAGATAAAAGAATTAGATAATGAGCAAAAACAAAGATTAACAGAGATTGAAACAGAGTTTGAAAATCCCTTGGGCGAGGATTAATCTTAAAAACTTCTTTCCATTTTTCTTTTCATGAAAGCCGCAATTCTATTCTCAGGTGGAAAAGATTCTTGTTACTCAGCATACCTAGCAAAGAAAAAAGGTTATGAACTTTCTTGCTTAATTTCTATTTTCTCAAAAAACAAAGAAAGTTATATGTTCCACACTCCTTCTATAAAAAAAGTAAAAGCCCAAGCAAAACTCATGAAGGTTCCTTTACTTATAAAAAAAACAAAAGGAAAAAAAGAAGACGAGCTTAAAGATTTAGAAAAAATAATCTCAAAAGCCAAAAAAAAGTTTGGAGTTGTTACAATTGTAACAGGCGCCCTGCACTCTGTTTATCAGGCGTCGCGAATTCAGAAAATCTGCGACAAACTCAATCTAAAATGTTTTAATCCTCTATGGCAAAAAGACGAAATCAAATATTTAGAAGAACTGCTCAAAAACAAATTCCAAATAATAATCACAGCAGTCGCAGCATATCCTCTTGATAAAAAATGGCTCGGAAGAAAAATTGACAAACAATTCATTTCCGAAGTAAAAGAACTCCAAAAAAAATACAAAATTCATCCTGCAGGCGAAGGAGGAGAATTTGAAACTTTTGTTTTAAATTGCCCGCTTTTCCGACGAGGATTGAAGATTAAAAGCAAAAAAATCCAAAGCACCGGCGAAAATTCGTGGAGAATGGAAATTAAAGTTTAATCTGTTAATCCTCTTCAAAACAAGAATCCCTGCAATGGTCGCAAACATACCTGCCTTTAACATGATTAAGTTCTGAAAAATATTGGGGTTCCGCTCCTTGTTTGACAGGAAAAATTCCATCTGCTGTAGGAACTTCTGGATCTTTTGATTTTAAAATCCCATATGGATTCAAATGCGGTGCTGCTTCTTCACAGGACGCGCATCTAAAAGCATAGTCAGATGCAAAAACAACCGGAGAGTGAAGCATATTTTTATTAATCTCAACAGACGCTCTCTGTTCAGAAGAAAGTTTTCTAAAATCTTCTAAATTTAACCTCAAAGCAGATTCAATTTCTAATTTATCCATAAAAAAATAATCCTAATTTCCTTAAATAGATTGTTATAATCCAATCTATATATTCAATTTTGTCTCTTTCCCACTCTCCATAACTTTAACTTTAAATCTTTTCAATTTAACTTCCTTAGCTCCAACAAAAATTACTTTTTGAAACCCATAGGTATTTGCATATTCTAATGCCTTCGAAGGCTTACCATAATACATCGAAACAATTTTATTCTGTTTTCTCAATTTCTGAGAAAGTTTAATTGCTTCTCTATCTTGTTCTAAAGAAACAACCAAATATTTTTCTAAATTAACAATCAAATTAGAAACAGCACACAACCTCTCAATCCCAAAACTAATTCCCGTGCACTGTGTATTATTAAAATTATAACTCCCTCCTCCAACAATTGTTTCCTTAATTTTTTTTGTCTTAATTTCAAAAACACTTCCATTATAATAACTTAATCCCCGAACCAGCGAAGGAGCAAACAAAACTTTTATTCCATAAGCTTTACAATACTCCATCAAACTAATTATCTCTCTATAAGAATCAAACTTAACAAAATATTTTTCTCCTTGGCTCATCACTTCCAATAAATTACCTGCTCCAAGTTTAGTGAGATTATTTTGTGTCGTCTGCAATTTCTGTTTATCAATCTTATCTAATTCTATCATAATCTGTCTTTTCTTAGTTTTAATTTTCAAATCTTCTAAAATTTCATTTAATAATTTTCTGTTATTAAACAAAATTGTAAATTCAACTCCAAGATTTTTTAAAATTTCAGAAGTCATTGTCAAAATTTCTGCTTCATCTTTGATTGTGCTCCCAATAACATCAGCGTCGCACTGCATAAACTGCCGAAACCGATTTTGTCCAACTGGCTC
>Ga0180007_10004793_pt1 | contig 14140 bp, 9 predicted proteins | sample MM_PC_MetaG_FD_121122 | JGI IMG/M metagenome (GOLD analysis project Ga0180007, IMG submission 121122) | Groundwater microbial communities from the Aspo Hard Rock Laboratory (HRL) deep subsurface site, Sweden - MM_PC_MetaG | ecosystem: Environmental > Aquatic > Deep subsurface > Groundwater... | reverse complement strand
ATTTTTCAGGGCCTGGATAATGAAATTAGAAACAACCCGGCCATCGCTGACGGCCAACCGAGGACCATAACAGTTAAAAAGCCGAACTAACCTGATATCGACTTTATGCTCGCGATAATAATCCACAAACAGGGTCTCAGCGCATCGCTTGCCTTCTTCGTAGCAAGCTCTGGGGCTCAGAGGATTAACAAAACCCCAGTAATCTTCTGTTTGCGGATGAACTTGGGGATCGCCGTAGATTTCAGAAGTCGAAGCCTGTAAAACGCGGCATTTAATTCTTTTAGCCAAGTCCAAAGCATTAATAGCTCCTAAAATATTGGTTCTGATTGTTTTAACCGGGTCTTTCTGATACCAGACCGGGGCAGCCGGGCAAGCCAAATTATAGATTTGGTCAACCTTAAAGGAATAAGGAATTTCAACATCATGCCTGATTAACTTAAAACTGCGGTTTTTAATCAGGTGTTTGATATTTTTTTTGGAACCAGTGAAAAAATTATCCAGGCAGATAACCTGATTTCCCTGGTCAAGCAATCTCTCGCATAGATGAGAACCGATAAATCCGGCTCCGCCGGTGATTAAAATCCTCTTTCTTTTCTTGATGCTTTTTGCCTGCCTGCCGGTAGGCACGGCTTGATTATTAGCCATATATCATATAATATACAAGAAAATGCCTGAAAAATCAACCTTGCCCTGTCATAGCTCGACGGAGCGGCGGCGGGTCCTCTATATTATCACCAAATCAGTCTGGGGCGGCGCCGCCAGATATGTTTTTGATTTAGCGACTAATTTATCTAGTGACTTTAAAGTGTCAATTGCCGCCGGCGGCAAAGGAAAATTCTATCAAAAAATTAAAGAAACTGATATTCCCTACTATAATATTTCTAATTTCCAAAAAAGCGTTAATCCGCTTAAAGATATTTTCGCTTTTTTTGAGATCTTAAGTTTAATTTTTCAGATAAAACCCGATGTTATTCATGTTAACAGTTCCAAGGCCGGAGGTGTGGCCGGCGTTGCCGGGAAAATCTACCAACTCATTTCCGGCAAAAAAGTCTGCCTGGTTTTTACCGCTCACGGCTGGGCATTTAACGAAGACCGGTCTAAATGGCAAATCGACTTAATTAAATTATTTAGTAAATTAACCTGTCTTTTTTATAATAAAATCATCTGCGTTTCCGAATACGACCGCCAAACCGCCTTAAAATATAACATCGCGGCGGAAAAAAAGTTAATCACCATCCATAATGGCATTGATTTTGAACATCTAAGTTTTTTATCAAAAGAGCAGGCCCGAGAAAAACTCCTTAAAAATCCAATAACAGACCCCACATCGCAAGAGTGCGGGGCAAGTAAACTAATTATCGGCTCAATCGCCGAATGGACCAAAAATAAGGGCTTGGCCTATTTGCTTAAGGCCGTCAAAAGAATCAATCCGCCAGACAACGGATTCAATCTTGTCCTGATTGGCAGCGGTGAAAATCCGGACAAAGACAGAATGCGCCGACTGATAGACAAATACCAGTTAAAAAATGTCCATTTGATTGAATGGATTGACAATGCCGCTTCCTATTTAAAAGCGTTTGATATCTTTATTTTGCCTTCGCTTAAAGAAGGCCTGCCCTATACCATCTTAGAGGCAATGTCAGCTGAACTTCCGATTATTGCCACTAATGTCGGCGGCATTCCGGAGATAATTGACGACAATTTTAACGGTTTTCTGATTAAATCAAAAAACAGCCGCCAGTTGGCTGAAAAGATTCTTTACCTGATTAAGCATCCAGAAAGGGCTCAAGAAACGGCAAAAAGAGGAAGAGAAAAAGTAGCCAAAGAATTTAATCTGAAAGAAATGGTCAAAAAAACAAAAGAGACATATTAAAATCAGCGTTATTTCTTATAGGTCCCCTTTAAAATATCCTCTATGAAATTCTTTGATTGCTCCTTATATTCTCCTCCGAATTCGGCTACCTTTCCGGCGATTTCAACCGCCTTTTGATTTTCACCCAAATAGGCGTAAGACAAGGCCAAATTGACCCAGTTTTCCGGCTTATCCGGATTGATCTGGACAATTTCCTGGTAAAATCTTTTAGTCCATTCAAACTCCGCTTTATGAACAGCGGAGTTTGCCATTCTAACTAAACTTTCCTCGGTATGGTAATCAACTCCCAGTTCGTCCATTTTGTCTAAATACCCTTGGACCTTGTCGCCCCTGTCCACGACAAACAAAACCATTGCCATATTAAGATAGGACTCAACTACCCGTTCCTGTAAATCAATGGCTTTTTGCATATTCAAAACTGACTGGTCAAAAAGTTTTTTGGCCTCGTTTTCTTTATTGATTGACTGGTAATACTTGCCTAAATAAACCTGGCTATATCCGGTCTCATAATAGACCTGGGGCCGGGTCGGGCTTAATTCCAGGGCTTTTTCGCCTAATTTTAACGATTTAACCAGGCGCTCAACATTAAAAATATAGGTTTTATTTAGGAACCTCATAAACATCAGATAGTTCCTGGCGCTGGTCGGCTTCTCCGCTATCTGCTTGTCAAATTCCTGTTCGGCCCTGAAAATCGCGTTTTTTAACCAATCTTGGTCTATAACAGAGCTGTCAACCGCTCCGGCAACCAACTCGCCCAAGTGCTGGCGATATTCCTGATTGCCATGAGTATCCATTTCAATAACATCAATAAGTTGATTATAGGCGTCTTTATAGGTAGCAGTCTTGGATTTAATTAATCCCTGAATAAAACCCTTGTTAGCCATAGCTGGCTTAATGTTAAAAGTAAAAAGCATCGGGATAAAAGAAATGGAAAAAATAATTAGAAGCGTTAGATAAATTTTCTTTGACTGCATTAATTTATCGGCATAAGACGGACTGTACTGGGATAAAAATCCCAAAACAATGAAAAGGGGAATATAGGTTACCAAGGCTTCAAAAATAAATAAATTCTGAATAAAATAGGAAACCATCGTCAAAGATAATACCATCGGAATGATGTATCCGACACTTTCGTCCTTATTCTTCTTAAAATGCTTCCACAAATACCATAAGGGCAGGAAAAGCATTAAAAGATATAAGAATAACCCGACTATCCCGCCGGTAATTAATCGGTCAAAAACAATATTATGCGCCCGGTCAAACCAGACGACTGAGCCGGCTTTGCGGTAAATTTTAGGATTGAAGTATCTGTCAAAAACTTGATAAAAATTTTCGTAACCATAGCCCAAAATTGGTTTTTCTTTAAATCCCTTCCAAGCTGATTCCCAGGTATAAAGGCGGTTTTGGGCGGTGGTCGCTTCCAGCGATATACTCGAGATTCTTTCGAAAACGTCGTTCTTCCTGACCCAGTCGGCTTCTTTATTGGCAAATATTGAAATAATTAAAATAGACAACAAGAAGAAAACAATAATACTTGTATTTCTGATAATTTTTTTCTCCTTATACCGGTAAAAAGCCAGGTAAATAGTAAAAATAAAAAGAGAAATAGTCAGAGAAATTATTGCTCCTCTAGTCGAGGTATATAGAGCGACAAAAATTTGCAGGATAATGCCAAGCAAGTAATAAATTTTAAGATATTTATTATCCCTTAAGAAAAAAAGTAAGAGTCCGAAAAAGATATTAAAAATCAAATAACCGGCAACATAACCGGCATTACCGATAGTCGCCGTCAGGCGCGAACCGCCGGCTGAATCTATAATCCAGTTCAGTTTGAAATATTGGCCTAGAGCTAAAAAACTAACAAAAATGCTGCTTAAAAACGACGCCTCCAGAATAACCAACCATTGCTTAGTGCCTCTAATAAACCCGCTTAAAACAATCAGATAAAGCAAAAGATGCAGAAGCAGAAGCAATCCTTCGCTTCGTTCGTTGTTAGACCAAAAACTGGAATAAAAAGTGCCGGCTGAGAGAGAGGAAATAAAAACGACAGCCAGATAAGAAATAAACAGAAGCAGGACAAAATTAAGCTTTGGCCGGTATTCCGGCTTTTTAACCGCTAAAGCCAAATAAGCCAAAAAAAGTACTTCAACGGCAATTTTAAAAGCCAGAGTTTTGAAGGTGATGTAGGGAAAATAATAATTGCCATTAACGATTAACGGGATTGAACAGATTCCAATCAGCCCCGTCCAGATTAGATATTTTAAAAATTTTTCCATATTTACTCTAAAAGTTAGGCAATTGGTCTTTTAACTCGGGATTAAGTTTTAATGTTTTCTGGCTGTAAAGTTTAGCTTTGGTTAAATTTAGTCCTTTTTCATAGAAATAATTAGCTAAGTAAAGATAATAGGATTCGGCCTCCGCCGGATTATTCTCAGCCCCCTTAAGCATCCAAGCCTCAACCTGGTCTTTTTTGTCAGTCAGATTATACCGGTAGAGAGAAGCAATGCCGTGATAGTAATTATAGTTATTTTTATCCATACTCAAAACCTTGAGATAATACTCTTCAGCTTTCTGGTATTGGCCCAAATCAAATAAGTAAAGATCGGCCAGATTGCCGTAAGCCAAATATTGGTCCGAATTATAATCAATTGCGTCCAGCCAGGCTTGTTCTGCTCCGATATAATCGTTTAGCCGCTTTTTTAAAATTCCAACATTAATCCATCTGATATAAACATGGTCGCCTTCTTTTAATTTCTGATACTGCTTATTAAGGTCAATCAAGCTTTTATCCAATATTTCTTGCGACATTGTTTTTAAAGCGTCGGGAAAATCATTTTGGGTATAAATTTTGTCGGTTTGGTTTGATTTAGAATAGAAAATAGTGAAATAAAAATATCCCGCTAGCAAGGCGGCAATTAAAACCAAAAAAACAATGATAATATTTTTCTTGTTCATAATAGAAATAATACTATGACAAATATACTTCAAAATCAAGCAGCGACGTCATCCCCGTTTTTATAATCCTCCAATTCAAATGAATTAATCGTGTAAATTGAATCTGAATCATATTGGCTCAAAAATTCGCTTGTGGTCATATTCAGCCATTGTTTCGTTCCGTTGTCGCCGTCAGGAATCGATTTATAAACCTTGTTGCTGTTGTCGGAACGAATTAAATCAGAAACAGCATAAGCGTCTAAGGTCGCTTGATTGACTTCCTTAATATTATTCCAATCCAAATGCTCGTAACTCTCAAAAACAGAGGGAGATAAAATTAATCTCTTAAATTTTTTGCTGCTGGCTATTTTAACGATATAAACGTCGAATTTCGTCTTGTCCTGAGCGTTAGAATTGCGGATTAAGTCGCCATCGCTTAAAAGGGCGGTTCCCGCCGTTTCTGACGGAGTTTCGGCGGGCGCCGGAACTTTCGGCTCCGGCTCAGGTTGCGGTTCCGGCTGAACAAATGGAACTGATCCGATAATTGCGGTAGCGTAATTTAAGGAGTCAATCCTGTCCTGAAAAGCGGCAACAAACCGCCCTAGAGAAAGAGTCCTGACGAAAGTGTTGCTGGTCGCCACGGAATTAAAATCATATCTATTTCCCAAACTTAGATTTTTACCGTCAATCTGGCCGATAATCGCCTGTCCGTAATCCAAGATTCCATTGCTTTGATAGGTGAAAACGGCCTTATTTTCGCTAAAAGAGTCAACGGAAATAAAATTTGTTGAACTATAGTTTAAGTCGTATTCATCGCCAAAACTGGCGTTCTTGCCGTCAACTTCGCCGATTATCGCCTGGCCATAATTTAATCCTCCACCTTTGTCTTTATACGCCGCGATAAACTTATTCTCCATCAATTTTGACAGTGAGATATACGCTGTTTCAGCGCTATTGAAAACATATTCGCTGCCGAAAGAAACATTATCTCCGTTTAATTCTCCGATAATCAATGTCCCTAGTCGGCTATTGGTTTTATCCTGATAGCCAATAATAAACTTAGTTGGCGATAAGGATATAACAGAAATATATTCAGACAGCCCCGAATTAAAAGCGTATTTCTGACCGATTAACACCTCTGTCCTGCTGACGGTTCCGATAATAACTTCGCTGTCGTTTTCGCCAGTTTCCCCTCTTTGATAGGCGAGAATAAATTTATCCGGAGAAAGCGCCGCCAGCGAGATATGATTGCTGATAGAAGAATTAAAAGTATAGGCGCCGCCGAAACTGACGCTGTTTCCCGAGATTTCCCCTATTTTAACTTTTCCGTAATTGAGAGCGCCTTTGTCTTTATACCCGACGACAAACTTATTTTCCGATAAAACAGACAGAGAAATATAGCCGGTATTGTTGTCGTTAAAAACATAACTGTCGCCGAAAGAAATTTCTTTATCGGCAATATTGCCGATAATTATTCTGCCGACATTGCCGTTTCCGGCCCCGTCTTGAAAAGCGGCGATAAATTTATTCTCCGACAGCTTTCCGATTGAAAACAGCGTAGAACTGGCGGAATTAAAAACATATTTCGAGCCGAAAGAAACATCTGTTTCCGAAGCGGCTTTGGCGTCTGAATAAGCTAAGAAAACAGGCAAAAGAAAAATCAAAACTAAAAATATTTTTTTCATCCTCTTATTTTAACATAAACAAGACAAGTCAAGCAACTTGTCTTGTTTAATCTAAATATTTCTAAGTATTAGTTGCTGCTTAAATATCCGTTCCTGAAGCGTAGGCGTTCCGGTCAACAACATTAATCTCGTAAATGGAATCGGCGTCATGGCCGGCAAGAAATTGCGTGGCAGTCATATTAAGCCATTGCTTGATGCCGGTATCGCTTCCTTCTTCTGCCAATAACTGATAGACTTTGGCATCGCCGACCGCCCGAACCAAACTGGAAGTAGTGTATTCGCTCATTGCCGACTGGCTAATATCTTTGACATCGTCCCAGGGAGAGCCGTTGCCGTTCTTGTCAAAATGAGCGTAACTTTCAAAGACATGGGGAGAAAGGATTAAGCGCCTGAACTTTTTGCCTCCGATCATTTTGACGATATAGATATCAAACTGGGCCATGTCGGCAGCGTTCGGATTGCGGACTAAGTCACCGTCAAAGATGACTGGTTCTCTGGAAGCGGCCGTTGTTTCCCCCTCGGTAACTTCTCCTGTCGCCGTTTCGCCCGCCGTTAAGCCCATAATTGCGAAATAAGTGAAATGGTCGGTCGTTGCCGTCAGATTATTATTAGTTGAATCAATGACCGTTGTCAGCGCCACCCATTGGGAGGTGCTTTCTTTCCAGTAGAAAATCTTTAGGGTTGACTCGTCCAGCCCGTTCACTTCGTTATCTTTATAAGTAAAAGTTAGAGTGACTGTCTTACTGAAACTGCTGATAGTGACCGAGTTTGCCGCGGCAGTATAGTTATAGACATTATCCCCGACGACAGTTCTTTTTGAAGGGAGCGGCCGGGAAGCGATTACGTCAATTTTATTTTCCGAATTTACTTTCACGGCCGTGGAAGCGCTGACCGCCCCGATTGGCAAATCAACCGAAGCGGTGTTTCCATTGCTGACAGTCAGCGTCGTTTTGCCTCCGGCGGCGGCCGTAGCCGTCACTTCTCCCGTCGCAGTCGTTGGTTTTGAAGGCGCAGTAACTCCCCCGCCGCCTCCGGACGAAGTAGTTGTAATAGGAGCGCCGCCAGTAATTGAAACACAAACCTCGCTGGAAGGAGAAACGCCTAAACTGGAACCCAATGAATTGCCTGAAACACTTATCTGGGAATAGCTACTGCCGCAGATATAATCCGTTAGATTATTATCCAACACTCTCCTATTGGCGGACCTGATAACAATACTTGAGTTAGTTGAAAGAGAAAAAACAACAGACGACTCACTGACCACCATCTGGTCAACTATTGAACCGGATACAACCGTTAAATTCTCGCCATTGACGGTAATCGTCGTGTCAGCGTCAAAAGTCAGTTCATCAGCCGCAAGAACTGAAAAGGGCAAAAGCAGCAAAGTTAAACTTATTGTCAGAATTTTTCTCATAAGTCAATTTTTACTAAAATATCTTTCGCTTGATTACCAGGCATAATGCCAAGCGGAGCCGTCAAAGCAGTTCAATTGGTAATCGCTGTTGTCCATAAAGCACTGGCCCTGGACTTCCGGCGTCGGAGTAGCGGAAGGAATAAGTTTGAAATAAGGCATATAGATATAGTCGCTGGTAGTGGTCATCCCGCCAATTTTAGCATTGCCGCCGACATTGAGCGTTCCTTGAGTATTAAGAGCGGAAGTGGTAGATGCTGTCCCGTCAATTTCCGCGTCGCCTTGGACATACAAGTCGCCGCCGGCCATATCCAGATAGTTAATCGTCCCGGCGCCAACCGCGAAGGCCGTTGAAGAAGTCGCTTTGGTAGCGAAATAAGCCGCGCCGGAAACAATCAGGTCGCCGCCGCTGAAATCCCAGCCGGCCGGCTCGGTGACGTCCTGGCCGACATACAGATAATCAGTGGTAGTGGCGGAAGTGGAAGAAGCCGTGCCGGTGGTAGTAATATTAGTTCCGATGGTCGTTGCCCCGTAAACCACGATGCTGACCAGAAAAACAGAAAACAACACGCTCAAAAAACCGGCTAAGAGTTGTTGCTTTTTTGATAGTTTGTCCATATTCTTAAATTCTTAATGTATTTTAATGTTATTATAAACGTTTATTATTCTCGACCGAAATAACAATTCATCGACCTCCTTGTTATTTTTTAATATTATAGCATATTAATAATAAGACACCTAATCCAAAATGTGGATAACTTAAAGGGCCCCCAGAGGGGGCCCTTTCCAATTCAATCAATACAGATTTACTAGTTGCCGATAGAGTAAGGCGTGCTGGAAACTTTATTGCCCAATCCTGAAATCAGGTGACCATTGTACCACTGAGCCGCTGTCGTAGCGTTATTTCCGGCGGTGCCTGAAATATTCAGCGCCTTGTAGTTATCTGACCAGACAAAGTTGCTTCTGTCTGTAGTCAAATCTCCTACTGGAGCTTTGAAGGATTTAGCAGAGTTGTCGCTATTAACAGCAGTTGAGGTGGAAGCAAAGTCGCCCGCTAGGAAGGTAGACAATGTTTCTCCTGTGCTGACTCCAGCCATCGTAGCGTAAACCTTAAAGGTTCTGCTTTCGCCGGCCGGAACTTTAATCGCCTCGTCGGTGTCGTCAACGGTGAAGTCCGGATTGTTGAAGGTCGCGGTGTAGTAATACTCGTAGTTATTATCAATGCTGTATGATACTGGGTTGGCAGCCGCCTTAATGGTGTTGCCGTCCTGGTCATCAATACGAACATCGGTAATAGTCATTCCAGAACCGGATGTCGCGAAGACAAAAGTGGTTCTGTAGAGTAAAACATCGCCGCCGGCCGCGTCAGCCGTCACCTTAAAGGCGTAGACTGGAACGTTGCCGTTGCCTAATGTGGTAGCCGCGCCGAGAGAATTGCTGGAAGTTGGCAGAGTAACGGTCGGTTTGCTGGTTCTCAAGACCATCGCGGAGCTGCTTGAGCTGCGATAGGTCTCATAAGATGAGCCGGTAATTTCGCTATTAGACGCTTTACCGGTCGTCTTAACGCCGTCAGTACCGCCAAATCCAATCTTAAGGTCGGCTGAGTTGGTGCCCGGAGCGTTATCGGTGTCCGGATCAACTGTGCTCATATCCACTTTAACAACCAAGGTCTTGGCGTTTAAAGTGCCTTCCGGAATAATTACAGCGCCTTTATCAAAGTTAAAGGTGTAGTAGCCGGTTGAAGGAATGGCGGCATTGCCAATCTTGGTCGTGCCGTTATAGATAGCGACATTGGTCACATCCTGGTAATTGCCGGTCAAACCGCTGAATTCATAACTGCCGTCGCCGACAAAGACAACTAACTGATCTAAGTTGAGGTCTTCGTACTTGGCGGTCAGCTTGACATTGGTAAAGACATTGCCGGTTGAACCAGCGACCACAATGGCCGAAGCCGGGTTATTGCTGGTCTCAATCGTCAGGGTTCCTTTGACGTTTGAAGTCAAAGTTGGACCATGGTCATGAGTCAACGCTTCAGCAACCGAATTGCCGGTGTTAACGCCGTAAACAATAACGGAAGCCGTGCCGTCGCCCAATCCCCACTGCTCTGAATCATTAGAGCTAACGCTATCCTTATTACCCTTCAAGGCAATGTGCTTTGAAGTACCCTTGGTGATAATTATCGGGTCGGTAAAGGCGAATGTGGAGCTGGCGTTTGTTGAAGAAAGACCGTCATTGATTGGAGAAAGCGCCGTGTCGGTGCCTTCGTCCCATTTGCCGTTCTTATTCTCATCAACATAAGTAACTAAGGCATCGGTGTTAGTTGCCGACTGTCCTTTGCCAGCCCAGAGGACTGAAGTCACTCTGATATCTTCGCCGGAATCGGTCGCGTCAAAGTTCCAAGAAGACAAAGTCACATTGGACTGATTGACGATAATATTGCCTGTGGCCGGCAGAGTGTTTCTGGTTACGGTTAGAGTCGCGGCTTTAACGGTCTGAGTGTTGGCAGAAAGAGCTGAACTTGGGGTAGCGGTGATACTATTGCCAGTTGTGTCTCCGGTAGCGGTCATCGCCGAAGGAGTGAAGCTGACATAAATCGTATCATTGCTTGCCCAAGACGCGCTGGTCTGCAAGTCGCCTCTGACTTTGTAAACGGTCTTTCCGACTGGAAGAGTAAAGCTGTCTGACCAGGTGACCACGCCGGTGCTTCTGACTGGATCGGTCGGTCCGGCAACAACGCTGCCAGACGGATCAACCAATTCAACGCCCAAAACAGCGTCTGAGCCAGCGCCCGGGTCACCAGTTGAAGTAACGGTTAAAACCAGCGAGGAAACGGTAATTGGTTCGCCTTTGACTTCAAATTCGTAGGCGCCAAGAATCTGATCGCTGGAAACAGCAATATTTTCCGCGCCAACAGTGCTACTCTTGGTCACTTGAACAGTGCCATTAGAAATAGTGAACTGATTGTCGTGCAAGACAGGACTAAGACTTGAAGAAAAGCCAGCTCCGCTGTAAGTCGGTGTAATATAATAACCATAAGTTACGCCCTTGACTAACAGGTCGGTGGTTTTATAGATACCAAGTTTGATTGTCCTGGCTGAACCGTCGTTAACATCCGCTTTGACTTGGAATTGGGCAATTTGCCCTTTGTCGATGGTAATAGTGCCAAAGCTGAAATCAACATACTTGCTGCTATGAACAACGCCGTCAGCAATCTTGGTGCCGTCTTGCAACAGTTTGAGATTGATTACGTCAGTCCCTAAACTGGCGCTGCCTTCCTGGTAAACTCTAATCTGGCTGAACTGAACTTTTTCAGTTGTGCCGCCTTGTACCTGGAAGGAGAAGAAAGTGTAATCGGTTTTGCCGACCTGAATGGTGGTGGAGGTGGCGTTGGTGTACGCGCCAATTTGAATAGTGGCTGAACCGATAGCAATAGTATTGTTGTTCGTCATCGGATTACCGGTAAGCGGCAATGAAGCGCTTAAGGTGGCATCGCCCTTTAAGGTGACAGAAGACAAACTCAGCGACGGCGCTTCAGCTGAATAACTGGTCAGGTCAGCGGCCATATTACCAGCCAAAATAATTGACTTGGTCGTGCCTTTGCTGACGGTAAAGTCATCAGTAAAGTTAGCTTCGTGAAGTGAGTTGAAGGTCTTGCTGGTGTTGTTAATCGCCCGGTTAGTGCTGGCATCAATAAGATCAATGCCGGAAAAAGCTCCGTCTTGAGCTAAACCGGTTCTTTTAACAACTAAAGAATCAACGATAACATCCCCGCCGGTAGCGGTTAGGTTAATCTTAGTAAAGGACAATCTGGCCGCGCTTTTAACAGTGATTCCGGCAGCCGGAGTATCGGCCGCCAAAACAGCGGTCAAGGTTCCGGTGCTGACAGTCGTGTCGGTGCTATCGGTAGTATCCGAACCAGTGGTGTAATTGTCGCGGTCAGTAGCGTTAATGATATAAATTGAATCCCAATCATAGGACGCGCCAAACTCGGCCGCAGTCATATTCATCCATTCTTTTGTGCCGGTGTCGCCATCCGGGACCAATTTATAGACTTTGGTGTCGTTAATCTCTCTAACTAATTGAGAAGTGGTGTACCCTTCAACCGTAGCGGCTGAAATGGTTTTAATATTTGACCACTTCAAGTGTCCGTAGCTGTCAAATACCTGCGGGTTGAGAATCAACCGCTTAAATGTCTTGCCGCTTAAGATTTTAACGATAAAGACATCGTAAGGATAATAGGTGATTCCACCCTGAGTAAAGGCAGCGTCCGGGCTGACAATATCGCCATCAACGATGGTTACGGCCGAAACGGCTAGCGGAGCTAGCATTACGACGCCGGAAACCATAATTGTGGTGGTGATGCTTGTCAGAATAGAAATTGATTTCTGTATTTTATTACTCATTTTAACTTTATATCTCTGAGATTGGCTAATTCACATGTTATTAGACAACCTCATTCGACTTTAATTTTCAACCGTAATCGACCATTTACCACATTTACCCCTTTGGGGTTTACCCCTTTGGGGCTTTTATCGCTTTACGGTCGTCCTAATTTATAACTTAAACATATCCGAAAGTCAAGGCTTTTCCCATATTTAAGGGAAAATTCGACCGAACCCTGATTTAAAATCCGGACTTCCAAAATTATATACAATACAAGCAGTATTTAAAACAACGACTTGTGGATAACTAATTTTCCGGCAAAGCCGCTTCGTCGGTGCTGGTGCTGGCTTTCAGGTAAATAATAATCTCCTGGTCCAGGGTCGTTGTAGCGGCGCTTTCGTTCTTTTCCCCTCTGCCGCTGGTTAGAACCGCCAAAATTTCTTCGTTGATTCTTTCGATGCTCTTTTCCGCTTCAGCAATATCGCCTTTAACTTCGGCCGGCATCTCGCTCTTGGCTTTGGCTAAATTTTCCTTCAATTTCTTGGTCTCTTGAGCGACTACGACAGCCTTGTCCTTGGATGAAATATCCTTTATCTGCTGGCTGACACTAGCTAAATTATCCTTAAAATTAATAATAATTTCTATTGATTTCGAGGTTTTTTCCAAATTGTCGGGCAAATCCTGATTAATCTTGGATAATTCCTCTAAGCGGCGGCCGGCGAATTCCACCTGTAAACGGGGCTTTTCTTCGCTATTAGCAACGGTTTTCTGGACTCCTTCGCTCGCTTTTTTAACTGAATAAAGCAGATCTCCCGGCAAACTGCCTTCCGAGGCCTTAATCGCCAGCCACGGTCCAAAAACAAAGATAAAAACCAGAGAAACAGCTAAAGCCGTTGATTGAAAACTGCCCAGCCAACCGAACCTCAAAGGGGCAAGTAAAAAATCAAATCGCTCGCTTCTTTCCCTTTTAATATCATAGTCAATCTGGGCGATTAAATTTCGGCGCAATAAAACCAGCCAATGCTTTGACGGCTGGATTTTGTCTAATTTTCTTAAATTTTTGATGAATTCTCGGTCAGTCACTTAATTATGAGGCGAATATTCTGGAATTTCCGAGACGCGTCGGAGCCCTTTAGGGTAAAGCGCGAGGAAATTCCGGAATAGAAGCCGAGTAATTAATATAGCAACCCTACAATAATATAGACGATTAAAACCCTCTTTTGTTACAGGAAAACGCTGGCTATTTCCCCTTTTTATCCTACTTCCCAAATTTTTCTTTCAGAGCGTTCAGAGCGCGATGAATCAAGACCCTGGTCGCTCCCTCTGATTTGCCCAAAATTTGGCTAATTTCCTTAGACGAAAGTTCATCCAGATAATGCCAGACAATGACGTTTTGATGCTCTTCTTTCATTTGACTTAAAGCTGTTTTAATCTGTTCCATATCAGAATCCAAATTTGACTTAGCCGCCAAATCAATCCGGTCTTTTATTTTTGCAATAGTCTTGTCTTCCGGGTCAAGAGAAATTTCTTTATTTGATTTTTTACGGTAAAAATCAATGACTAGATTATTGGCGATCCGGTAAAGCATCGCTTTCGGATACTCAATTTTAATGTTATTTAGGCGATTTTTCCCAATATTCTGCCAGAATTTAAAAAAGGTCTCCGAAGTCAGATCTTCTGAGTCATGGATTGAGCTGATTTTCAGGTTAATAAAGCGATGAATTCGCGGAGCAAACTCATCGTATAATTTGATAAATTCCTTCTTTTTCATTCTTTTGGCGTGATTTGGCGTGATTATTTTTACTCTTGGCGTGATTTGGCGTGATTATGCGGGAATAAAAAACACCTCTTCCT
>Ga0180007_10004792_pt1 | contig 14142 bp, 28 predicted proteins | sample MM_PC_MetaG_FD_121122 | JGI IMG/M metagenome (GOLD analysis project Ga0180007, IMG submission 121122) | Groundwater microbial communities from the Aspo Hard Rock Laboratory (HRL) deep subsurface site, Sweden - MM_PC_MetaG | ecosystem: Environmental > Aquatic > Deep subsurface > Groundwater... | reverse complement strand
CTGCCCGCGGATCGTCGCATCGAAGGACGTGAGCCTGAGTTCCGTCCGCGCCAGACTCATTGCCGAGTAGTAGGTATAGGGCCGCCCCTTCATACCGACGTAACCGCGCAGTTCGCCACTGAGCGGGTACTTCGGAGGCTTGCCCCTGGATGTCCAGCCGGGTCCCATCTTGTCAGGTCGAAGATTCTGCTCCACCGCCCGCGCCAGCCACGTTGCGGACTTCCCTTCCAATGCGGCGGCGGTCGTGATGTCCTCGATCTGCCGAAGGCCGCTCTGTGTCAGCATCCAGATATCATCTGAGAGTTTGAGGCCGCTCTTGCTGACACGGTTGGCAATGGCTTCGAGCGAGGCCGTTGGGACGTGGCTGTGCATCGCCATTGCGAGGGCCTGGAGTTCACCTGCTGGCCCGTAGACCCCGGCCTTCGTGAGCGTGTTGGCGTAATAGGCGAGTTCGGCGGTCTTGGCATTGACAGCGATCCCGGCGGCCGCCCGCATGTCGGCGCTGATGTAGGTCTTGTAGTTGTCGGCGAACTGAGCCATGACGGTGCGGAGGGAGCCCTGCATCTCCCGGCGCCGGGCGCTCTCAAGCCACGCGGTACCGAACTCGAAGTTGCGGAAGATCTCGGCGTTCGTGTCCCGAGCAAGGTTGTCCATCAGGTCCCAGAGGCGCAGGGCCGATTCACGGTTCAAGCGCTTCCAGTCGTTGATGGCGACCTTGCGGTATGAGAGCCATTCTTGGCGTGCGGGCATCTCAGTCTTTCCCCCGATTACACTCCGAACACGCGGCTCCGGTCTTCCATCTGCCCTGTTCGGCAAGAGTCTCCAGGGCCGTCGCAATCCGCTCTTGTGCTACCGCCTGCCGCCATTCATAGTCCAACTGCTTTACTCTGAATTGCATCACCACACCGCTGTGACTCGGGGCCTGTTCTTCGGTTTGTTCAACGCAGGTTATCGGTGGAACCTTCCAAAACCGTGCAGTCTTAACACCGGCTCCGTATCCTATTGCCAATAGGACCACAACCACCAACAGCACAACAAGCCGATCGCGGAACCATTCTTCTTGCTCGATGCTAGTAGGCCATTTGATCTTCATCACGCGCCCCCTAATTCATCAACGGTACAGTGCCGTCCGGCCTCATTGTGAACCACTGCATTTCTACTCCTCCGGCTCCGGCTCCCGCACCGACGCCAACAGGTCAGCATAGAAGCCCTGGTTGGCCGCCGACTCCTCCGCAATCTCCGCCTGCATCTTGTCCCCGTCGTACCCGCCCGCCGTCGCCGCCTGTCGTGCCGAGATGATGCTTGCCATCTTCATCGCCACCAATCCGGCCCGGCGCTCGGAAGCGATCTCGACAGACTTCTCGCCCCACTTGACCGTGAGCCTGTACTTCGCAGGGTCTAGGCCCCAGAGGATAAACTGAAGCCGTAGTATCTCGACAATGCCACGCCCGAGCATCGAGCAGCACCGCTCCAGAAAGCGACTGTAAGATTCCATCATCCGGTCAAGAACTGCACGATTGACGCCCTCACCGTAGCCGGCCAACAGACCCTTGGGCTTTCGGCCTGCTGTGAGAACCTGCCGCTTGATGTACTCGATATCCGCGATGTTCCCGAGTGCTGTGTTAGATGGGTCGATAACCTGGACGCCCAATGTGGTCCAGATGTCGCGGGCGGCGGATCCGGCCTTGCGCGTCTTCGCCTTCTCATTGCGGATCATCTCCAGGAGGATCTTCTCGGGAGTCTTGGGGTCGAAGATTCGGGCGATCCGCAGATAACCGCGCTCCTCGCGCGCAAGGGCCAGACTCTTCTCGGTGTCCGTGAGCCGTGCCTGTAGCGCACAGGCTGACGTACTCAGCGGACGGCCCATCCGCTTCCTCTGCTTCCAGGAGAACTGCACGAGTTGCCAATCGGCGTAGAACGCCAGCGTCTTGTCACCCATCACAGAGCGCTCTTCATAGCCGAGCAGCGTCCGCCCGTCGTAGATCGGCGTGACGCTCGATCCCTCGTTGAGACCACTCACCCGATAGACTTCATCAATCTCTTTCTTGCCCCAGTCCACCACTACGCACCCGAAGCTGTCCCCCTCCAGCAACGCCCACCGCAAGAACTCGCTTGATAGTTCCTGCATCTCGATCCCGTCCTTGAGCAACAGGCCCATGCACCGCTTCCCGAGGGCCGACATCTCCTCGGCCGTGGCATCATCCAGCGTACTCCCGAAGGCTTCGATCGGCTCCACATTGACCTCGAACGGATATCCCCGTGGAGTAAGCACCATCGCATCTTCGCAGATGCCGTCCACCTGGGCCTCGTAGTCCGGCGACCCGTCGTACATCTCCCAGGACTCTTTTGCTAGCTTCGTCCGGCCCCGACCTTCGGAGTACGCGGCATAGAGCGAGCCCAGATCCTCGTTGATGCCGGAGACGAGAAGCGGCATCGTCAGATCGTCCGGCGCGGCTATCTCTTTGCGGGCAAGTTTGCCGACTGCATCTGTTACACGGCTCCACGGTCTTGAGAAGATCTCTTTGAAGTTCATCTCCCACCCCCACCCGTAATCCAGACAGGACTCTTTTCATCCTCGGAGTCATCTTCCTGCTCCCGTGTCGCATTCTGTCCCTTTTCGTCTTCGGCGTCAAGGTCAGACTCAGTGAAACACATGGGAGCTACCACCTGTTCGATAAGCGCGGTACTAATTGCGTGGGCGTCGGCCCAGAACTGATCCGCATGGTGGGGCAGTCCCTCGGGACAACTGAAGAGCTGCCTACCCAACTTTGTCCACTCCGCTTCGATAGAGGCCCACTGTGCGAGGCGGGCGCGGTCGCTGGATAGAGCAAGGCGTCTGGACTCGGGCTCCTCTAGCTTGGCCTTGATGATAGTGCAGATCTTTTCGTGCCAGGCCATATCTGGCCTGCGACCATGTGCAATCCCAATGAAATCACGTTCCATGTTCTCCGCGATATGCATTCCGATTCCATTGGAGTCTATTTCCAGGGTGACGGGTTTAAGTATCCCCATGGCGTTGTGCAGAAACTCAAGCTGTTTATCAAACGGTGTGTTTTGCAATGTAATGCCGAGTCTGAAGGTGAACCTACCGTCGGGCACGTCTTCCCACACGGCAAACTCGGAGGCGTTCGTCGTGCGGCCGACATCGTAGCCGCAATGTAGCGGACCCTTGGCCCGGTTGGCAACGTCCTGGAGACTCAGGCCCATCTCAGTCTCATAGGGCACGGCGTCCAATAACAACTCCCACGGGAACCAGTTGCCTGTAATCTCCGAGAACTTACAGACATACTCGCGGTGAAAGTCTGCTTTGGGTAGCCCTGAGCGTATGGCCTTGATAGATTCGGTACCGAATCGCCTGATAATATCGTCCATATCATCTCCGACCGATACCGCAGTGGTAGCCGCGCGTACGTTCATACACAGATCCGGACACAGGTACCATGATAGTGACCCAAGATCCCACCCATCTAACGGGGCTTCCCTCTCTGGATTGTAAATATCCCAGAGCCATCCAGTCTTTGCGGTTGGAGTACCACAGATAGCTGCACATCCCCCGCGGGTAATCATGCCGAACACTCCCCGGCGTACTTCCTGCCAATTCCTAAGGAACGCTGCTTCATCAACAAGTACATCGGCTGGTCCCTTACCGATAGGCCGGTGCATACATAAGATCCTTGCCCCGTTATCGAACTCGACTTCAAGGGTGTTATCGGTCTTCAGCGGTCGCCTGATCTCTTTCGGGGATGATTCATATAGACGCCTGACATAGACCATCTTCTCTTTGTCATCGCCAAGGCTCCATGACACGAAGACTGTCAGCGGCGGGGTCTTCCCTCGATGCCACTTCCAGAGTATCGAGCGGGCGAAGGCGCGATCGGCGTACGCGGCGGAAATGCCGATCTGTCGGGACTTCACGCGGGAGAAAAACTTGCCTTTGAATAGTACGAGGTCGCGCTGATAGGTGTATAGGTGGTTCCGCTCCCCGTCCGGGTGCCCGTCAAGGGAGGTGCAGGTTTCCAGGAACTTGTCAGGAGCGGCTATGGAGGCTATGAGCGCGTCGTCGTCAATCCGCTTCTTCCCCTGTTTCTGCTTTGCGCTACTCTTCGCCAAAGAGAGTCCCCTCGTCTTCGTTGTGTGTTTCTACTTCAATGAACTCAATGTGCCCGTTGCAGAAGTAGATGCGCCCGCACTTGGGACACTTCACGTGATAGCAGAAATCGCCGTGTACGTGGCTATCGCATCCGCAGACGCAGTGAATGTCCATGCAGACATCGGTGCCCTTCCACTGAAGCCAGCCGTGAGGTTCACCGTCGTATTTCTTGGAGAGGCTCCACGCCTCTTTTGTATCATGGGCGGTCTTTGCCATTGGCTTCAATCTCCTGCTTCTTCTCGAATACCACAAGCTGCCCGTAGTAGTGAATGGCCGCCAGTTCATCGGCCATTACAGAACGCGGGAACGGTTGGTCAACGCTCGGGTCGTACAGGTACTCAGGCCGGGCACAACCAGCGTTCATCTCGTCCAGTAGGCGCTTCGTCCGCCCAACTATTGTGTTGAACTTCCTGAGTGCTCCACCGAATCTCTTGCTATAGCAGGCTCCAAGGTCTTCGATTGCGTACCAGCCGCCGGGCCGGACGTGGGGCCACAGAACATTGAGACTTATGAGTTGATCCGGCGTCCGGTGGCCGCCGTCGTCGATCACAATATCAATCGGACCGATTGATTCCGCCACCATGTCCAGGAACCCGGCGTCGCATTGATCGCCTATCCAGACTGTGCTCCGGACCCTGTCGCAATAATTACACGCCGGATCAATGTCGATGCCGTGGATCTTTGCATTCGGGAAGTACTGTTCCCACATGCGCAGGGATGCTCCGCCGAGTACGCCGATTTCGAGCAGCGTGATGGGCTCGCCTCTCAAGTGTTGCCAGATCCGGGCATAGGTGGGCGTGTACTTGTGAACATCGGAGTACTTGTCAGAGCCACATTCGACGGCCAACCGGTCAAGATCCATCTTCTTCTCCTCTAGCCCCCGCCTATCAATCCGCCACCCCGATGTAGACGGCGTCGATGACATTCAGCCTTTCGAGTTTGGCCTTCTCACTCCTGGCGTCAATGTACGAGACATCATCTTCCAGGCGACCCGGATCAATACACACCGGCACTATATGCACCGTACCCGGATCGTCATAGCCATATTCCTGACCTTGCACTATCACCGGTGCTTCTGGATTGAAGATCTTGAGTGCTTCTGTAAGCTGCTTAACCGTCATTTCTCGCCCCCTTCATTCTGCTCCTGCGCCGCTTCTCTGAGTTTGTCCAGTAGGTCGCCACCCACGTCAACCTTCCGATGCTCTGAGAACTCATCCGGCCACTTGACCGCAAGTAACCATGAGGATGCGCGCCAGTCACCCGAATACGGTTTTGAGGTCTCCACGGCTATTTTCTTTACCCCACCGCAGTGCGGACAGGTCGATTTCTTCTTGCCGCTACGGATAGACCCCGACCCGGAACACGCAGGACATTGCACCATCTGGGGCCGCTGCCTCCAGGAGTTCCCGCCGTTCTCGGCCGCCTGTCTTACGTTCTTCAGATGCCATAGTTTACAACCAACTAGCGCGCGTGCGACAGCCATGAAAAAATCAGGATGGCGCTTCTTCCAGTTAATCAGCGTTCTGGGCTTAATCCCGCAGAATATTGCGGCATCGGTCTCTGAGCCACCGACGGCCAAGACGTTACAGATTTCTTGCTGGATTCCCGCTGTAAATTTCGTCGGCCGTCCCATATCCATCACTCCTCTCGTGATTCGCCGTGTTCACTTATCATTTTTGCTACTGATTCCTTCAGGTATAGCCCTCCGCCACAGTGCGGGCAGACAATCAAACGCAAATCTTGTCTGAAATCATTTGATTTGTTCATCATGCTATTGCGGGCTATGGTTACGTCTCCCTGCTTTACCATGTCAGCTTCGGTAAGTTTCATATCTGGTAGTATCTCATCCAGGTTAAGACTTCCAAACATGGCCGTTATTTCAGATAGGCTATCTAGGGCGCGCAGCTCCAGATTGAGATTCTCGGGCTTGTCTTTATCATCTGGATGTTCACGGTGATACTCCATTCTGATGCGGATCTGCCTTCTACTCTCCCATGCCCTTGAGTAATCAGCGTCCGAGAAGAGCTTCGAGAAACCAGTTATATGTTTCAGCCGCACTAGTTCCTCTGGCTCCATGCCTAGCTCATTACAGATATCCTGGTCCTCCCACCCGTTGTCCAGCAGTTCGAATACCATGTTAGACATTCCGGTAATCATGTGTTTCCCGCGGGCCCGGTTATGCCTGATAGTTGAAGCCATTCGGTCATTGATGCTCTTTTTCAATGTCACTATCGGCAACATACCATTGGTTGATTCTGCAACACCAGGGGATGTTCTCATAATCAGATAGCGATGGAATCCGTCGACGATAATGTACTTACCGGCATCGCGGTCGAAGATCGTCACGACTGGTTGTGTGTACCCATCGTGTTCTATGGAGGTATGGAGAAGTTGTAGTTCTTTTGTGGCTACCCGATTGGGGTTGTAGTCATTGGCTTGAATCATGTCAATTGGTATCCAGCGGATCAGATCGACGGGATGCAATCTGTGCCCCGATACGTTCTCATGGATCCAGGCCCTGATATCTTCCGCGAGTGCTTGTTTTTCGGCTTCACCTGGCGTTTCAGCGAAAATTCGCTCTAAGGTGGTCCGGCACGAATTGTTCATGTTTCCCCCATATGGCCTTCCCTCGTTCAACTGATTGCCGGAATGCATTCATTCCTGGGCATCTAAGGAAATTGCTCATCTTCGTGAATGAGAAGTCATTCAGTAGGATCGTATTGATCTCGATCTTAATCAGGGCTTCAGGGTGAGCCATTTTGCTGACGTAACGCTCATCCAGATGTCTGAATGTTTTAATCATGCTGTCTTTGATGGTCTGATCTGTAACCAGATTTTCGAGCAAGTAATCACGATACTCGGCCCATCCCGAGAACATTGGCGGTAGCTGAGTTGGGGTGAAATAGTCCTTCCCGCCGATCATTCCGGCCGTGTTGATTCCCGATAATCGACGGACAGCCTTGTCCCACGTATCCGGCTCTATCTCCTGCATGAAGAACAATGAATGAACCGCTGTCTCATGGTGAATGTTGGATACTCGCATTCTGTTGGTGCTCAGGCCGAACTGGTGCATTAGATCATAGAGCTTGCAGTACGGCCATCCGTTCTTCTCGATCGCCGCCCACACATCGGACAGTGACCAATCATAGATCGGATAGAAGGTCATATGGCTCTCGTGCTTTAGCGGTCTGCCCCATGTGATCCACGTATATTTCGGTTTCTTCGGTTCAGTAAGACCCATTTTTCTGCTCGGGCTTTCATCGCATCGCACACCTGATAGGGTACATGTTTTTTCTGATTCAAACTCTCCGCCGATAATTGCGCCGAACATTTCCTTGAACCTGTCCGTACCGTATTTGTTGATCCTGTAACTACCCGGTTCTTTCTCCCGCATCCATTCTTTACCCTCTTCCCAGCAGTGTAGCCAAGGTTCATGCGTAGAGGTAGCATTGAAGATCTTCATAGGTATTTGAAACCACATCGGGTAAACCCGCGGATCACCCATGATGATTCTCATGTGATCTATCACTACTTGCCACTCCGCCTCTTGGTCTATGAATAGTACCTTGAGTGGAAGCCTACCCTTTTCTTCAGCTACCATCAGAGCAAGATTGAGGATTACGGTACTGTCCTTCCCGCCGGATGACGTAACTACTACGTTGGGGAACTCATCAAACAGGTATCTCATTCTGCCGATAGCCATGTCGAACACGTTCTTGGACCCGTAGATTTTCATCTCCTGACTGACCATCCCTTTCCAGCAAACACTCTATCGGCGGCAATCTTCGCTCTGTTTATCAGAATGGTTTCCTCGATTGGGCTCCCCATGGTCCAGTATTTCATTTCCCCCAGGTACAGCATGGTATATGGTCTTCTATGGAACCACTCGATGTAACCATGCCGCCTAATGAACGTTACCACCCAAATGAACTCACTGTCATTCACCCACTTCCGGCGCAGGGTGTACCAATGCGGATTTCTCGGCATCGTTTTCGCAAAAACCCACTCCTGTTGCGATAGTAAAGATGCACACAGCGCGAGTCCATCGTTGTCATTTGCCGCGGTCTTCATATCCTCTTCTCTCCAACCATTGAATGGTACGCTGTGCCCTATCATGCCTTAGTTCTATCCCTACGCAGTTCATCCCGAACTCATGCGCCATTCTTGATGTCATCCCCAACCCCACACATGGATCGAAAACCGTCTTCCCAGATAGGGGGCCTAATCCTCTGAATACCTCTCGGGTCATATCCGCCCCGTGAAGGCCCGATGGGTCAGTTGTTAAGGGTTCCACACCGTAATGCAGGAGAACATTCAACCCTGGGGCCGCCAGGCGGCCGTAGCGCACAGAATACTCGTTTATCATAGGCATCCGCCATGATCCGCAGCGCGCTACCGCTGATTCGAACAGGTCTCGGTGCAACGCTATCGCTGATTGTTCACAGAGGATATGCTTGGTCCCAGATACTAGCGAAACATGCTCGCACAAACTGTCAAGAAAGGCTTCAAACTGATACGGTCCGCTATCTTGACTAAAGTATCGGCCGGTGGCTGGATTCCACGGTGGGTCTACATACACAATATCCGCAGTCACGCCTCCGGGGACGTAACTTCTTAGGTCCGCCGTGATAATGGTTTGATGATTGCCTGATTGGGGATTGATTAACAGCCTCGCATCACTCATGGAATCCTCTAGTTACAAATATGTAATCGCCGGAGGGCTTCACCATACCCAGATTCGATAGTAGGTCCAGGTCTGTCTTGAAGTGTTTAATGGTGACACCTGAGCGCGAGTATGTTACGGGGACATAGCCTGACGCATAGAACATCAGGAGGAGTTTTCCGCCCGAAGTCAACACACTTGGGATCATGAGCAGTGATTTCGGGCTGATATAGTTGACTGACCCGAACAGAGAAATCACTGAATCATAGCGCCGCGTACGCCATCTATCACGGGCCATAAAGGTTTCGAACTTAGCACAGACCGTTCTTGTTATGAACCTGGGGTGTTTTACATGCAAGCGCTCTAGCATTTCAGGCGATGCGTCAACGCCCGTGTACAGTTGAGGGTTTACATCAACATGATCCAGAAGTAAACCCGTTCCACAGCCTATATCTAAGATCTGCCCCGCAATCGGAGCCATCGCGCATACCCTAGCACTCTCGGCCGTACTCATGGCGTCAGAAAACAGATCATCGTATGTTCCAGCAATCGAAGAATACGATCCGTATACTAGACGTTCTGTTACTACGGCCATGAGAGTCCCTTCCAATTGATTATCCGGGGCCCGCGGGCGTTGTCGGACTCGAACCGACGCCTACCGGTAGGCTCCTCGCGTAACCGCGCGCCGCGGGCCCTGCGATCCCAGAACTTACCAGAGCCCGAATCCCTTCGCAATGAGTATCCCTGCGAACGCAGTGACGACGATTCCCCAGATTGCGACCTTCCATCCCCTGCTCATTCTGCGCCTCCTTGCAAGTGGATCAATCATCCATTTCTGCCAGTCAAGCGTATGGTCAGCGCGACACATGGTACAGACTTCCCCGAACGTATCCAGGATGCGATTGAACGTACCACAATCCGGGCAACGCCACCGCGGATAGCGCCAGTTCATATACCAATCGCCTTCGATCGGCGCTATCGGGAACGCATCACGCTCAGCCATGCAAATTCACCGCCTCTTCTCGGCCCATCAGTCTATCCTTCTCGCGCAGATACTTCAGCAGCCACCGGCCCTTGACCTCCAGAACTACGACCTCGGCAATGCGCCCTTCCGTGATGCCGAGCACCCGTTCAATCTTGGCAACCATCTTCGGCCCCGGAAGTGCCCCGCCACGCTCGATCTTGCTCAGGCAAGCGGTCCCCAGGCCGGCACGCCTTGCAACCTCACGCATCCCGAGGCTTCGCTGATGCCGCTGTGAGCGGAGCAGCTTGCCGACTCTCCCGATGGGTTCCTTCTCGTGCTTGTCCACTACGCCCCCCGTTCTCTCGCTATTGCTTTCGCCGCCTCGACACTGGCATTGAGCAGATCAGGATCGGGCACCTTACCCGCCTCCCGAAGGTCAATGAGCCTGCACGCGATTGCCCCATCGCCCAAAGTTATATGCGCCGCGTCGATTTCGCTCTCCGTGGCCGAGCACCCTTCGCCGAAAAGGATCCGATCGGCCAGAATCTTATAGGCTTCTTCCTGTGTCATTCCCGCGCCCCCATTCTCCTTGCGCCAACAGTAGCCCCGCCGCTACTCCGTGGCAAGGGATTTCGGCCTGGCTACCCGAAGAACCCACCCCACCAAAGAAGAAACGCAGTAACCGCCGTGTTGAATATCTGCTGCCACACACTATGCTTGTCCTTCTTCGGCTGGCCGTGCAGATACGCAGCCAAGGCAATCCCGCCGCCAGCCAATCCTATCCAGATCACTTGCGGTGCGCCCATCATTTCTTCCCTCCCAGGATATGAGATCCTCCAGATGGCGGGATACCTGGATCATCAACACCGTCTTCAGATCTTCGGGGTTGAATCCCGCGACCCATTTCTACAGTAGCGAGCACTCTCTCCGCCAACTCCGCTTCCCGCGTTCGCCTCAAGGCCCTTGCAGCCGTCAACGTCACCCGCCCATTCGTCCAGCTCGTCAGCCGCTCCTCAAGCTCCTTCATCGTTCCCTCGAATAGCAACTCGCTCTCGTTTCTGTTCCCATTCGGAGTCTTCATCTCCAAGCGGACAAGATTGACGCCGGAGATCCTGCGGGCCGAGACCGTCAGCGTTCGCCCCTCGCAACTAGCACGCACTTGCACGCCTACCGATCCGCTGCCCGTAGCGGTCTTGACCGTTCCGAACCGCTTGCCGTTCCCTCCGGCCATTGTCGCCGTGAAGTCCATCGCTATCCCCCTTCCTTTTGCTCTCCAGATCCGCTGCGTAGCGTCCGGGATGCTCTGCCCGCGTGGCTGCGTGTAGTATCGGTAGAAGAACCATGGCCCGCGCTCAATCATTCTTATACCAGCAGCGCGCTACGAGGATTGAAACCACAAAGACAATCGCCCCCCCGATACCGAGTACCGAGTGCCGCAAGATACTCATAGGCATTCGTTCCGTGTTCTTCGATCATCTCCGCCCCCGATTCTTCCATAGCATCCAGACAATTGTACCGATGAGCGCTGCCAGGCCAGCAAAGGCAACACATACCAGAAACGTCCACGGTCCCATATGTTCTTCGATCATTTTCCGAACCTCCGCAGGAACTGGACCGTTGCCGAGTCGCGGGCCGCAATCCCGGCGACGATGGTAGAGTCGTTCCGGCCAGACATCTCAGCGACGGATCGGACTTGATCCCGAACGGCTTCAATGTCATCCTTGGTTGCGAGTCCGCCATGCAGGTAGAGTACACACAGCAGCCCCAGAAGCACACCCATCACTGCCCCGCGCCAGATTAACACAAGCATCGTCTACCCCCCTCAGATTTCGTCCCTCGCACACTGCGTCCGCCTCTGATGCGTCCCCGCATGGTGACTCCCGAGTAATTGCAGGACGGCGCTTTCACCGCCCTGTTTCCGACCCGGCTTCTTCGGTCGCGGAGTATTCGACAACTTCCGGAGTCTGCCCCACAGATGGATCAACCGCGCGTACCGATCGGGCGGCATGAGCTGCTCTGCCGTGCGCCGTTGCTGTCTCTCGCTCCAGCGGGCGAATTGCGCCGGCGGGCAGATTCGGTAGCGGAGCAGATGGGCCTCGATCTCGGCGGCCACGAGTTCGATTTCGTCGTCTACTTTATCGGGCATTGTTCACCCCCGGTCTGCGTGTGGGCCGCGCTTCCAGTTCTGCGACGCGCTTCCGCAGTTGTTCCTTCTGCGATTGCAATACAGCGTTGACGGTTCGCAGCCGCCGGACCTCGGCAATGAGGTCCAGCGTGTGCGCCGGGTCCATGTTCCGATTATGGCTCGCCGTGCATTCATCGACTGGGACCGCATCAAAGGTTGAGTAAATCTTTGACCGATCTTGATCCAAAACGTGCTCGGCTAAGATCCTGTCCTGCCGCAGCCGTTCCTCGCTCACGCTCATCGCTCTCCCCGCTTCTCTGTGATCTCCAGTTCCGTGCCGGGACAGTAGCGCGGCTTGTGGCTGCGCTTGAATAGGCACACGCCTGGGACTTTTCGCCCGAGCCGCTTGCCCACGTACTTCTCAAGAGAACAGGATTCAATCAATTCTGAGGAACAGCGCACATCGCATTTGTTGTCACACGCTACCAGTATCATGTTACCCCTCCGTTCTCGGCTCAGCCGAAGCAGACGGCCGCGCTCACGACCGCATCTATCACAAGATCGCCCACGGAGTCCCACGCCCACCACTCTGTCTCCTTGCCGGGCTCCACGCACGGCGGGATGCCCGAAGCAAGTTCCATCAACTCCACCGCGACGCTCAACGCCATGATCCCGTAGAACGCCCACTCGTTGCCAACGCCCGCCCAGCCCGTCACTTTGAGCGCGAGCACGGAGCCGACGGCCGCGCCGATTGCGTGGTACATTCCCCACCTGTTGCACTGGAACGCCAGGTATGTCGGTCGAAATGTGTCCAGGAAGTTCCACAACTGCTTCGGGAACATCTCACGCCCTCCTGTTCCATGCGGCGGCTCTATCGGCGTCTGTTCCGAAGCGGATAGGGCCGTCGGCTCGGCAGTTTTCGTTCACGCAATGGACGCATACGACACCCATCACCGGATTCTTGTCTCCGCAGTGTGCGCACGGCTTCAGTTCTTCCTTCGCTTCCTCAGTCATGGCTTCCCTCCAGCGCGGCGTCCGCGTTGATCTCGCACCCCTCGCAGGGCAGATCCGGCAGGCGAAAGACGTGAATGTGTGTGAACCCCTCGTCTATGAGTCTACGGCCAACCCGAACAGCGGCCTTGATGTCTGGATAGCTGGTAGTACCCATCAACCAAGACCGCCTGCGAACAGACGCGGATGAAGACTGCTTCGAATGGTAGATGAGAAAGAACGGAGCATCGTTCTTCTCCGGCTTCGCTTCTTGCAGTTTGCAGATGTACGTTGCTTCCTTCGCTTCCGGCATCTCACACCCCCAGTCCGAGTTGACTACTTTTCGGCGGCGTCCACCGGCAACAGATCGTAGATGTTGCCAACCGGACGGCCGCGGCCGAACCCGAGAAACTTAGGATCAAATTGATCCCAGTACTCATCGCCGGTTGCGCCCTTCGTCTTCGATCCATATCGGACAATGCTTCCATCCTGGAACACGACCCACAGGACAGATATGTCCTTGCCCCCCGGATTCGTAACGGTCATACCAAGTACTGGTTGATGCCGCACCGCGCCAGTTGCGGCGGCTTCGCGCGCACATCCGCGCGTCCCGAGCATACCAAGCAGGATCACTACCGCACAGAACAGGACGCCGATCACCAAGATCTTCCTGAGCGATATTCCCGTTTTTACCTTCATCGTCTTTACCTCCGAATTCCGAGATCCAGTTGACTGTCAACCGGCGGCGTCCAGATGTAGACCTCCGCCGGGCACCCGCTTCTAGTCCGACGCTTGCGCCCCGAGTTCGTTATCACGCTTGCAATCTCAAGTTCTCTCCAGCGTGGGCGCAAGGTATTACCCTCTATCCGCAAACCATCCTCCGCTTCCTGGCGGGTCGCTCCATAAGCCCCGCGCCGGCGCATAAACTCGGCAATCCTGGCCCGGTCCGCGGCTGCTTTTGAGACAGACCGAAGCGCGGCCTCCCGGCTTGTGTCTGAGTTCGGCGCATAGGGCAAAGTGCGGGTCATAATTCAAGTGCCTCCTGCTTGGCCTGTTTCTGTGCGTGCTGGATTCTGCGGCGGGCAATCTCGCAGTAGTCGGGATCTTTCTCTATCAGGATACAGTCCCGGCCGGTGTTGACAGCGGCGACGCCCGTGGTTCCCGAGCCGCCGAATGGGTCAAGGATCAAACTGCCCGAGACTGTTAGCCGCTCAATTAGCGCGCACATATAAGCCAGCGGCTTTGGGGAT
>Ga0180007_10004791_pt1 | contig 14142 bp, 6 predicted proteins | sample MM_PC_MetaG_FD_121122 | JGI IMG/M metagenome (GOLD analysis project Ga0180007, IMG submission 121122) | Groundwater microbial communities from the Aspo Hard Rock Laboratory (HRL) deep subsurface site, Sweden - MM_PC_MetaG | ecosystem: Environmental > Aquatic > Deep subsurface > Groundwater... | reverse complement strand
TACAGACTATTTTTGGTCCTGAAGGTGTAGCGGCCCTTGCTACCGAACAAAACATGCAGGATATTGGCTCTGCGCTAAGAAGCATGTTTGCAGGTGCGATAGCCACGGTTGCAGGCACGCCTGAAATGCAGCAGAATGCTATGGCCTTAGCTGGTTTAGATCAGGCCACTATTAACAAGTTGAAGGCTTCTGATCTCATGCCCGCAGTATCGTCTATTCAGTCCAGTCTTGCAGGAGCCGCGCAGAGTAGTGAGACAGGTACACAAGTAGCAACGTCGTTACTTGGCTTTGGTAGCAGTGATGCGGTGCAAACAGCTACTGATGGTCTGTTCTCGGTTCTAATACCTGCTTTTGACAAAAGCCTGACTGATAATACTGAAAGACTAGCTCAAAGGGGACGTGATACTTGGGATGCGCTGGAAGATGGCTTGATTAGCGCAGCTAAGGAAAGTGGTGCGCTATATAATGCGGTTTACGGCATGGTAACCAGCATCATGAGAAGTGAGTTGCAGTAATCAACATTATGAACAGTGAGTTGCAGTAGTGGACACTTTCAAGTACAAAACCGGTGTTGCCGGTACATTTTCACTGGGTCAATCCGAATTAGGACCATTAGTATGGCTTGATGTGCCGCTTTCTGCTATTCACGGTACTTATGCTGGTACATTTGAGTTACGTTATCCTGAAGCTACGGAATATGACAGTTGGGGTCGGCCTGCCAGCACAATTGGTTTGCCAATCATTACTATACGCTCAACCATGATTACAGCATCTGGTATGGAGTTCTGGAATAGCTTTTTCAATAACTTGCATACTACCTTTGCGTCAGCTAGTTTGTCAATTCCCAATAGCCATACTGGTGTAACCGAGTATTATGCTGGTGTTCTCTCTCGTCCACGCTGGGACAGGTTGCAAATTGGTAGCGGGTGCACAAGCACTGTCTATCACGGATTCAATATCACAATGGAGTGTCAAGACAGAATCGACTTTGCGGTTGGCAGAGTACAACTAAGCAGAATAAAGCTAGGACCACCAACATGAGCCTGGTCTACACTACTGATACAACCACTCCTTGTCCAACGTGGACCGCTGCACCTAGGTCAGCTTATGGTGGTACGTATGCTGGCACATTCGAGGTTGTTTATCCTGAGCCTGATGAATATGATGGTACAGGTAACATGTGTGGCGCAATAGGACGACCACATGTGCGAATGCGTTCTGAAGTTATGACGGCATCAGGCATGAACTTTTGGAAAGACTTTTTCAACAAAGCTACAGATTCCCATGCCTCAATTCGTCTTAGCGCCTTCGATCCACGACGCAATTGGTGGGGCTTTTACATCGGACATCTCAAGTGGCCAACATGGTCACGCATCGCTTGGGTTAGTGCCAGCCAAGATTCCTTATTCTCTAGTGTAGAGATCAGGCTAACTGAGTGTACTGTATCACCCAACACTCGGTTTTGGACCGTGGGTAAAACTCACGTTGGTGATCTAACGGACATAGTCAGATGAGCATAGTTGGCAGGGGAACTCTAAAAAGCTATTTCGATACTGGTGATGTACCAACCGAGAGTCAGTTTGACAACTTGATTGACTCACTGGCATTGGCAAGCGAGGTTGGCACACCACGGGTAGTTTATGCTGCGGATTATGGTGCCGATGGTGCGTATGCCACAGATGCTAGTACCGCGCTTGCCGCATTGATAACTGCGGAAACTGCTGGTGGGGTAATCTACCTTGGACCTGGCATTCACCGCGTCGGTACGGCAGCGGCAGTAGATATTACCGACATCTTTCTTTTGGATGTTGATCCCAATGCGGTCATCTGGGTTGAGTCAGCCGCAACATTTACTATCAAGTGTCCGCAAATAATCAACGTGCGCTGGTTTGGCGCAATAGGTCGGGGCGCGGCAACAGGTACAGGTTGTGCAATTACATCTGGCAGTGACCAACTTACAATTGATGTGGCTAATACTAGCCTTTCTGTTCCATTCAAAGTAGGTGGTGGTATTGTTGTACCCAGTGCAGGTGTAGGCTCCGCAAACGGAAATGCTAATCCTCTTTACACGCGCATCAAAGCTATTAGTGGTAGTACGTTTACTTTAGAAGATACCGCCAGTCAAACAGTGTTAGCGGTAACTGGTGTACGCTGTTTGTCTGATGACAGTATTGCTTTCAATGATGCCATTGAAGCTTGTTTCTCTACTTCTAGCAATACACCGCGCAAGCTTTACGTGCCAGCGGGCGCTTACCAAGTCATGCAACCAGCCAAAGCCGCATATGAGTTTTCCATGATTGGTGATCATCGTTTGCGTACCATGCTGTATCAGGCGTCAGTAGACGGTTATCATTGGCCTGATTGTATCTTGCGTATTGATGGTAATGTCAATCTGGATATCGAGAACATACGCTTCTACAACGACACAATTGGCACATGTATCTATTCACCTAAGCGCATGGCATATACGGTTGGCAATACTCGTGAACCCAAACAAACCGATGTGCTCTTTGGTCATAACAGTGGTGCACAGACTACTTTCACGAGTTTTGATACCACTTCTAGTACTTGGGCAGCAGGAACTGCCGCAGGTACGTTTTACCTTGCCACACAAACTGGCACGTTTACCGCTGGTGAGAAGGTTGACATTCTCAAGTTTGGTGCTGCTATAACGCTCACCAATGGTATATCAACTTCGGGTACGAACACGATGATCGTGGTCGATGCTTCCGATATCGCAGTCAGTGATAAAATAGCCTATTTGCTAAATGATGGTACGACTTATCAGCATAATATTGTCGCTAGTAAAGATGGCAACACTCTGACCTTAGATGATAATCACGATCAGAATGTGCCTAGTGGACGCTCAGTCTACGTGTTATCTTACGAAAACATTGCAACTGTTACAGCCGATCCTACTTATGGTAGTCAACTGATCGATTCACTAATTACTAATTGCTGGTTCGCTGGACATGGTTATGGCTTCTCACAAGCAAGTGCCATGGATGTGCTGGCCTCTACGACGACAATCAGTGACTGCGCCATCGAGATGTTGCACGACGGCATCATCCTGCGGGGCAATAGCGCCGGTTGTCACATGCACAACCTGACGGTGTGGATGATCGAGAACCAAGCTATTGCTCTCTTGGGCGGGAGTGCACATAGCAATAATGTCTACAACTGCCAGATATCTAATGTGATTCACAGCACGACCTATACCAATGGCACTTTGCCTTGTACAATCAATGTCGAGTACGGACGGGATATTCAGATTAGTAATGTTGGCGTGCATAATCACATGAGCGCTGCACCAATTATTACTACGGGCCTTTATACTTGGGTTGACAGCGGGACTAACGATGAATGGTATCTAACTTATGATAGCGGCACAGTGGCAAGTGTTGTTATTCAGCCACATGTACTACTACTTGATGGTTCTCAGATAGCAACTGGTACTATTGGTGCCTTGACCAACAATACATGGGCTTGGGGTACAGGTGCATTAGGCTATAGCACAATCTACATCAAGCTGACGGCTGGCGGTGCACCAGCTACCAGCGCAGTCTATCGCATGTGGTACTCGGATGCCGCTATCCGCCTGTATCTGTGCCAAAGCGTCAAAATTGACGGCATTACGGCGGAGAATGTGGTTGACGTACCTTCTAGTGGCAACACTGGAGCACTGGTGGTCTGGGGCGGCACACAGCAGAGCATTAGCAACTTACATGCTGTCAATCTTGTGTCACATCCAGTAGCGGCTTTCAATCTGGCACCCACGGACTACATGCACCACGGCATCTGGGCACAAGCTGTGACAGACTTCCATGTGTCTGATTTTTACATCTATAACACTTATCAAGAAGGCATTGACATTGATACTTCTGGCACGAATGTCACCATTGAAAAAGGCTATATCAGAAAGACCGGCATGGGAGGTGTAGGAACCTACGCTAGTCTTCTGGCACCTGCTAATCCATATCAAGTGATGGTGCGAGATATCTACTTCAATCAAGATAGCGGTAGTACATATGCACTTGATCTAAGTGCCATTCTTGATGGTAGATCATTTGTAGCCGAGAATTGCTACTTCTATTGGGCTGATGCTGTAAATTGGGCCAAGTTCAACGCCACACCTAATACTACAGGACAAACCGCTCTGCGCAACTGTGATGCGAACTTTGGACCGCTCGGTACTTTGACTGCCTACGATGCAACACCATCGGTCGGTTTGGGTAAGCCTATCTATGCTACCGGTAACACCGATCTATTAGAACTGGCTTACACCGATGGCGGTGTAGCCACGATTGTTGCCGGTCTTCAGATTACAGGTGCTACCAGTGAAGCAACGGCTCGTGTGCTTGACCTTACACTTGATTCAGGTTCGTGGGCAGGTGGTAACGCCGCAGGAACTCTTTACATTCACACGCAGGTCGGTACATTTGAGAGTGAGAATCTAAATATAGCAGGACTTCAAGATGACATCTGTACAATAGGTGGTGATTCTGGTGCTACTACTTACCGTTTTAGTGTTACCGACTTTGATGACGGCTATCCTGGTCAGCAGATGACTGTCAAGATTGCCGATGATAACACGAAGTTTGACTTTACCAGTTCCGGTTTCAAGGGTAATATAGGAGTTGATTGGGAGCCAGCGACAGGAGATCACATGACCTGCACATTTGATGGTACGGACTGGTACTGCGACATCTCGGATAACACGGCATAGACTATGACCCTCTCAGTAGACCAAGTAGCTAACACGACAGCCACAGCATTCGATGTGCGCCATCGCTACTTCGCGGGTACATTCTTTAACTTGCTGACCCTGACTAGCTATGCTGAGGGTGCTACACCAACAGGCTGGACCATAAGCGGTGACACCATCACGCCTGCATCGGGCTGGACCGAGATCACGGATCGTGTTTACGGGCGCGGTCAGTGGACACAGGAATTGCGCAGCTCATCTGTTACGTGGACAGCCTCTCTTAGCGGCACACGCTACGATGATAACTATATCGGTGTAGGCAGAGCAATTCTATGCATGGAGAGAATTGAAGTTCACGGTTATCGTTTGATTGCTAATATCGATCCCAGTGTGTTTATTTTTCTTGGCGATGCCAGCGAATGGCCCGTAACAGGTGGTACAGGTCATATCGACGGTGATGATTTTAGCTATACAGGTGTGTTTCAAGGTACAACTCTGATAGGTGTAACCGGTCTAAGTGGCTACCACTGGGCAGGAGAGCCCTGTGCACGCACCTACGGCTGGCGACTGGCATGGATGGGCATGGTAGAAAATTCACCATGGACAGATGATTACCGCCATGGTGCAAACTGGACAATCTCGGTCAGATCCAACGATGCATCTTTGAACAGAACTGATAGTCCGCGAATTCGTACCGGTTCTATCGATGTAATTGATGGATCATCAGTAACTTCTACTACTACACTGGCAACACCAGTCGATGAAGTTGGTAACAATGAATTTGTCGGTGTTACAACCACATTGTCACCACAGAACATTGTCGATGGTCGCTTAGACACCGTATGGATTAGTCAGGGTGTACCTACTATTACCGGTGAAGACGATCATACAACCACCTCAGAGCTGGTTATCGATGAAGTGTTTTTCAAACCTGTAGTGGGTTGGTCGCCATATAACACGTGGTGGGTAGAGCTTTTTCATAATAGTGACACAGAACGTGATCTACCAAAACTCTGGCTATTTACCACTAATATCGCCGGTCAAGATGTCGTTACTTTTATGAACTTGGATATCAAGTTGCCAGCACGTGGACGTGTAATTCTGTGTCCCAATCGTGATTTCTTTGAAGCCTACACGGGTGGTGTACCATCAGGTGCAACAATAGTAGAAACGACTGCCTATGCCACATATCTTTACAGTACAGAAAATGTCAGATTCCAAAACTGGGGTAGTGCTATTGACCCAAGTTGGGTCATGTATGACTTTGCAACAAGTACCGCAGCACAATTCAATCTCAGTGGTTCAAATGGCTGGGTAGGAGTTGTTACGAGGGATACAGTTACAACCAATAGCCTACCATGCTATTTTACTGGCTACCTAGACACATTCACTCCACCTTTTTGGAGTGCGCGAGATGTGGTTCAGTATTCAATCAATGGTGATCCAGTAGACGGTGGCGGCATAGACGAACTAGGTAATCAGTGGAATAACGAACCTGTTGATGTTACAGATATTGTTGCAGGACAGTCAATACGTCGCAGCTCTACTGGCAATGATGACACAAGCTCTGCTTTGGATTGGACAATCGAAACTTTCCCACGTGCAGGTGATAAGTGGAATGCAAACGAAACCGAATGGGTAAAAATAGTTTTACCTGAAAACGTAACCCAGTTAGATGCCGGGTATACCGCTGGTGAATTGACACTGACTGTAGATACAACGTTGGGTTGGCCTGAACCACTGGCTGGCAGTACATACCAAGGTATCATCGACAACAGCGAGGTGTTTACTTATACTGCACTGACATCGACTACCATAACTCTTGAAAGTGGGCTGGCAAGTTCATATATCAAAACCGCGCTTGTCAATCCTTACTTCACCCATTACCTTGCAGGCATGACTGGTTGGCCTATTCGTCGTATTGACATCGAGCGGCGAGTTGGATTATCCAAAATCGAACAAGCTGATGTTTACATCTCACCGTGGGCAAGTGCCAACGACTACGACCAAGATAACTTCCAGATTGACTACTACTTTGATTCTCCACAACGTATTGGTAACTCGTCTAGTTATGTTCTTGAATGGTTAGGCACGGAGGAAAACACACCCGGTTTTCGCTGGATACGCACAATCATGATTGTCATTCACAAGATGAGCGATGACGGACGAGCAAAAATCAATCGTGTCAAAGCCTATCTTGTCAATGCTAACATCAGTGGATCGGGTGAATCAGACATTGCTAGTTCTACACCTGCATCAGTGCTAAAGAAGATCTTGGCTGATTACTCATGGCTGACAACTGACGACATCACGGATAACACGCCTTATACTATGCCAGGTGGTACAACCAACCTTTATGGTCAGACGGGACAAATCTCGATGGCCATTGCACCATTTCCGAAAGTCTTAGATGATGTAGCTAAATCACATGGTTTGTGGGTGCGTTATGGACTAGAAGGTAAGGTATACTTTGATCGTGATCCATGGTGGACTTCTGGCACAACGGGTGACGATGGTGTTTTGCTAGGATTCTATGGCGGGAACGTGCGTGGCACAATGAGTTATTCCTCTGAGGACGTAGACATTACAGGATTATCTATTGCCGCACATTTACCAGATGGTACTGCACTACCAATAAAATATGCCACTGGTGGTGCTCAGACCGGATCTGGTATTATGCAACTATCGGATTACGTCGTAGTTAGTGAGGAAGCCGCACAAACACTAGCAGATATATTATGGTACAAAGAACGCCACTCTGAACATCTTTCACTAACAGTCAAGGGGTTAGGTGAGTGGTGTCGTGTAGGTCAGCGTTTCTGGATTACATGGGATTTAGATAATCTTGGCTTTGAACGTGATGTAAGTGGTGGTCGTGCGCCATGGATATGCGAGAAAGTTATGCGTACCTGGGATATGACTGGCGATCAGCGCAAGTGGAAAGTAACACTAGACTTGCGCCTCTTTGCAGGAGTGTAACATGAGAAAGCAGCCTTGGCTGATTATGATAGCCGCAGGAATGCTGATAGTGGTTGCTGCCATAATTGTATCGTGTTACCCACCTACAGAAGATCAAGTCAGATTTCAACTGACAGGTGATGTGTTTCCAATGGATATGGAAGCAGTACGTGGCATCTTTCCCACAGGCACACCATCGCCCGCAGGCTGGCGACCGGGCCTAATATACTGGTATCAAGGCGAAACACCATCAGTAGTCACAAATGGGCAGGTAGGCGCACGCATCTCGATTTACTGGGATAACGTACAGGTCAGTCCAAGTCAGACGCCAAACTGGAATAACGTAGCAAGCACAATAGACCAGTTTACAGGACTAGGCTTGAACCCATGGATTGAATTAGTAGGCTTCACGGTCAATGATGCAACTGATGGTGCCTACGACTCTGTGTCTTTCCCCGGCGTACCAACAGTTACGTATTTAAAAAGAGCCTGTAACGCTAATGATATTGCTCCTGACTATTCCTCACAAGAGATCCGCGATGTTTTTGATACAACAATCCAGAGCATGGTGACACGCTTTGATGATGATGTTGCAGGATACATTTTAGGTATAGGTGCGGATGGCGAGGGTCTAAACGTCAAAAACAGCACCACTTGCTGGGACACACAAGCATCATTCGAGGAACACATAACCTGTGACCAGTTTGTAGAGTGGGTAAAGTTTGCCATGCGTACTATCCGCAAGTACACAACTAAGCCAGTATATCTACCGACAGGTATTGGTGCATGTGCAGGACAGCCTGCTAACAACGGCTATAACGCTAACAGAGAGTTCATGGAGTATAGCGTACCATCAACCCCAACAGGTGTACCACCACCTGGAGGTTGGGACATTGAATTAACACCTGGACCTTACTACATTGGTTGGGGTAACTTAGGCCAGTATCCTAATGGCTCTGAGGATTGGTGTTACGGAGACAATGATGGTTATTGTAACATGCAAATGGCACAACGCATGTCCGAACTAGGTGGTGCGCTGTTTCATCAAGATGTATCACCAACTAGAATAGTACCAGCAATTCCTACCGCCGAAATGGTAGCGTGGACACGATATACAACGCTGAAGGCCATTGCTAACGGTGCACAAAACATTGAGTGGTCAATTCACGGTTCACCTAGTTGGGGCGACCTGATCAATGCTGATCCGTGGCAAGTAGAAGTTATTACACAAACCATGGGCACAACAGCAACAAATTCGCCTGCTATATGGTTGGCCTTTACAGGACCAACAATTCCACGCTACTTTTATTCAGCACCAAATCGTAGCTGGGGTGATTATCCCTACACGTTCTCACATCTATCTGCATTACGTGCAACTGCCACGCCAACAATTGTGTGTATGCCAGGTCCACTAGCAGCAGGAGGTGCGCCCACAGGATCAACCATCTACACTGGCTCGCCCTACTGTCAGACGCAGATGACCGCTACACCTAATGCTGCCGCATATGTCAGCCTTCAGTATTCTGCACTGTCTGTTATCGGTATTGACGTAGATGACGCATGGCAATATGCCTCACCACAGGTTGTAACAGGCACATATACTGCCAAACTAATTGCACTTGACACAACAAATACCATTACGGTCACGTGGAAGGTTGGCAATACCAACACTACGGAAGTCCTAACATTCAGTAACACACGAGCCTTTGTTACAAAGTCATGGACCATGACCGGCGCTGAGTTGCGTAACCCCTACGGCTCTGCACTAGGTGATTGGGATATTCAGGTTAATATTGGTGCTAACGCTGCTACATTACATATGTTCTGGTTAGAATGGGTAGCAGGAAGTGCTGCACAAACGCCAACGCCAACATCAACCGCAACTACTCAGTCAACGTCTACACCGACGCCTACTAAGACGCTAACGCCGACCAGGACACTAACACCTACGTCGTCATCTACACCGACATCTACGCCTACGTCAACAGCGACAAGTACCTATACGCCTTCGCCAACGCCCACAGGTGTGTTTATCACGCCTACTCCTACAGCAACATCAACAGTGTCTTCTACACCAACCGCGACACGCACCGCAACACGCACGCTGACGCCAACTGTCACGCGCACACCAACTGGAACAAGGACTTCTACGTCAACGCCTACATCCACTTCCACGGCTACATCTACATCTACGTCCAGTCCAACTGCGGCTGTGACAGTTATATCACCTACGTGCAGCGATGGTGATAATGCGCCTGTAGGTTGTCCGAGATCAGTGGCAATCTATGCTGACTTTCCTAATAACAACTACTACAGCGAAGGTATCACGGTCGATCAACTGGGTTATGATGTAAATCATACACCATACGCCAACATGCTTTTGCGCTGGCCTGCCCTGTCGCTGCCATCTGGTGCCTACGTGCTCAATGCTACACTAACACTGAAAGCTATAGATGCAAACGTACTCAATACTTACTCTGCTACACTGTATCGTGTAGTCAGAACTTGGGTTGAAACAGGTGCAACGTGGCGCTATACCAATATAGCACAAAGCAATCTGTGGACAGTAGGCGGTGCACGAGGATCAGGAGATAGACGTACTACAGGCATAGCACTCAGCTTGCCCATGACTACAGCAGGCACCAAAACAATTACGATAGACGTGACAGATGATGTACGTGCCTGGCTAGATCTTGGTACAGCCGATTACGGTTGGGTGATGGAGATGACCGATCCTTGTGCTGATCCAGGCGCATGGAGTGGGTGTACATCCAGTCCACCACCCTTCTGGATTGTAAGCATTGCAGGCTCAAATCACCAAAATCTAAGTTTGCGTCCTAGCCTGAGCGTAACCTTCGGCTATTCGCTGACACCAACACCGACGTTGACCAAGACGCCAACATCCACACCAGTGCCAACCTATACGTCTACGCCAACCGCAACTTCGCTGGCTACCAGTACACCAACCAAGACGCCAATTTGTGTAACGGTTGTAGCACCCATGCAAGGCACGCCACCTGAGACATTCAACCAGTATCAGCAGTCAGGCGGTGTAGCGATCACACCACAGGCTACCTACTGGGCATATAACTCTAGTGGCACATTGGGTTACGCACGCAACCGTTTGTACATCGCTGTGCCGCAGCAAACACCCTATGTACCAATCAATGCTAATCCAGATAAAAGCATCCATATCAAACTGGATTATCAATTGGTAGCTACACCTTCAGCCAGCACACCTATTGCACCGGGACTGGACAAGCTAGAAATAGTGAGTGGTTACTATCCCGGTCTATTTAATGACTATTATGCATGGGTGCCACCAGCACTATACTTAGAGCAAGATGGCGGTGATCCCACATTGTATGCTCTTGAACTTGGCAGGCCCTACGGCGCATTGTATCAACTGACTCTATCTGAGGGTGCGTGGCACACTATCGAGATCTACGCAGACCAGCAACCCTCAGCTCCCTACGGCACATATACACCAATGCCAAACGAGACACCTGCTTATGTAATCGTGGATGGCACACCACAGGCGACAGTAACACCGGTAACAGGCGGCAGGTGGAATGCATTCACAGGACTGACAACTATCAGTGGCTTGACTGAGATCTGGTTGCCTGGTTTCAGTGATGGCGGCTATGCACCTGAATGGTACATGAAGAACGTGGAGATTGCGGTCTGCCAATGTGAGGGTGGCTCATGCGGTGATTACCAACCTGAAGCAACGTATACACCGACTGCAACTAGCACGGCAACTTCTACTAGCACATCAACCAGTACCAGTACGCCTACATCTACGTCAACCAGTACCAGTACTGCAACACCGACACCAACGGGTGCTTGGAGTAGTCCCACACCGACGGCCACGGCTACCAAAACGCCTACTGCAACTAGCACAACTTCGTTTACCGCGACACCAACTAGCACTGCGACACCTACACCTGTGGCGGGCCTGAAAATCAATGAGATCTGTCCCCTGCCCAACACAGATTTGAACCTAGATGGCGCAATCAACAAAAGGGATCGTGCAATAGAATTGTTCGTTCCTAGTTCAGCAGCGGATCTGGAAGGCTACAGGTTGGAATGGGACAGTAGTTTAGCGACAACATACATCTTCCCCCGCTTTTCAAGAATTTTCACTGGCGGGTATAAAGTTGTATGGGGTGATGAGCTAGAGACGGTAGCACGAATACCGTTTGACTTTCCCACATCAGGAATAGTAAGATTGTATAGCCAGTATGGTGACGTACTGGACGTAATTACCTACAGTGCGGTCAGCGCAGGCTCTTGTTATCGACGTTATCCCAATGGCTCACCACTGTGGAGTTGGAGTACTACACCAACACTGGGGAGGATCAACTAATGCCACGTCGTTCTATAGGTGAACTACTACGCAAGAACTTCGAGAGCCACAGGCCAACCCTGTCCGCAGTTATCACTCAAGTACCAGTGAATAACCAGGGCAAAAGTCTGGGCTATGTCGTGGCAACCGTAGCAGGCTATGGTGGCGAGCGTGTACGTGTGGGACCGAGTGACGTGTACTATCCTGGTGATCACATGGTTGTTGAGCAAGTTGGACCAGCGGGCATGGCGTCTTACCGAGCGCTGGGACTAACCGCAGGTGTCAGGCCAACTAGCGGCTTATACGAGTTTACCGGCGATACATCAGTAACCGATGATGACACTAACTATCATGCTGGTGATCTAGTCTGGGGTAGTTTGGGTGGACCCAACTTCTTCATGGATTACCTGGGTGGCGTGATTTGGATGCGAGTGGGTGAGACAATCAACGGTGCAATTAAGAGTACCGGCGAGTTGATCTTAGGTAATCCCGAAGGTGTGCACGTCCAACACTCAGCTACCGCGATTGACTTCATGAATGGAAATACAGTGCTGAGTTCGTGGGATGATAGTGGTAGAACCATCTATGGTGTAGAGACGATAGGCAGACCGCTGGGACCGGGTATCAGGATGCGCGAGATCGAAGATCCCGTGACGGGAGATGTCAGATACGCGCTACAAGTTCTAGGCTTGAACGGTGTGCCAGGAATCAGTTTCTTGACTGGGACAGTGGATGATCCCGATGACTATGCGGTATACTTTGGTGAAGCAGGTGGTGAAAACAGGCTAATCTGGGAAGATGGCGATCTTACCATTACAGGTGTAATCAATCAGTTGAGCGGCACCGCAGCAGGTTGGACAGTAGGTACAACGGATATTACCGCGGGTACAGGTAGTACAACAGTAGGGTTAGATAGCGCGGGTACGAATCCCACAATTTATGCCGGTAGTGATACGCCTGTCTCAGCACCATTCAGAGTATATAATACTGGGCAAGCAATCATGACTTCAGCAGAGATTGCGGGCTGGAGTGTCACGGATACTGAAATTGCTAGTGTCAATAACTATGCACGCCTTATCTCGCAAAGCGATGATGCTTTTGGCGAGGGATTGACGCTGCTAGAGGATGTGTGGCTACAGAGTGGTGCGGTAAGATGGGTAGATAGCGCAAGTACCTTGGGTGGATTGATTACTTCGACAATATCAGGTGGTCAGATTTCCAGAATGATGCAGTATGTGTGGACGCGATCAGGAACAGGAGGCGCATCATGGCTAGTAAGAGTAGGCGATAGCACGTTTGCTACTTCAGCTAGTTACGGAGGACTGACGCTTCAGTACAACAAGTTTACTGTCAACCCGGATGGCAATGATGTAGACATGCAAGTAAAAGGTAGCACGGATGACAACTTACTGTATATAGACGCGGGCAACGATAGAGTAGGTGTTGGCTTGACTGCTCCATCAGGTAAATTTGAGGTTGCTGCTGCCACCGACCTTGGCTCTATAGTGCTATCTACGGGTGTTACCGCCGATGATTCTGCCATCAGATTTTATCGTACATCAGGTGCCGCTTCCTTCTATCCTGTTCATATCGCTAATACGGTTACTGGCGAAAGTGGTCTGGGTGATATTGCATTCAGGACTGGCGGTGCTGCCGCTAAAGGAAGTGAAAGTGTCACAACTAAACTAAAAGTCTCAAATGCAGGTGGATTAGTGCTGGGTAATAGCTACATGACAACTGACCCCGGTGCAGGTAATATGATCTTAACTGGTAGCTTAGGAATTGAGACTACCAGTCCTAGCGCTACCCTAAGTGTTACGGGAGACATCTTTTGCAGTGGTTCACTAAGCACCAATAGCGGGTCAACAACTTGGGATTTGGGCACCTATGCTGCTACTGGACCTTCGGCTACAGGCTATATCAACGTGATTGTCAGCGGGTCGGCATTCAAACTGCTGGCATCCAATGAGTGAGAGTGAGTAACAAACATGAGTGAGAACCAGGTAACATTGACTGAAGAACAAATCAACCAACGCATCCAACAACTGACAACAGCCATTCAGCAAATGTCAGCACAAGCTACTCAGATGCAGGTAAACGCCTTGCGCTTACAAGGTGAGTTGGATGCGTG
>Ga0180007_10004790_pt1 | contig 14144 bp, 16 predicted proteins | sample MM_PC_MetaG_FD_121122 | JGI IMG/M metagenome (GOLD analysis project Ga0180007, IMG submission 121122) | Groundwater microbial communities from the Aspo Hard Rock Laboratory (HRL) deep subsurface site, Sweden - MM_PC_MetaG | ecosystem: Environmental > Aquatic > Deep subsurface > Groundwater... | reverse complement strand
GTTATTTGTTTATCTGCGCGATAATAAATTATTTTTATACTACGTGTGGGGATATGTTCTATTGTTATTTTAATATATAACTTACACCCCATAAATTCACGCCCATGCCGGGCGTACACAATTTGCTGCACGGGAGCGCAAAAAGCGCGCGCCCCGTGAGCAATGCGTTGGCGGAGAAAAAATGAAACATTCCCGGAACATCATCCGCATAGACCACGAGGCAAGCCGAACCTACGGATGGCGAGTTACGCTGCAACGAAAGGGTAAAATCAACGTCAAGACATTCTCTGATGGCGTCTATGGAGGAAAGCGAAAGGCATTGAAAGCAGCCGTGGAATATAGAAACTCACTTCTCCTTAAGCACTCGTCTTATGAACATCAAATCTGGGTCCGGGCTCGTCTTCGCAGAAACAATACATCTGGCATTCCTGGTGTTGGCCGATATGAGGTTCTCGCCAATCTCAACACTGGCCGCCGAGAAGCATTCTGGCTCGCTTCATGGACTAATGAAGATGGTATCGGTCGTAAGCGAAAATTTTCCGTTTTGTGTTACGGCGAGCGCCAAGCAAAACGACTTGCCATAGCAGAGCGTAACCGTCAGACGTTACGTGTATGCGCTATCAAGTCTTCCAAGCCGTAATGCCAACAATCGGGTCGAGCAGACTGGAACTCGTCACGTTTTTAAATGCTGTTTGGGTGGCCGGTCTGCTCACCCTTACGTTAGGTTTCTCGATAATCAAATAGCATTAAGGAGTACACATTATGTTATATTTGCTTTTAGTTACTGCATTCTTTGGGGCGCTTTTATATTTTATTGCCTCAAAGAGGAACGCCAATAAGAGTTTTTGGTTGGTAATGGGCATTGTTTTTGGGCCGTTTGCATTACCTTTCGTATTTAAGGCGAAAAGCAAACTGATCCTGCAACAATTTTCTGGAATATAAGTTAAGCCGCTTTTTTATTATTCCACCATTCCTGCTCATAATCTGTTGGAGACCTATAACCATTTGTCGAATGTTTCCTATACCGGTTGTAGTAAATTTCTATGTATCTGAATATTGCCTGCTCAGCCTCAACAAAGTCCTGAAATCTACAGTGATGAATAAGTTGGGTTTTTATCGAACCGAAAAAAGATTCTGCTACAGCATTGTCCCAACAGTTCCCTTTATTACTTTAAAACGATAGATATTTGAGGTGTGTGTAAACGGAAGTGTGAAGTATGATTTTTCGTTTTATCTTAAAATCATAGAAATCATTAGGAGGTAAGATATATGAAAAATTTCAGATCATCTTATGCTAAACCATCAAATAGTTATTTAGTGTCATGTCATTCATCAAGTGTCGGATAAAGCCGAGAGAGTTTTATCCTGGCATCTTCAGTCGTAAATTGCCAATTGACTTTTGCATTTCTGTTGTTTCTATAGTGACCGTTAAATGGTTTGGGCATGAACGTAGCGTGCAAATCATGTGCATAAGCAACTCGTTTGGTGATGTAAGAAAAAAGAATGGTTCTATCTGCTGTCTTGATTGGATCGAGCGCACCGAGGTTGATTTCGTGTTGAGATGGAGTGACCTCGTGATGCATTTTTTCAAACTGAATGCCACATCTTTTTAATACAGCAACAATTTCTTTTTTTACTACTTCGCCTTTATCCCGGGGATCAGCATGGAAATAACCTGCATTGTCTGTGTGGCTATCTTTGCTGAATTCATCCGTGGTTAATAGAAAAAATTCATGTTCAGGAGCAGTTAAAAAATAAAGACCAAATTCATCTTCAGCTTGTTTAACCACTTTTTCCAATAATGATCTTGGATCAAGAAGGGATCGCTCACCATATTCTTCGTTAATTTTACCGATTAGAAAGCCAAGTGTTTCTTGTTTAAATTCAACTTTTCTAAAGGTTTCCGGAAGGGGAATTAATAATTTATCGCTATCATCCACAGTCCCATAGCCAGGGACAGAGCTTCCATCAAAACCGACTCCTTTTTTGAAAAATGTTTCGATATCCCCTACATGAACCTGTATGGTTACAGGTCTGCCATTAAGATCGGTTGTAAAGATTTGCATTGTATCAACGTCATTGATTTTTTTTTCAATTTCATGCAGATTAATCAAATATGGCCTCCAATAATAATTTTGTGTTATTAAATAATGGGTATGGGAATTTTTTTACCACCTGGTGTCAACTTCGTTCGATAATCTTCAAGGTATCGATTTTCATCGCGAGCCCAATATAGAGATTTGATATCGACAGCTCTTAACAATACTTCCTCTCTGGAATCAGAAGCCTCTGATAGAATGTCACCCATTGGCCCAACGAGTTTACTTTTACCGCAACTATTATTTCCAACAGTATTGACCCCCAAAATAAAAATAGTGTTATCAAGAGCACGGGCTGGCAGTTGAATATCCCATCGCCTGGAAGCCGCCACACTCCATACAGAAGGGCAAACAATCAGTTCTGCCCCTTCTAAAGCCATCAGCCTGGATGGTTCTGGGAATTCCATTTCATAACAGATTAAAACACCAATTTTAGCATGTATTGTTTGAAAGATAGGATACTTGATTTCCCCCATCTCAAATATTTCATTTTCTCGACTCCATAAAAGGCTTTTACGAACAATACCGAGCAACTCCCCTTTTTGATCAATAATAGTAGCCGAAATATACAGACATCCTTCACTGTCCTTTTCCGCAAAAGAACTTATAATGACTGAATTTGACCTCAAGGCTTCTTCTCTAAGGGTGTTAATTGTCGGTCCATCTTGTGTTTCGGCTAATTGTTGAAAAGCCTGTTTTGATAAGTAGTATCCGGTTGTCCAGAGTTCAGGAAAAACAATTAAGTCCGCGTCATTGGATACTTGCCGCATAAATTGAATTCCTCTTTTCAAGTTAGTCCGAACGTCTCCTAAAACGGGTGTAATCTGTATGGCAGCGACCTGAAAAATAGAAAAAGTCTCCTTGTGGTTCTGGGTTATTGAGAACAAATCTGATTATTAGAGTTCAATAGATATTCATCATCTGAGCCACTTTCTTTTTACTCCTTTACAAACATTTAATAATTAAGATGCGACCCTGTCTTGAATCAGTCAGACCGGGAAGAAGTTATGAACGCAACATCAAAAAGCGAAATAAAAAAATTCATTCAGCATACAGGCAACCCGCTTAATTCAACGGCATTGGCTTATAAACATTGGCTTATAAACTATTGACAATATTTTTTATTTATATAGACTAATGTATATTAGTATTTCTTTTCAAACAGAGCATTTCCAAGGCAAATAGACAAAATAGATCAACGTCAGTTATGCTGCATATTTTAATCGCAAATGAAGACTTTTCTGGCATCTAAAGATTGTACAGATTGTACTCGACGACGCCATACACGGCGGGGAAAAACTTACAATATGAAAGGAGCGAGCAATGGGAGACAAGGGCGGCAAGAAAGATAAGGACAAGAGCAAGAAACAAAATACTAAGAAACATAACCAAAAGGTCAAAGAAGCGAAGGATAAGCAACCGCAAAAATCCGTTTAAAGGCACCCCATAAACACAAACATGAGAGAGTGGATACATATAAAGACTGAAACCCGGAAATTACTTCCATGGAATTAGTCGAACTTGGTTTTGACCGTTGGTTTAAAGACCAGGCCAGTGAACTATGTGAACCTGAGCAGCGAATTGCCCGGGTAACGGCGGTTGATCGGGGCTGGTATACCATCAGGAATGAGCAGGGAGAAGTACCTGCCAAGGCAACCGGCAAATTCATGCATTCTATAAAATCAACAATTGATATGCCTTGCGTTGGTGATTGGGTCTGTGTGGATTACCACGATACTGATAATTTCGCGAGCATCCATAAGATGCTGCCAAGAAAATCATTTCTGCGTCGGAAATCTGCCGGGAAGAACACCGAGTTTCAGATGATCGCAGCAAATGTTGATTTAGCCTTCATTGTTCAATCCTGTCATTATGATTTTAATGTGAGCAGACTTGAACGCTATCTGGTGATGGCAAATGAAGGTTGTGTTGAACCATTGCTAATTCTGACCAAAACAGATTTGGTCAGTGCAGATGAACTGGAACAATTAATCTCAGAAATTACTGATATTGGGATTAACGCCAAAATTATTGCTATCAGCAATGTAACCGGAGCTGGTTTAGACCAGGTCAAAGAAATTATGAGCTTTGGAAAAACACACTGTATTGTTGGTTCCTCAGGAGTTGGTAAGTCTACGCTAATTAACAAACTCACCGGCCATGACACATTGAAAACAAGAACGGTAAGTAATTCCGGAGAAGGACGACATACTACTGCTCGCCGTCAACTTATTGTTCTTGAGCAGGGCGCAATGTTAATCGATACGCCGGGAATGCGAGAGGTAGGCATTTTGGGTGCTATCGAAGGAATAGATGACAACTTCGATGATATCCAGGAATTATCAGTGAATTGCCGATTCAACAATTGCGGACACACGAATGAACCTGAATGTGCAGTTTTAAAGGCAATTGAAGGCGGCATACTACAGCAGGAACGCTATCAAAATTATTTCACGCTCAAGAAAGAGTCAGAGTTTAACGAGATGTCATATACTGATAAACGGAAAAAAGGAAAAGCATTTGGAAAAGATGTTAACCCTGCAATGAAACATAAGGATAAACCCTGAATAAGAAAAGATCTTCATCAAGCTACTTCCAGCCGAAACTAAAAAGAGCATTTGCTGCATTTCCCGATAGGTCATAAGAGATTTCTCCTTGATTTTTGAAAATTAAGATTTTGTTGGAAAATCCTCTTCAGGAATATATATAGCACTGTCATTCAGCTTATTTGTGTGGAGCGACCAGGAAAAACATAAGATTGAATTTGCCCTGGCCCGTTAAAAAAAATTACATGGGCTAAAAGTCGATTCGGGTTCTTTATTGCCTTCGCTACAAACAGTTATATTTTAAGTTGTTTCAAAAATTCAGAATCTTCCAAAAGAGTCCGAATATTTTGATATACAACGGAACTCAGCAGGATACTGCCACCTGCATTCCTTGTTCCTGAACCATTGTAAGTTTTCTCCCATTTTTTATCTTCACTGGAAACATGTATTAAAAAATATATACGCCCTATTGTAGTTTTATACGACATCCTAAAATCGCTTAGTTTAATATGAATTTTATTCGGGCTATCGGCCGACACAACAGCCCCTCTTTTTGTTAATTCTTTTGAAAGACCATCAATAAAATATCCCGTGAATTCGTTATAATTAACTTGAAAATATGTCCCCATCGTCTCCAAATATGTGTGATTACTTTTATCTATCTGAATGTTTATCAAATTAACGGACAGTTTTTCAGAAAAGTTTCCTATTGCACTTAAATTCTCTTTAATAATACTGTCCTGATTTATAGTTTCCTGTTTATCCAAACCAACAGGATGTATTACAATTGCGCCCCAACAACCGCAGATAACCAGCAAAATACTTAAAAAGAGCAATTTAATTCTATAATTCATAATTTTCTCCCTGGTATAATCAACTATTTTATCTAAAATATTCATTTTGTTAGATGTTATCAAACGGTATTTATTTCATTTCCTCTTACAGGCCAGAGATAAAATTCCGATAAGGGTTTATATCCCACTCCTATTATACCGTCTATCATATATAAAACCCACGCGTAATCAACATTATACATACTTGTTGTTGAAGACCAGTAGAAGTCCTGAACATCATTAAACATATGCTCATCCGGTAATGCCGGCGAATGCCGGCTTAAATCTATTAAGCTTTCTAATTCAAGAATATTTGGAACCCGCCAATCATTGTAGCCGTATTTGCTTTCCCTGTTTATTTGTAATATCAGGTTAAAAGTCGACTTCCAATCTACTGCGTTCCTATTTAAATTTGCATCCTTCATCCATGTTAGGTTAGTAGCATTGTCATATATAGAATTAGCATTTTCTGTAAACCGTTGTTTGGGAAATCGCAAGCTGGACCGGCATTCGCCATCTTGTCCCATATTATCACAATCTATAATAACTCCACTTTCGTCAAAACAATTTTTTTGTCCGGTTTGAAACACTTTGCTTTTGCTATGATTGTCTGCAATGCGAACCGGCCAGACCATATACGAACCGTATTTCATTCCTTTAAATACTCTTGCTCCGCCTAAATGAATATACCATGCCTGGTTTGGCAACCTGACGCAAGTTGAAGATGTCCAGTAGTATCCGGGAAATACATTAGTAAAGGGGTGACCCGCGGGAATGCTTGGATTAATCATTTCATGGCTTATGAGGCTGAACAATTCTTTACGATTCGGAAGCTTCCAGTCGTTATAACCATAAAGTCCTGAAAGATTGGTTTCTTTAATAGTATTTAATGCTTCTTCCCACCTCATAGGAAAATCAAACAAAGAAGCATTTTTTGCCCACATTAAACCTGTATGAGTATCAATTACAGTTTCATTTTCTGCTAAAAAACGGCTCATAATTGCTTTTGTACCAAGATACGCCATATATGCAAAGAAAATTATTTCTTTAATTTTTCTTAATTTTATATTTGATGCAATTCGATACAAGTTGTGGCAGGCACTATTGTCTTGACATACTATCATTTTCTTTTATACTTTATACTTATAAAAGCAATATCTTATCTATTACAGGACATCCCCAATCGACAATGCAGACGCTTTGAAGAGAGGAACATCATGTCAATTGTTACAATATCCAGAGGATCTTACAGCAGGGGAAAGGAAATTGCTGAAAAGCTGGCCGGAGCATTAGGCTATGAATGTATTTCCCGTGAAATTATCCTCGAAGCTTCCGAGCAGTTCAATATCCCGGAAATAAAGCTTGTACGGGCAATCCATGACGCACCATCTGTTCTTGACCGCTTTTCCTATGGCAAGGAAAGATATATTGCATTCTTCCGTGCGGCTTTTTTAAAACGCCTGCAAAAGGATAATCTTGTTTATCACGGCCTGGCCGGCCAAGTCTTTGTGCAGAAAATCCCGCATATATTGAAAGTTCGTATTATCGCCAATCTGGAAGACCGGGTAAACGAAGAAATGAAACGCGAAAATATTTCGGCTGAGCAGGCCCGTCAAATACTGGTCAAAGATGATGCCGAGCGCAGAAAGTGGAGCATGGCGCTTTACAATTTAGACACATGGGACCAGCGGTTTTACGACATTACCCTGCATTTGGAGACCATGGGCGTGGAAGACGCAGTTTCAACCATCCTTCATATACTTGAGCGCTCATGTTTCCGGACAACTCCTGAAAGCCGGGAGCTGCTTGACAATATGTCACTAAGTGCCCAGGCAGAGGCTGCCCTGGTAAATGAATTCCCGAAAGCAACTGTTGATGCCGGAAAGGGGGTTGTTTATATCAGTATCCGTGGATCTCTCGTTGATGAAAAAAGGATCAGTACAAAAGTAAACCGCCTGGTCAAAGATATTGCGGGTACTAAAAAAGTACACATCAACATTGTCCCGCATCATATAGAAGATTGATATATGAAATTTGAAAGATTTCAAAACACGCCGAATTCGGCAATAACTTATCTGCGGAAAATCTTCCCGTTTATGCGCTGGTGGAATTTCATCGGATGGGATACGGTTCGGGCAGATCTTATAGCGGGATTAACAGGTGCAATTATAGTTTTGCCCCAAGGAGTTGCGTTTGCAATGATTGCCGGGCTGCCCCCGGAATACGGCTTATATACTGCTATGGTGGTTCCCCTGGTCGCCGCATTGTTCGGTTCATCCCTGCACCTGATATCCGGGCCCACTACCGCCATTTCCATTGTTATTCTTTCTTCCCTTAGTTCCATCGCCGCCCCCGGCTCAGCGGAATATATCCGGCTGGCCATCACTCTCACCTTTCTGGCCGGTGTTTTTCAGTTAGCATTCGGCCTGGCACGAATGGGAATTTTGGTGAATTTTGTCTCCCATACCGTGATTGTAGGATTTACGGCCGGGGCTGCTATACTGATTGCCACCAGCCAGATAAAGCATGTGTTCGGTCTCCATATTCCGGGATCAGAATCCTTTTTTGCCGAATTAATGAATATTATTAGGGAAATCAGAGGTATAAACCCCTATGCCATGATTGTTTCCGCCGGAACTCTGACTTGCGCCGTGCTGTTTAAAATATACCGGCCCCGCTGGCCGCGGCTGCTGATTGCCATGGTCATAGGCAGTCTGATTGCTGTGTTTATTGGTGCAGAATCCCACAATATCCGGTTGATGGAAAGTCTGCCAGGCCATCTGCCGCCATTTTCAATGCCGGATTTTTCCTTAGATGCCATAAGATTACTATCGCCCAAAGCGTTTCCGGTAGCACTTATAGGTCTTATCGAAGCCCTTTCAATCGCACGTTCAATTGCGGCAAAATCCCGCCAGCTTATCGACAGCAATCAGGAGTTTATCGGCCAGGGGCTGTCCAATATTTTCGGTAGTTTTTTTTCCTGTTACGCGGGTTCCGGTTCATTTACCCGGTCCGGAATTAATTATCATGCCGGTGCGATGACACCACTGTCCGCGGTTTTTTCCGCCGTGTTCCTGGCACTGATCCTGCTTCTTATAGCACCGTTAACCGAATACCTGCCAATCTCTGCAATGGGCGGAGTGATTCTGTTGGTAGCATTTAACCTAATTGATTTTCATAATATCCGAAGTATTATCAGAACCAGCAAACATGAAACAGCAATCCTTCTTACCACATTTTCCGCCACCCTGATTTTTGATCTGGAATTTGCCATATACGGCGGCGTACTGATGTCCCTGTTTCTGTATCTTAGCCGTACCGCCCATCCTGAGGTCGTTAGCCTTATCCCCAATCCGGATTCCCGCGGGCAATATCTTGCCCAGGGCGATTCTCAGTGTCCGGCGTTTAAAATCATCCGCGTTGACGGACCCCTATTTTTTGGCGCGGTGAACCATGTCGTGGAATTTTTTCAGGCCATTGACAAACAACTCCCCCGTAAAAGCCATCTGCTGATTGTGGCCTGCGGAATCAATTTTATTGATATCACCGGTGCCGAAATGCTGGTCAATGAAGCCAGTCGCAGAAGAGGTCTTCGCGGCGATTTATACCTTTGTGGCCTCAAACAAAATGCCAGGGATTTTCTTAAGCGGGGAGGATACCTCGACAGTATTGGGGCTGATCATATTTTTGAATCGGAAACAGAAGCCATCAAAACAATCATGTCAAACATTGATAACCCCGAATGCCGAAAATGCAAATCGCCCCTTTTTAAAGAATGTGAACACAGGAAGCAATTTGGATAATCAGAAAGTATTTTAGACTCACTTTACTTTTAAAGTTGTTGCCAATAAACGACTCAAAAAGTTTTGTAAACAAAATATAGCGCTAAAGTTTTTATCAACAATCAAACTGCGGGCACACCCGCAAAGGTCGGATAATGGGAATTAATCTTTTTAGTTCGTTTAAAAACTGGCATAACCGGTTCTTAAGGAAACTGGCCGTTCATAGTGAGCACAAAAAGCAAGAAAAGGCCTTGATTAATGAAATTAACAGGATTCTTTCAGAAACCAAAACCAAAATCCCACTGGTTCCAAAGTATCTCAGTAAGCTAAAAAAGCCTGTTCTTCTCGCTCTGGAAACAATAACTGCAATGACTGCACAAATTCCAGGCCCAATAATCCTTGATCCGGAACTCTGGGAAAATTCTCCGGTAACAAACGCCATCTTCACAAGCCATGATGAATTTTTACGGTGGTTTGACAATTGCCACAGTATGCAAAATGCCTATAAACAATATAACTCGGATAAACTTTTCGGCCTGTTAATTTTAGAATATAAGGAAAAGACTCATTTTGGAGTAGAGAGTATCGGCGAAATTGTTCAAAAGGATGTTTTGCAAAAATCAGTATCTTTTGAAGAGCCCAGGATTGTAGTACTTCAGCCGGATCTGAAAACCGCGCAGAAAGAGTTGCAACACCGAATACTTGTCATGTTGTTTCTTCATGAGTTGGAGGAGATTGCAGATCTGAAATCATTGGAAAAAGAGCTTGAAATACAGCAGGCCATTCTTAAGATAAAGCTATCGGGAGAAAAAAAGTATAACCCGGAGAAACCGGACAACAATAAAACTGCCAGTGAAGCAAAGCAGATTATCAATGACATTAACCGGGAAATAGAAGTGATTGGAAGAAACCCTGACACGCCTGAAAGTCATCTCAAACATGTAACCGAAGTACTGATGAATATAGACCGGCATTTAAAAATGACACCGTTTACAATTCGGCTGAACAATCTTGGTATAAGGGTTAAGGCATCCTCTTTAGAACCATTTGATGAAATTTCTTTTGCAGAATGTACCTACACTGGATCTCCTAAGAAGGCTGTTATTTGGGTGCAAACAGACAGGTCATCTTTAAACAGGTTATAATTTTTTTTAATTTATCACGTTGCAGCAACTGATGAGATAGGTATTGTTAAGGGTCTGGGCATACACCAACTTGGGCAGTTATCTTTTCGCAGCATAACGGCTTTTAACAATTCTATATATAGCCTTATGTCGGCAGGATGATATTTGATAGCCTTTTTATATATTGATATGGAGGCAATTCGCATGTTTTCTTTTAAATAATATTTAGCAACTTTTCTACATGCGTGGCTAAGTTTTTTATATGCCGTTTTTTTTGGTACAATAATTTTACCTCCAAGGTTATAGTAGAATCTTTCCAGAACTAAAATCCTTGTTGGCCTGATACCTACTTTGCCGGAAAGGTTTTCAAAATGTTCACGCCTTATACCGCTGGTGTCAGGAACAAATATAAACTTTGTTTTTAATGAAAGTCTCAAAAAAAAATCCGCATCTTCATATGACTGCTTCAGTTGCTCGTCATATCTGCAATCAAAAAGAGCGGATTTTCTCATTACCGAAGAAGACGTATAAACAAACCCTTTTTTAAAACAATCAATTGTAAGATTTCCTGACTTTTGATGACCACCGGAGAAACGCTTTGTTTTTCCGTCTTTAAGGATTACATCAAGTCCGCCGTAAGCAAGACCGAATTCAGGATTTGCCTCTAAAGCAGCAACCATCTTTTCTATAAAATTTTTCGGGTAAAGATCATCGTGGTCAAGAAAAGCAATAAATTCACCACTTGCCCGTTCCAGACCATAGTTTCTGGCTGCCGAGGTACCTCCATTTTCCTTGTAAAAGTATTTTATCCTTGAATCACCACTTTGTTTAACGGTATTTTTTGTTTCATCAATTGAACCATCATCTACGATGATTATTTCCAGGTCTTTCTCCGTTTGATTTATGACGCTTTGAATAGTATCATATAGCATGTCGCATAAATTATATGTGGGGATTATCACAGATACTTTAGCCATTAACTTTATCTCTTATTTGTAAAAAAGCATTATAAGATGTGGATAATATTACAATATTTATCCTTTTATATATTCAGCTTCGATAATAAATTGATACACCAGTCCTTTAGGTCTGAGTTTCAATAAAAGTTTTATTAATAAAGGCAAAGAATCCCACCCTTTTTTAAATTCACTTTTCTTTAATTTGACTTTTTTAAAGTTGATGCTTTTTAAGTACAAACCTGATTGTGTTATAAGCTCTTTGGCTGATTCATATGAAAAGAAACGAACATGTGTAGAATCTAGCAATCCTAATTCACGATAATTGAATCGGTCTAACCATAAATCAGCTAAAACCCCGTTATAGCCCAAGTTGGGTAAGGATATAATGACATTTCCATGTGGATTAAGAAAACAGGCAGATCTTTTTAATACCTGCAAAGGATCTTTCAGGTGCTCAAGCACATCGGCAAAAAGAATATAATCAAATGTATGACCCTTAAATTTTTCTTCCCACCCATAATCTTCAATATCACCAATGAATGTGTTAACCGAATATTTAGAAGCAAATTCTCCTGCCTCGTTATCAAATTCTATAATTGAAACTTCACAGTTCAATTCCTCCTGCATAAACCGTGTCATGTACCCTGTTGAAGCTCCGAATTCCAAAACTGACGAACCTGGCGATATCTTGTTTAAAATCTGAGAGATAGTAGTCCCGTTTTTTTTGAGAATTTTCTGCTTTGCTTTCTCATAATTGCGATTGTATTTGAAATTTATATTTTGTTCTGACATAATCCCGATTTAATTTTACAGTAAAATTTTATAGAATCTATATTAAAACAGCTAAATGAGTCAAACAAAATAGTTGAACATTAAACACCTCGTTTAATAAATCTTTCCAAGAAACTGCCAAACCAAAGCATTAAGTGAGAGATTTGCTATTTTATAAGGGAGTTTATGGAAGAATCAAAAAAAGAAAAATCAGGAATCGAAAAAGCCGGAGAAGATCTGTTTAATTTTGCTCTCGATCGTGAGGACTTAAAATCGATTATGTCACTATTGCCTGAAGAGGCTGACATCAAACGGGAAACGATCGAATACGAACTCCAGATATTGAAATTTATAAGCAGCGGATGGAGTATCACTTTTTTTCTTGAAAACTCCACATACAAAAATCAACTTGCAGAATTGTACTGGAAAGCGGTTTATCAGTATTCGCAAAGTATATCTGAAGCAACTGATCTTATGATTGGTCATAAAATTGATTATTTCCAAATATTAAAAGACCGTCTTGAAATGTATATAGAAGCTATGAGACAACAGCCGGGCGCTCCTGAACCAGCTGTTATTATTGGGCCGGAATTCGCCCGGACCTGTGGAAACGTTGATGACATATTCGCAGTAATGGCGGGTTCACGGATGTTTAAGTTAACAGTAGCCAGCATCAAGGAATATTTTGAGAAGATACAGATGCTGTAGAGCCACTTTCAAACGTCATTCCTGCGAAGAAGGGTAGGGCGCGAAAGTGACACATAGTGAAGCGTAAGCGCTAACCTTTAGCGCTATCCGGTAATTTTATCAGGTTCTGGATACCGGATCAAGTCCGGTATGACGGCTTAGAGTGTTTGTACAAAACCATCAATTCCAAATGCGGTTACCCTATTACACTGATAATCTTATATTGCATCCTTTTTAACAAGTGTGGTATTTGTTTAAGAAAGCATAGCAATTTATTTAAAGTAAAAAGGTGTAAAAATGAAATGGGACTCAGTAGAAGATATTATAAAGCACTTTAATCTTAAAGTTGATGAAACAGATGTTTCCAATGTCCGTTCTGCTCTTATTCAACTCTTAGCTAAATCACATCCCGAAATAAGTGGGGGCGATTTTGAAACGGAAGAACAAAAAGAAAAATACATTGATATCCAGCGTGCAATCAAAGATTTAAATATACTTGGCTCCGAGCAAAATGCTTTAGTTTCAGTAAACCAAATGACTGATATTATAAAAGCTGTTTTTCATGCTATAGCCCCGGGAAAAGAAAATCAGCAACCCAATATTGAACTTTACGTTAAGAATGAATTACATAAAAAAATCATTAGCTTCTATAAACCGCTTAAAATCAGTTCCGGGACAATTACCGGAGTTTGTACAGCATTGATTATCTTTTCTAAAACATTAAGTGAAAATACTATTTTAGCACCTTTCTTTGAATTTATATATTCTCATTCAATCTTATTATATGTTCTCTTTATTTCAGCAACATGGTTTGTCTTTATGTGGTTTAAGGAACAAAAAGATGAACAAAGAAAAGAGTGGCTTTTTTCAGAAGATGGTAAACTTATAATATTGGCTGAAGTAGTAGGATCTTTTGGAAAGAAGGTTGAAGACAAAGTTATCTTTAGTTTTAGAAGTTTTGTCAGGACTATCCAGGGTAAAAGGAAAAAAAGGACTAAAAGCATTATTAAGATTTATTTATCAAACATTTACCAGGTATTATATGGTGCTTCGATAATTAGTACTAACATTGCCGAACAAATAGCGCATCATCATTTATCCAACTTTGAAAAGCAAAATATTATTAAAAAACATAACACAAAATCAATCGAATATTTTTATGAAATAGACAGCAATTTAATCCATCAATTGCCTGATAGATCTTATTATAAATATTTCTATTGAGCCACTTTCAAAACGTTTCAGTTTGGTCAAGCTCAAGGCGGGCGAAAATTTCAACCACAGGAATACATTGAGTATTTCGAGGATTGAAATTTGAGCCCAACGCAGAGATCGGCCAAAAT
>Ga0180007_10004789_pt1 | contig 14146 bp, 13 predicted proteins | sample MM_PC_MetaG_FD_121122 | JGI IMG/M metagenome (GOLD analysis project Ga0180007, IMG submission 121122) | Groundwater microbial communities from the Aspo Hard Rock Laboratory (HRL) deep subsurface site, Sweden - MM_PC_MetaG | ecosystem: Environmental > Aquatic > Deep subsurface > Groundwater... | reverse complement strand
CCCGGCTTCAAGAATCTTTTCTTGTGCTTTTTTTATGTCGTATTCCATTCTTCTTATTTCTACAATTTTATTATCTTTGTCATATATGGCATAACAAGCTTTTGGGTCGCCGTCTCTTGGCTGACCTATGCTGCCGACATTTATAAAATACTTGTAACCGTCTTCTATTTGTATTCTTATTTCTTTTGAAAATTTGATAGATCCCTTGATTTCCGACTGTTCACAGAAAGTAATTGGCACGTGAGAATGTCCCGCGAATAAAAGAGAAGTTTTCTGAATTTCTATGCTTTTATGAGCTTGAAAAGTCGAACGAATATACTCCCATTTTTCAGGATTTTGAAGCGTGGAATGTACTAATGTTATGTCGTCTATTGTTTGAACTAAGGGCAGTTTTTGCAGGAATTCTTTATCTTTTTTGGACAATTTGTTCATTGTCCATTGTATTGCTTCTTTGGCATATGAATTAAAATTGTCTATTGAAGACAATTCAACCGCTCCATAATCATGATTCCCGGCAACGGCTACGCATTTTAATTTTTTCAACTCTTCGATACATTCGCAAGGATTTGCCCCATAACCCACAATATCTCCAACAAACAGATATTTATCAACCTTATCTTTTTTGATTTCGTCTATTACCTTTTGGAATGCTTCTAAATTGCTATGGACATCGGATATTATTGCGTATTTCATAGCTCTTCCATATTTTAATAATTTTGCATTCGCATACTAAAAGAATACAAGTATGAAATTTAGCTTTTATTTTCTTAAGTGGCAAATACCAGCGCGCTACTCTGAAAAAAGTATAATTTCAGAGTAGCGCTTTGATGTTTAGTATCTAACCGATCATTTCTTTAATATTGAGAAATCGTTTATTTTCCCAATATCCGAAACATTCCGGTGCCACAGTCAGGACATTTGCCTTTCATTGCTTTTCTGCCGTTCTTTAAAGTTGTAGCTTCGGCATTTTTCATTTCCTTCTTTGCCTTGCACTTCACACAATAACCTTCCATAAATCCTCCTTTGCGTAGCACCCCGCATCCTACATGGTACGGAGCAGTGTTTGGGTTTTATTATACCAACAATTCCCTCATTACGGTCTTTTCTCTCTTTGGGAATAAGTAAATAATATACTTTTATTCAATCTTATGCAATTATCCATCTTTTCTTTGATTTATTATTTCCAGAAGTTCTTTCTGTGTTACACCTGCGGTGCCGAGTTTACCGACTACAATGCCTGCGGTAAAATTGGAAAGAATAGCGGCTTCTTTTAATGAAGCGTTTGCTGATAGCGCCAATGCTACTGTTGCAATTACCGTATCGCCTGCGCCTGTTACATCATGAATTTCCTTCCCTAAAGAAGGTATCTCGCTAAGGGTTTCCTTTTCCAACAGCGTCATTCCCTGTTCTCCACAGGTGAGTAAAATATTCTTAACTCCTAATCTTTCTCTAAGTTCATGGACTATTTTCCTTTTTGGTGTATCATCTGCTTTGGCCAGTATTTGCAGGGCTTCCTTAAGATTTGGTTTTATTAAAGTAGCGCCGGAATAATCCTCTATATTTTTCAATGTCGGGTCAACGAGAACCGGGATTTTGGATGTTTTGAACATGCTTAAAATTTTGCTCAATAATTTTCGATTTAATAATCCTTTAGCATAATCTGATATTACGACGCAATCTGTTTTAGGAATGCGTTTTGTTATATATTCCGTTATCTTTTTGATTGATGCGTATGAGATCTCTTTGTTTGTTTCTCGGTCTAATCTTATTACTTGTTGAAAATGGGCTATAACTCTTAATTTATGTGTAGTGGGTCTTTTATTTTCAGTAATAATCCCGCTTGTGGCTAGTCCGCAATTTCGCATTAGTTTTAAGAAATCTTTTGCCTGCGAATCGTCGCCTATTACTCCTACAAGAAAAGGATTTCCTCCCAGGGTTTTAATATTATAGGCTACATTTGCAGCTCCGCCTAATGAAAGTTTTCTCTGACCATTTTTAATTTTTACTATGGGAACAGGCGCTTCGGGGGAAATTCTTTCAATTTTTCCTCCGAGAAATTCATCAAGCATCAGGTCGCCGATTACTAATACTCTGCATTTCCCAATTTTTTTTATTATTTCTAATAATCTTTTATTTTCTGCCAATTTCTTCGCCTTTTCTTAGAGCTTGAATATTTATATCCAGAATCTCTTTTTTTGCTTTCGGAAAAATATTACTTAACGATTCTTCCAATTTTTTTAGCGGGATAATTTTACTTTTCCCTATATAAGCGCCCAAAGCTATCATATTAGCTGTCTTTATATTTCCTATTTCTTCGGCTATTTCAGTGGCGGGAATAAATATGGGTTGAATGTCTTTTCTTGTAATTTCCCTGTCAACGAGAGATGAATTTATTATCAGAAGCCCGTTCTTGTTTAATCTGGATTCGAATTTATTAAGCGAAGCGCTATTCATGATTATAAGACTACTTGGGATTTCAACCAACGCAGAGGCGATTTCACTGTCCGAAATGATTACTGAACAATTTGCCGTTCCGCCACGCATTTCTGCCCCGTATGACGGAATGAATGTAACATATTTTTCGTCTTTTAGCGCTGCCCAAGCCAAAACCTTGCCCATTGTTACTATTCCCTGTCCGCCAGAACCGGCGCAAATTATTTTTTCTTTCATGATTTTTTAGAAAATAAAATAGAAATAAATAGAAATATATTGAAATGCATTGAAATAAGTTGTCTGACTACTATGTATTTCTATCATATTTCCACGTATATCTACGTATTTCTATTCTTTATTTTTGTTAACTGTCATCTTTTATTTCTCCCAAAGGATAATAGAGGAGCATATTTTCCCTGACCCAATCGTATGACTTTATCGAACTTAATCTCAAATTTGTTGGACAAGGAGAAAGGACTTCGACTAAAGAAAATCCTGCTTTTTCCATCTGCAGGACAAATGCTTTTTTGATATATTTTTTCAATCTTATTATATTTTTGGGAGAAATAACTGTTTCTCTTGCAAGATAAACAGCACCTTCTATCGATTTAAGCATTTCAGGAACTCTTAATGGAAATCCTGCGGATTTCGGGTCTCTTCCAAATGGAGTTGTTTGTGTCTTTTGTTTAATTAGAGTAGTTGGAGCCATCTGCCCGCCTGTCATACCATAGACAGCATTATTTACAAATATTGTGGTTATATTTTCACCTCTTGCTGCAGTATGCACAATTTCTCCTGTTCCTATAGCAGCTAAGTCCCCGTCTCCCTGATAGGTAAAAACTATTTTGTTTGGCTGGACTCGTTTTATGCCTGTGGCAACTGCTGGAGTTCTACCGTGAGGTGCTTCAGCCATATCTATATTAAGATAATCATATGCAAGCACAGCGCATCCTACAGGCGCTATGCCTATTGTTATTTCTCTTATGTTTAACTCGTCTATGACTTCAGCTACTATTCTATGGATGACGCCGTGTCCGCAACCAGGGCAATAATGAGTAACGACGTCCTTCATAGTTTTTGGCAGACCAAATTTCTTTTCCATAATTTTAAAAATAGTTAAATTTTTATAGTTTCGATTCAATAATACTTATTATTTCTTCTTCTTTCGGGACTCCACCGCCTGTTCTTCCATAGAAATAAACAGGAGCTTTTCCTTCTGTTGCAAGTCTTACGTCTTCAACCATTTGTCCTGTGCTCATTTCTATTGTAAGTAAAAATTTAGCTTTAGATGCAGCTTTTTTAATGGCTTGTTCAGGGAAGGGCCAAAGAGTAATAGGTCTTATTAGTCCTGCTTTTATATTTTTTGCTCTTAATTTTCTTAAAACACTTTTACAGATACGAGCAACAGTTCCGTAGGCGACCAATATTATTTCTGCGTCATTAGTTGATATTTCCTCAACAAGACAGAATTCTTTCTTTATTTTTTGAAATTTTCTTTGTAATTTTTCATTATGTGCTTCTAATGCGCCGTCTCCCAAATACATGCTATGTATTGCATTTGGGGTTCTGTTCTTTGCTCCGGTTAAAGCCCAATCTTTAGTTACATGAAGAGTTTCTTTTTTTTCTATTATTGTGGTAGGTTCCATCATTTGCCCCAAATATCCGTCTGCAAGAATTATTACAGGTGTTCGGTATTTATCTGCAACATCAAAAGCAGTAAAAGTTAGGTCTATCATTTCTTGAACAGTCGAAGGTGCAATTACAATAAGATTATAGTCGCCGTGCCCGCCTCCTTTGACAGATTGGAAATAATCGCTTTGTGAGCCGGCTATATTTCCAAGTCCGGGACCTCCTCTTGCAATATTTGCTATTACACAGGGCAGTTCGTCTCCTGCCATATATGAAATAGCTTCCTGCATTAAAGATATTCCCGGAGATGAAGAAGTCGTCATTGTCCTTACGCCTGCAGCTGATGCGCCTAAGACCATATTTATGGCGGCAAGTTCGCTTTCAGCCTGAATAAATACTCGGTTTTTTTCAGGCATTTGCCGTGACATATAAGCGGTTATTTCATTCTGTGGCGTTATTGGGTATCCAAAATACGCTTTACAGCCCGCTTGAATAGAAGCTTCTGCCAACGCCTCGTTGCCTGAAATTAGAATTTTATTTTTCATATAAAGGACACTAAATTACATAATCAAAGACTTTTTTCTTTTTGAATTTATATCGAATTCTCCATAGATTTCTATAGCGACGTCAGGGCATACGAGGAAACAAATTCCGCATCCGGAACACTTTTCTTTATGTATAACTTCTACCGGATAAAACCCTTTTTTGTTTATTTTTTTTGATATCCCTAACACACCGCGTGGGCAGAAGTTAATACAAATCTGGCAACCTTTACATTTCTCTTCTTTTATTTGTATCCCGTAAGAAACCTCTTTTTGGCTTATCATGAATTTATTTTCCTTTTTAGATATAAGAATCCAGCCTTGTACAAATTATAAGCAAAGTTTAACAACTTTTACCGTTTTTTCCAAATATAAAACATCCCTATACCTAAGAATAAGATATTAGGAAACCATATACCCATTGCGGGAGGGATGGTACCTTTTTCAGACATAGCTACCAACAAGGAAAAAAGGACGTAGTATATAAGACAAAGCCCCAATGCCCAACTCATTCTTCCCGCAGCGTTTTGGTGTAGGGATAAAAGACAGAAAGGAATTGATATAACAAGAAGCGTAAAATTTATAAACGGCAGGGAAAAACGGGAATGAAATTGTGTCAAGTAAGGATAACGCGAAAGGGATGTTTTATATTCCAAAATGTATTTTTTAATCGTTTTCATTGGCATTATTGAAGGGCTCTTACTGTAGAGCCAAAGTTCGTGGGCAGACAAGGAAAGCGCGCTTTCTTTACTATCAAACACTTCTATTTCTTTCACATTGCCGTCCTTGTCGAATATCTTTTTTACCCCGTCTATTAGAACCCATTTGTCTTTTTTCCATAAAGCTTTTTTTGCAGTTATTATTACACTATTACCGTTTCCTATTTCGTTATATACACTCTTAATTTCGTTCATTTCGCTTTCTTTCCCGCTGAAATTCTTTGTAAAATAGACAATATCTTGCGAAGCAAACTGAAAATTCTCTTTACTTTTGTTTAAGTATTCTTCTTCGCCTTGAATTCTGCCTTTCCATGTTTCTTCTTTTTTTTCTTCGCAAAAGGGAACTAAATTTATATTTATACCAAGACAGAAAGAAGAAATTATCAACCCCGATATTAAAAGAGGCATAGTAATTCTTAAAGCTGATATCCCGGATAATCTCATTGCCATTATTTCTCTATCTTGAGCCAGATGCCCGATTGAAAACCAGACTCCTATTAAAACCGTAAGAGGCGATAATTGCATCCAAAGAGAAGGCAGGAAAAATGCGTAATATTTTGCTACGTCGATTATTCCTGCGCCTTTGTCTAAAAATTGGTTCAAGTTCGACAGGAGGTTCACCAGACAGTAGAAAAAACAGAACATAATTCCTGCAAACAAATATGTGGGTAAAAAATGTTTTAAAAGATATTTGTCGAGTATTTTCATAACTGTTTCTTTAATAAATACGGCATGCAGAAACTTAATAGAAAGATATTAGGAAGCCACATGATTATAAAGGGGTAAAATAATCCTTTTTGGGAAATTCTTTCGCAAACCAGTAGGATAACATAATAAACGATAATTATGGGCAGGCTTATTCCAAATCCTCTTATTTTGCTTTTACCTTTTATTTTTATACCTAATATAGACCCTATCAAAAGAAAAAACAAAGGGGAAAAAGACAAGGAAAATCTCTTGTAGATTTCCGTGAGTAAATGATAGGGAATTGTTTTTTGTTTTTTGAAGTCTCTAACGCTTTTGTTAAGCTCTTCTAATTTCATATCCCACGGTTTTTTATTTACTTCTTTTGCATTTCTTCTTGGCTCAAGTTGGATATCATATGTGTCGAAATTAACCCTGGTAAAATTTATGGGGTTTCCTTCTTCTGCTTCATCAATAGTTCCGTCAATAAGTTTCAATCTCTGCTGTTTATTGTTTTCGGATATTATTATTTCGCCTTTTTTTGCGACTATAACAGAAGGACTTCCCGTTTCTTTGAGTTTGAAAACGGTTATGCCTTCTATCTTTTTACCCGTCATTCTATCTATATAAATTTTATAATCTTTAAAACTATCAATGAGAACTTTTTCTTCAACAGTTGAGGTAACAATATTTTCTATCTTGAAATCTTCCTGTATTTGTTTAATTCCTAAGTGTGCAGAGGGCGAAACTTCAGCGTGAAGATATAGGCAAAATATACTTATCAGAAAAGATAAGCCCAATACCGATAAAATAGCAGCCAAAGGATCAATTCCACAGGATTCCAGCCCCACAACTTCTCCGTCTTGAGACAATCTGTTGAAACAATTAACGCTCCCCAATAAAACACCCATTGAAATCGAATAGGGCAGAATGAGGCAAACTATATTAAAAAGCAATGTCATTGTTGTCGCCAGTCCTATTCTCTCGTCAAAAAAAACGCGCGCCAACGGGAAAAAATTACTTATGAATAAAACGAAAGTAAATATAAAAAACCCCAGCAGGAAAGACGGAATAAATTCTTTTATTATGTAAAGCCTTAATATTTTCATTATTTATTATGATTATACCCTGCAATTCAAAGAATTGCGGGCACTTAATCTCCCTTTAAGGGACTAAATCCCTGAAATCGCATTCGCGATTTCTAGGGGCCGGAAATCCTTTGGATTTCTCGGGGAACAGATTTACCAATTATTTTAAAGTAGCTGGTAGAAAGTAGCAAGTCCTGTTATATGCTTCCATATCTTTAAATAGTAAGGCGGAGCAATAAAAATCCTTGAGTTTAAGGTTTTCATCCTGCTGTTATTATACGCCTCTTTATTGGTGCCTTAAATGGTTGCAGTATATTTGTTTTATATGCTATAGTGCGACAGTTAATTATGAAAAAAAATATCATATTTTTTGTCATCAGAGCGCTGGTAAGTATTTCTTTGATAGATTTTATTCTGCTTAATCTTGGCAAAGAAAATCTGCAGAGCTTCCCCAGTTATCTTCAAAATGCATCCTATCCTTTTTTATTCATTTCAATTTTGTTTTTTGCTGTAGCTGTTACGATAACGACTATCAGGTGGAAGAGATTGTTGGAAGTGCAGGATGTCAAACTTAGTTTTATAGAAGCATTCCAATTAACATTTATCGGTCTTTTCTTCTCGAATTTTTTGCCCGGTACTTTGGGGGGGGACGCAGTGAAGTTATATTATATTGCAAAACATACCCGTAAAAATGCCGGCTCTTTGGCTTCTATTCTTATTGACCGGGTGATAGGAATGTCGGCGCTTATTTTTATTGCTATTCCTGTTGTTCTTTTGAATTTCAGATATCCTGTTGTTAAAAATCTGTCACCATTGGTTTTTGGTCTGTTTGCGTTTTTCTTGATTACGAGTTTTCTTTTCTTTAATTTTAAAAATACGTTTCTCTTAAAAAAACTTTTTAAAATTAGATTATTTGGGATAGGTGATAAAATAGCAAACTTTAAAAAAGCATTGGTTCTATATCGAAAAAGTAAAACTATCCTTGCATTTGCCCTTTCAGTTTCCGTTATTATTCAAATCCTTGTAATATTTGTCTGCTATTTCCTATCCAAATTTCTTAATCTGAATATACCGATTGTATACTTGTTTCTTTTTATACCTATAATCCAATTGATTGTAGCCATTCCTGTAACAGTCTCAGGGATAGGAACCAGAGAAGTTGCTTTTGTTTTTTTCTTCGCAACCACTGCAGGAATTATCCCTAAAATGGATGCATTTGCCTTGAGTATAGTATTTTATCTTGTTATGGTAGCTACCTCGCTTATTGGAGGTGTCGTGTATCTATTTAAAGGCGGGGAAATTAAAAAGGTTGATGGTTGATGGTTTATGGTAATTGTAAAGTCTAAGATCACTTTGTTAAAATGGTTTTGTTAGATATATAACCTCAATTTAAGGAGTTTTTAAATGGACAAAAGCTGGATAGACCAATTGAAATTTAAGGACGATGGACTGATGCCTGCAGTTATTCAGGATTATGCCAATGGACAAGTATTGATGGTTGGATATATGAATAAAGAAGCTGTTAAATTAACTCTTGAGAGTGGATTGGTGCATTTTTATTCCCGCTCAAGACAGAAAATGTGGAAAAAAGGGGAAATTTCAGGACACATTCAAAAGGTTAGGGAGATATTATTAGATTGTGACGAAGATACATTGCTTATAAAAATAGAACAAGAATGTGCAAGTTGTCACAAAGGTTATAGAACCTGTTTTTATAGAAAAGTGAACTCTGACGGCAGTCTTGAAACAATAGAAAAGAAAATTTTCGAACCAAAAGACATTTACCTGCGCACCAGTCCCGACGTGGCGTCGGGACGATGCGGGGTTTCGCCTTCAAAAAAAAAGAATTTAGATTGGGGAGGCTTCACAAATAATGGAATTGACACAAGAAATGTTGAGGGATATTAAACCTCAAAAAGATTTTTTCATAGGTGTGGATTCCGATGGTTGTGTTTTTGACACAATGGAGATAAAACAAAAGGAATGTTTTATTCCCAATACCATAAAATATTGGAATCTGCAGCCGATTTCTAAATATGTCAGAGAGACAGAGGAGTTTGTAAATCTTTATTCAAGTTGGCGTGGTATGAATAGATTCCCTGCTTTATTAATGGTCTTTGACTTGCTCAAGGATAGACCTGAGGTTTTGAAAAGAGAATTTAAAATGCCGGAAGTAGGTTCTTTGAGAGACTGGATAAAAAAAGAACCAAAGCTTGGGAATCCTTCTCTTAAGGATATTGTGGAGGAAATGGGTGACGCAGTACTTAAAAAAACTCTTCAGTGGAGTGAAGCTGTTAATAAAGCAGTTTCTGAAATCGTTAAAGATATTCCACCCTTTTCCTTTGCGAAAAAATCACTTGTAAAAGCTCAAGAAAAAGCTGATTTAATTGTTGTATCCACCACTCCAAACGAAGCTTTAGAAAGAGAGTGGGATGAACACAAATTAGCGCAATATGTAAGAGCTATTTGCGGGCAGGAGCTTGGTAAGAAACGGAAGCAGTTAGAGTTGGCGTCCGGAGGCAAATACAAAAAAGAACATATATTAATGGTGGGTGACGCTTTGGGTGATATGCAGGCTGCAAGAGAAAACGATGCTTTGTTTTATCCGATTAACCCCGGCAGAGAAGATGAAAGCTGGGAAAAGTTTTATAATGAAGCTTTAGATAGATTTTTTGCTGAAGAATATGCAGGGACCTATGAGTTGAGACTTATAGGAAAATTTGAGAAATATCTGCCAAGTATTCCGCCATGGAAAAAATGAGGAGTGTAAAATAATCATATGAACTGGTTACCGATTGTTACATTGTTTGCGGGTTTTATTTTGGGGCTGGTTGTTGCATTTGTAATTAGGTTAATGCATGTAAAATCAGCAGGAGAAGGCGAAACTGAACGTAAGGCTGCCATGGATGCCATCATAGAAAATATTAAAGCAAGTTTTGGAAGCTTATCTCTTGATGCTCTTAAAAAATCCACTGAAGAATCCCTTAAATTATCGAAAGAAATCTTAGGCAGGGAAAGGGAAGTAAATGTTAAGGAATTAAACGAGAAAAAAGGTCTTATTGACCTACAACTGAAGAATATGACTACTAAGTTAGAAGATGCATCTAAACTTATGAAAGCACTTGAGAAAGATAGAGAAAATAAATTCGGAGAGCTTACTGAGCAGCTTAAAAAAGCCGGCGAACAAACTAAATATCTTACGGAAACAACTGTTACTCTTCGTGAAGCATTATCAAGCACAAAAGCAAGAGGACAATGGGGCGAAAGAATGGCAGAGGATGTGCTGCGGCTTGTTGGTCTTATTGAAAATGTTAATTACGAAAAACAAAAAGCGGTTGATGAGGGGCGTACAAGGCCTGATTTCACTTTTTTCTTACCCAATCATCGGAAACTTAATATGGATGTTAAATTCCCTTTGGATAATTATATGAAGTTTCTGGAAGCTGATTCAGTGTCCGATAAAGCAAACTTTCGCAACAATTTTTTAAAGGATGTTAAGGCAAGAGCCAAAGAGATTACAACCCGTGAATATATCAATCCGGAGAAAAACACGGTTGATTGTGCGCTTTTATTCATTCCTAATGAACAGGTTTATGCCTTTATAAATGAACAGGATCGTTCAATTATTGATGAAGGACTTAATAAAAAGATAATTTTTTGTTCGCCTATGACTCTTTATGCAATTTTGGTAGTTATCCGTCGGGCGGTTGAAAATTTTGCGATGGAAAAAACTTCAAACGAGATACTTTCTTTGTTAGGCGAAATCAAAAAACAATGGAGTGCATTTGTCGGGAAAATGGAGATGATGGGCAAGCGCATTGCAGAAGCACAGAAAGAATACGATTCTCTTGCTACTACTAGAAAACGTCAGCTTGACAGGTCTTTTAATAAGATTGAAGAATTAAGCAAACAGCGCGGGTTGCCGATAGAGTCCACGGTTAAAGATGTAGAGGCGTTGTCTTTAGTTGAAGAAGAAATTAAAGAGGAGGATATTTAAAAACAAGGTTTATTTTGAAAGCTCTTTGCTTCTCTCTTCCGCTTTTTTGATTGCCTCTATCAGAGTTTCTTTCCATTTTTTACTCTTTAAGACTTTAAATGCAGTTTCAGTTGTGCCTTTAGGAGAGGTTACTCTTTGTCTTAGGTTAGTGGGACACTCTCCTTTTTCTATCATTTTTGCTGCGCCAATTATTGTCTTAACAGAAAGAGTTTTCGCTTGTTCTTTTGTAAGCCCTAACTCAATTCCGGCCTTGGCCATTGCTTCTAACATATAGAATACATAAGCAGGTCCTGAACCGGAAATAGCCGTGACAGCATCTAACTTTTCTTCTTCTAATTTAATCACTTTCCCTAAACTTCCCAAAATTTTTACCACTACGCCTTCTAACATTTCTGCTATTGTTTTATTTTCTTTTGATACCGTTGCTGATACGGCATAAGCAGATATTCCTTCGCCTATTAAAGCAGGCAAATTGGGCATCACTCTTATTATTGGTATTGTTTTTTGAATGATTTTTTCTATAAACGATATCTTTATTCCTGCAGCTATTGATATTATCAAGTGTGAATTGTTCAAAAAAGGAGATATTTCTTTGAGCAGTGCTTCCATATCCTGTGGTTTTACCGCAAGTATTATTACAGAGGAGTTTTCAATTAAAGATTTATTGTCTTTGGCGGAATTAATTCCCTGATGTTTATTTTTTACGAATTGGAGTCTTTCTTCCTGTTTTTCGCTTATAGTTATATGATTTTTATCAAATATATTCTTCTTTAATAATCCGGCCAGCGAAGCTTCTCCCATATTGCCACAGCCGATTATTCCAATCCTTATATTTTTTATATCAAACAAGATTTGCCTCCTTTTAATAAACAGATTCTATCACCCCTGAACTGTTCTATCAATCGCTTCTTCTGATATAATCTCTTATTCGCCTTTACAAAAGATCTAAACTGTTTTGTTTTATTCAAAGAAGGCGAAACAAAATGGCGGTTGCTGTGACTATACTGGCGGATAACCCCCGTCGCTTTGATTTGCGGAGCAAATCAGAGGGGGTAAATCAATGTACCACGGGCGTAATCCCGTGGGCTTCATTAAAAATGGAAATAATTCTTGCGTCTGCTTCTTTACAAAGAAAAGAACTTCTAAAGAAAATTATCAGAGAGTTTAAAATTGTTCCTGCCGATGTCGATGAAAATATTGCTGTTAATCAAAGTGACTTTCCCAAGATTGCAGAAAAACTTGCCTTAAAAAAAGCGGAGGTAATAGCAGGGAAATATCCTAAATCGCTTGTTATAGGAGCTGATACTATTGTAGAAATGGGTGGTAGAATCTATGGCAAACCTAAAGATGATATGGAAGCCGTAGAAATTCTAAAAGAACTCAAGGGAACCGTTCAAAGAGTTATAACAGGCATAGCTGTTCTGTGTAAAGAAAAAAATATTTGTCTCGTAGACTCTGGAATAACCCAAGTAAAAATGAAAAATGATATAAGTGATGAAGAAATAGAAAATTATGTAAAAAGCGGCGAAGGAGAAAATAAGGCGGGAAGTTATGCGGTTCAGGAGGAAGGTGACAAATTCATTGAATGGATGAAGGGCGATTATTATAATGTGGTGGGATTGCCTTTAAGAAAACTTTCCAAAATGCTAAAAGAAGCAAAAGTTCAATGGAATTTAGAAATCAATTTAATATACAATAAAAACAATGGCAGATAATAAATTTAGAATTATCCGTATCGGTCTTTTGTTTTTGCTATTCATTATTCCCCTTGGAAGATTTCCTATATCTTTCTCGGAATCTTTGAATTTGCCGCAACTTATAACAGTTTACGCTATTTTTTTATTGCTTCTTTTTATTTATTGGATGTATATTGTTTCATTTAAAGAAAAAAGTAATTTCGTTAAAACCAACTCCCTATATATTCCTTTGGGATTGTTTTTTCTATGGAGCGTATTGTCATTGATATGGACCGTAAGCATCCCTGCGACTTTTACTCAAGTTTACTATTTTCTATTTTATTTGCTTGCCTTTTTTATCTCTTTCAATGTAGTAGAAAATGACAAAGATAGAAAAAAATTCCTTGAGGTTTTATTGTTCTCCGCTTTAATAGTATCTATTTATGCAATACATCAGTATTTTTGGGGATTGGAAGAGACACGGCAATATCTTCAAATGTATAAAAATGAAATAACACTTGCTGGTTCCGGTAATTTTATGTCACGGCTAAATACAGATAGAGCATTTTCAACATTTCTATATCCCAATACTTTAGCCACGTTTCTTATGATGGTTTTTCCTTTCTCAATTTTTTGCGCTATCTTTTATTCAAAAACAGGAGCTCATAAAAGTCATGTTCTTGCTGTAAGAGGGCTTTCTTTTATTTTATCTTTGCTTATTCTCTTTGCATTTATGCTTACATTCTCTAAGGGCGGAACAGTTGTTTTAATTCTTTCTTGGCTTTTGTTTTTGCTGTTTAAAGTTCCTAAATCGCGCAAGATAATAGCGGTTATCGGTTTTGTTTTTTTGCTCGCTTTTACAATATTTTATGTATATAACGATGACTATATCGAAAGTAAATTACAGCCGGTCAAAGCTTCTTCAAGAGTAAGAGGGGAGTATTGGCGGGCAGGTTTAGAAATGCTCAAAGAAAAACCTCTTGTTGGTTTTGGGCTGGGCAGTTTCGGTAGAATTTATGCAAAGTATAAATTGCCCAAAGCCGAAGAAACGCAGATGGCTCATAACGATTTTCTTCAAATATGGACAGAACTTGGGGCTGTGGGATTTTTAATATTCTTAAATATTTTTATCTTTTACTTCAGGCAAATGAATCGACAAATAAAAAAAATCGACAATCTCTCATCAATTCAGAAGGTCTTTATTTGCGGAGGGTATGTTTCAGTTCTATCTTTTGCATTTCATTCTTTGGGAGATTTTAGTTTTTATGTTTTTAACGTTCCTGCCATTCTTTTTATGATTATGGGTGTTTCGTTGAGCATAAATTGCGAAGAGAAAAAAGTTAAAAACAAAAAATTACTCTTTGCTCCCTTATTTGTT
>Ga0180007_10004788_pt1 | contig 14148 bp, 13 predicted proteins | sample MM_PC_MetaG_FD_121122 | JGI IMG/M metagenome (GOLD analysis project Ga0180007, IMG submission 121122) | Groundwater microbial communities from the Aspo Hard Rock Laboratory (HRL) deep subsurface site, Sweden - MM_PC_MetaG | ecosystem: Environmental > Aquatic > Deep subsurface > Groundwater... | reverse complement strand
TGCGTGCTCTACGGCAAATTCAAGGAAGGAGACAAAGATGAAGCGACGACTTGAGAACCTGTGGGCCTGCGGCGTCGGCACCCTCGCTGTGTGCATGATGCTGCTCTACCTGTTCAACTGGTGGAACATGTTTTGGCCGATCCCAGGCCCGTTCGACGACTGGACGTGGATGTACCACTAGTGCTCAGATCAAAAGGGAAATGCGCGCATAGATGAAATCTCGCTGCCACATCTGGTGGGGAACGAAAACAAGGCGCGGCTACGGGCGCCTGGAGACGGGCGGAAAAACACGCTATGCCCACCGGATCCTGTGGAACATGGCATTTGGGGAGATCAAGCCGGGACATGTTCTCGTGAACATGTGTGGACAGAAAGCCTGCGTAAATCTCGAGCACTGGAGAGAGATGCCGATTCAGCACGCCGCATGGAAGGCGGGCGAGTATGGAGCCGCCGTATCGGCCGGCGCTAAGCACCCATTCGCGCGCTTTTCGCGCAAACAAGTCGTGCGGCTCAGACGAAGATCCCGGGCGATTGTCTGCAGCCGGAAACACGCCAGCTGGGTCGTGCGCACCGCAAAACAGCACAACGTCAAGGCGGAAACGCTCCGCAAGATGCTACGGGGTGAGAGTTATGGACGATACCCGTAAAAGAGGCGGCGGCCCAAAACCAGAAAGGAGGACCGCGCGAGTCACTGTGTCTGCCGACCGCTTTCAAACCGGGCCGCCGCCGGTTTTCGGAATCAAAACCAAAGGGAGGTTATGATGGAAAGGCCGAGAGAAGAGAACAGAGTTCGCAAACAGGGCGCTCGATGGAGAACTCCGGAGGGAACAACTTTCTGGCTGTCTCGTGTGTTTCGTGGGTTGGATTATCATCATGTTCTGTCGGCCCTGAGGATCGGAAACTCTCGACTCACCGAGGTCGAGACATACGGAGCTTCGCCCGGCGTACAGGACGTGGTCAACAAACTAGCGAAATTCTACGGAACCACGCCGGACGATCTTAAGGGGATGACCGGCAGAAGGACGATTCTCGGGTGGCAAGAGGGTGTGGCCGCCAACACCAAGAGAGCCGCAAAGGCGTTCGGATTCACGATGGCCGAGCTGGTGGAATACGCCGGAGTGATTTCTCTAAGCACGCTCTCGTCTCTCTGTCGTGGCCACACGCCCAAGGCCGTGACTGTTCGTCGTCTTGCGTCCTGGGTCGGATGTACGCCGTGGGATCTTCAACTGGAGTCCTCGTGGAATCGGGTGATTGAGCGCGAGCAGGGCTCTTTGGAACTCTCGGCGGCGAAGGAGAGGCAAGAGAAATTCCGGAAAAAGCCGGCGCTTTCCGATCCTCGTGAATCGGGGCCTTCGCGCCCCGATCGGCTCTCTTCTGCCTGGCCACTCGTCGCGACGGGAGTCAGCGTCTACCAGGGCAAGCTGGCCCACATGAGCGATTACCTCGCGCAATTCAAGATTCGCAACGGAGACGCCCTCGTCCTGATGGTCATTCGATGGGCAGAACCCGGGACCGTACAAGGAGCGGATGGCAAGCCCTATCCTCTGGGCGAGGCAGACGCGAGGCCTGCTTTCGAGTAGCTCGGTCTTGACGACTTCGGCCTGCGCAGCGTAGAATACCGGCGCAGGCTCATCGCGCTGCGCGGCGACCAGAGGACAGGATGCATATCCAATGGCTCGCCGCGCTCTCTTTTCTGGAAAATCAATGGGGCTACCCGCCGGTATCCTCCTGCGCCCGCGGTGTTGACCTCCCGCTCCGCGTAGAGGCGGGGGCCCCTTTTCCCGAAAGGAGTCGAGCGCGATGAAACCCGTCCCGCCCGTCGAGTTCAGGAGCGTTCCCCTCTCCGATCTCGTCCCGGCACCCTACAACCCCCGGGCCGATCTTCAGCCCGGGGATCCTGACTACGAGAACATCCGCGCCTCGATCCTGCGGCACGGCCTCCTCGAAAACCTCGTCTGGAATCGCCGCACCGGGCACCTCGTCGGAGGTCACCAGCGGCTGAAGGTTCTCCGGCAGGCGGGATTCCGCGAGGACGCCACGGTACCAGTCGCCGTTGTCGACCTCGACGAAGCCGCCGAGAAAGCCCTGAACATCCTGCTCAACAAGGCCGTCGGCAGGTGGGACGAGGGCGGCCTCCTTCCCCTGCTCGACGATCTCCTCCCGCGCCTCGAGGAGGTCGGGCCCACGGGCTTTTCGAGCGAAGAGGCCGATCGGATCCGCGCACGTACCGTTCAGGATTTCGAGGATGATCGCACGATGGACCCCCCGGTGAATCCCGTCACCCGCATGGGGGATCTCTGGATTCTCGGCAAGCACCGGCTTCTCTGCGGAGACGCCACCTCCGAGGCCGAGGTGAAGCGCCTTCTGGACGGAGCCACCCCCGAAATCATGGTCACCGACCCGCCCTACGGCGTGGAGTACGACCCGGAGTGGCGGAACAAGAAGGACTACAAACGATGGTATGCCGCACGCGGCGATAAGTCACAAAGCACCAGAAAAGGAGCAGTTGCGAACGACGACCGGGTGGACCGGAGCGCCGCCTGGAAGTTCTTCCCCGGCGACGTCGCCTATGTCTGGCACGCCAGCCTTCACGGGACGGAGGTCGCGCTTTCCTTGATGGAGTACGGATTCGAGCAGCGCTGTCTCCTGATTTGGAAAAAGCCACACATCGTGCTTTGTCGGGGCCACTACCATTGGCAGCATGAGGCGGCCTGGTACTGCGTCCGCCAGGGCGCAAGGGCGGGGTGGGTGGGCGAGAGAAACCAGTCGACCATCTGGGAAATCGCCGGGATTGTAGCCGGAAGGAAGGCGGACGCCGAAGAGGACCTCCCGACCGTACACGGCACCCAGAAACCACTGGAGTGCATGGCGCGCCCGCTCCGCAACCACAGCGCCCGATCTGTGTACGACCCCTTCGTCGGATCCGGTACAACCATCATCGCGGCGGAAAAGTTGAACCGCACCTGCTACGCCATCGATATCGACCCGGCCTACTGCGACGTCGCAGTCGAACGGTGGGCACGCCTCACCGGCAAAACACCCGTCCTGCAGCGCGGCGGCGAAACCTTCGCCTGGCCCGAAACCCAAGGCGCCCACAAGGGGGAGGGGGAACCTATGGAGGGGGTGGGGGATATACCCCAGTCCTTACTCTCGGCCGCCGAAGGAACAGAAACCACCGACAAGAAAAGCGTCGACGTAGCCGCCGGCCGCAGGGGTAGGTCGGGATGAAGATAGGTCCGAAGCACGTCGAGGCTGCTCGCCTGCTCGTCGAGGGGGAGCTCTCTCTCGCGGCGATCGCGGAGCGCGTGGGGGTTGCGCGTCGGCTCTTGGAGAGTCCTCGTGACGGCTGGCGGGCGACGCCGGAGTTTCAGGCCGTTGTCCGGGAGATCGGGGAGGCGCATCTGTGGGAGGCCCGTGCAAAGGTTCGGCGTTGGGCGGGGGTCGTCGTGGCCCGGCTGTTCAAGCAGCTCGATAGCCCGAAGCCGAACATACAGCTGGCTGCGGCCCGGGAGCTCCGCGAATGGATGGGCCTTGGGGGGAGCGTTCTGAGGGTGAAGGCTGAAGCCGGGGTTTCGGCCGGCGCGGACGGGCCGGAGCGTCCAGGGACGTTCCAGGACGCGATTCGTGCCCGGGTAGGGGTTGCGATCGACCAGGGGCTACTTGGGCCGGCCACGGGGCTCCCTGGCCCCCCTTGGGCCATCGAGGACGGAGGCGCGGACGGCAACGGGGAAGAGCGGGAGTCGCCGTGAGAAGAGTGTTGTGCGGGTCAGGAAAACATAAAGCGCGCCATTTCAATGGCTTGCGGAGTACGGGGAGGAAGGGTGTGAAGTTTTCACACCCTGGCGGGTGTTCCACGTGAAACCAGGCCCCGTCCTCTGGAATCGCGACGCTCTCGGCGACACCGCGGACGAGGACGCCCGCCTAGCCCTGAACGCCTGCCGGACCGACCTCGACGCCCTGGCCTACCTTGCCGCGCGGCCGTGGATCGCCATCCCGGCCTTCTTCTCGATCACGACACAGGACGAGGGGATCCTTCCCTTCCGCCCCTGGCCCTGGCAGGCTGAGTGGTGGCGCTCGGCAACCCCCAGGGAGATGATCGCCAAGAGCAGGGACATTGGCGCCAGCCACGCCACTGTGGCTCTCGCCGTTCATCGCATGGCCTTCTATGGGCATTCCGTCCTGATCCTCGGCAACCGGGAAAAGACCGCCAAGACGCTCCTCGGCTTCGCACGCCAGTTCATTCGGGATCTCCAGCGCGGGCTGCCGGGGCTCCTGCCCCCGGCGATCCGCGAGAACACCACCGAGACTGCCTTCGGCTTTCCGACTGACGGGCAGCCGCGGTTCTACATCCTCGCCCTCCCCGCCGGCGAGGATCCGGCCAGGTCCCAGCGTGCGATGTTCGGCCTGCTCTCGGAGCACGCTGCCGTGCAATGGGCACCGGAGGCATGGGCCGGCTTCGTCGGAGCCCTCTCCCCGGGCGCCATGGTCATCTCCGAATCGACTCCGAAGGGCCTCGCCGGCCACCACGGAACCATGTGGACCGACAGCCGCAACGGATATCGGAAGGTGCTCCGTGACTGGAAGGTGAATCCGAATCACACGGAGGCCTGGGCAACTGAGCGCCTGCGCGACCTCGGGCCGACGAAGTTCGCACAGGAGTACGACGTCGAATTCATCCAATCGGGGAGACCGTTTTTCGCTCGGGATTCCATCGGCCTTGCTCCCGGGCCACCGCTCCGCGCCGATGACGTCGACGGTCTCGGGACCGTTTCGATCTGGGAGGAGCCGAAGGTCGGGCCCTACTACGGGGGAATCGATCCGAGCGGTGGCGTGAGCGACGACTGCAATTTCGCCGTGCACGTCATTCTCAACGGCGATGGCCGACAGGTCGTCGAGGCGCGCGGTCGCTGGACACCGGACCGCTTCGCCGCTGTGATCGCCCCGCTTACGAAACGGTACCCCGGGCTACACTTCGTGGAGGAGGAGAACCACGGCCACGCCGTTATCCTTGAATGCCGAAATCTGCAGGCGGTCGGCATAAGGCCTTGGCAGACCGGGCGCGGAGACAACCGGACCTACATGCTCGACCGTTGGGAGCTTGCTCTCCGGCGCGGGCATGGCACGATCCGAAGCGAAGACACGGTGAACGAGCACCGCGTGTTCGTCTACATCGAGCGGAATGGTAGGCTTCGAGCTGAAGCAGCGCCCGGGAAAACAGACGATGGAGTGATCGGTTCGGCGATCGCCTGGCAGGCGATACAATCCACGCGCGGAGCCTCGGAGGTGTTCGCCGCCGGCCGAAGCATGTGGGAGACGGAGGATTTCTAACATGGCGACGAAAGAGAAGGTGGTGCTCCCAGGCCACACAGACCAGAAGGCCTATGCGGGTGTGCGGCCGGAAGTCTGGTGGACGAAGGGGCTGGAGATCTACAACCCCGACGACCTTGTCGAGAAGAAAGGCCTCCGCGTCTACCGCGGGATGCTGAACCGCAACCCAGCCGTCAAGGTGGGGATTGGGTTTCTCGAAAGCGCTCGCCTTGCGAAAGGCTGGGAGATCCGTGCCGGGAAGGCCATGCGGCGGAGCCACGAGGAAGTCGAGGAGATGGCCGACTACGGAGCCGCGGCCATCGACAATGTGGAAGGTGGATTCGACCGCGCCGTTCTCCTCCCTGTCTTCGAGGCGCGCTACATGGGCTTCATGGTTCTTGAGAAGATTTGCTCCACCTTCAAGACCGGCCCCCATGCCGGGCGCTGGTATCTCTCCTCGGCGAACGATCTCTGGCAGGAAAACGTCACCTTCAAGCTCGGCGAGCGTGGCCAGATCGTCGGCTTCACAAACACAACGGCCGCCGAGGTCCAGAGGTTCCCGGAGGAGGAGCTCCCCTATTTCATCATCCACACGCACCGCAAACAGAAGGGCAACCACTACGGAACAAGCGAACTGCGCGATCTCTATTTCGCTCATGCCTCAATGGATCGGCTCGCCAGGTACTACAATGTGGCGCTTGAGAAACACGCCGGTGGCGTGATGATTGCGACCGTTCCGCCAGGCACGACCGCCGCCGCCAAGAAGGAAAAGCGTGACGCCCTCGTCAAGGCACACGGCTCCCTCGTCTGGGTCAAGGAGGAAGGAGAGGAGCTCGAATTCGTCGCACCGGGCACCGGGGTTGGGTCGAGCTTCCTCGAAGCCATGCTCTACTACGGCAACCAGATTCTCGTCGGGCTCGGCATCCCGCAAACCACCTTCAGCGGTACGGGTGCAGAGGGCGAGGGCGGGAGCATGGCTCTCGCAACGGTTCAGACGGAAACGCTCGACCTCAATCTTCACCAGATTGGCGCCGAGAGCGAGGCGGTTGTGAACGAGCGGGTGCTCTGGCCGCTCGTCCGTTCTGCGTACGGTGCCGACATCGACCCTGTCGAGCTCCCGCGGTTTGCGTGGCTGCCTCACCGCGAGAAGGACAGCGACGTTCGCGCTCGTCTCGTGGAAACGGTGAAGCGGATCGGCCTGCCGTTCGGCATCAACTGGGCCTATGAGTTCCTCGGCATTCAGCCGCCAGACGAGGACGAGGTAACGATCGGACGTCCGGCCGAAGGAGACGAAACGGTGATCGGCGACTCGTCCGCCACGCCGATCGTTCAGTATCACATCGACGCCGGCGTTGTGAAGGTGAACGACATTCTGCGGCAACTCGGAATCCCCTCTCTCCCTGACGGAGACCAGCTCATTCGCGATTGGCAGAAGGCCCACGGTATTCAGATGCCTGGCGAGGGCGGTCTTTTCGGCGGGCTCTTTGGGGGCGGAGGGCGTCCTGTGGCCGGCGACCGGCCAATCGATGCCGATGGTGGCGCGTCCGCCGGCAACGGCGCGACCCGCTTCGCCGAGCTGCGACGTCCCTTCCGCTCCCTCACTGTCAACGACGTGCTCGACAAGATCGGGCTCGTGCGAATGGCCGAGGGAGACAAGACCGTCGGCGAATGGCAGGAGGAGTTGGGCATCGGGCCCGGGGGTGCTACGCGCGGAGCCGCTGAATTCTACCGAGAGCTTCATGCAACCGAGGAGAAGGTTGACTTCGCCGAGGTGACGGACACACTTGATGCCGCGGAGAAACTGGCCGCGGGAAAGCTAGAGGACGCGGCAATCGGTGCGAGGGAGGGGCTGCGCGAGCTTCTCAAGCGCCGTGCGCCGCGACTTCGAAAGCCTCGACGAATGGATGGCGGAAGCGGAGGGGGTCGTCGACGAGGCCGTTGAGGACATGGAGGCGGCGCTTTTGCGTGTCTGTATCGCCCTCGCCGCTCGGGGCCGGGCTCACACGCGTAGGGAGATCCTGCGTGCGGCTCCCGAGGAAGAGGAGCCCGTGATCGCCTATGCAGAGCCAAGATACGATGTCGAGCGTGGCGTGATGCTCGGCTCCGGTTTCGTACCGGAAACGCTCCGCAACGGCGTGCGCACGCGCGTGAACACCTGGGCGGGCGTTGCGCGAGAAGACCTGCTCGGCCAGGTGCGCTCGACGATACAAGACCGACTCACATACGGATCCTCCTCCGTTGATGCCATGAGCGCCGAGGTCGACGGCATTTTCCGTGGATGGATTTCAACCGGCGAGATCGATACCAAGAGCGGCGAGGCTCTCTCGAAAAGATGGAAGGTCGAAAGCGTCGTTCGAACCGAGGCGATGAAAGCCTACAACGCCGGCCGCCTCGATCTCATGCTCGACGAGGATGTGCGCGATCTCATTCAGACGGTGCGCTATTCGGCCATCCTCGACGCGCGGACCAGTCCATTCTGCCGCAAATGGCATGGCAAGGAGATTCTCGTCACAACGGAGAACGAGGATATGATCCGGGAGATCATGCCGCCGAATCACACGCATTGCCGGAGCCTTCTCCTGCCCGTGACGAAGTTCGAAACGGCCCGCCCGAGCGCTCGGAAAAACCTCCCCGATCTTCAGCCGCAGCAGGGATTCGGGATGATCCCCGAGGTGCCCGTCGCCCCGATTGAAGAGGCCGAAGAGATCAAGTTGGGTGCGTGGGCTCCGCCAGGCAAAGACGTGGATTGGTGGATCGACGAGGGATGGCGGAGCCTGGATCATGAACAGCGCATCGACGCAGTCATCGACATTCTCAAGACGGTCGGTCACGAGAAATACAGGCCCACGCGCGAGGATGCGATGCGTGTCCTCGAACAACCGAACGTGCTCTCCGGTCTCAAGACTCGGTTTAAGAAATTCGTCGAAGCCAACCCCGAACGGTTCGGCAAGAAGGAGCTTGTCAAGAAGAAGGCTCCGAAGCCGAAGCCCACACCGACGCTGAGGCCGCGCGAGAAAGAAGAAGAGATCGGCGCGGAGGAGGAGGAAGAGCGGGCCTTCGACATGCCTCTCCAAACAGGGATCGAATCAGTACAGAGGCGTATGGATAGCTTTGTTGATGACGAGAAACTCAGAGCGGCAGAAAAGGAATGGAAGATTTACCGCTCGAAGGGTCGCACGTGGGAGGAGATATCTGCCGCAAGAAACAGGGCGATTGCGTTTCAAAGAGAGGCCCTGCGAGATGCTCCGCCCGGGCTAGAGACGACCAGGGCGCGGGCTAGCCTTCATGGCTGGGAAAAGACCGAAAAGGAGGACATCGGGACGGAATTCGATCTTGTCGGGATCGCACAGAAAAACGCGGACGAGGTGCTCGACTGGTTTAGCCGAAAAGGAATATATCTCGGGCAAAAGAAGATTACAGTCGGCTTCACCGAAGGCACGGCCTATGCGCAAGGCGACAGGACAATCCTCATCGGCGCCGAGGACGGTATCGGAACGATCGCTCACGAGCTCGGTCACCTTGTTGAGGCAAATGGCCCGCACATACGCAAGAGGGTGATTGAGTTTCTACGAAGCCGCGTCGGCGCGAACGAAGACGCGGAGAGGGTCTCGGAGATCACAGGAACGGCGGACTATGATACGCGCCTGAACTACGCGGAATATGGCTATCGAGATAGATGGACCGACCGGTTCGGCTATTGTTCGAAGGTCTATGTGAAAACCATGCCGGGGGTTTCTGCTTCGAACGGAATGGCAATCGGGCGTTTCGGGGATATTCCAGACGAAGCCATAGACGCGACCGAAGTGATTTCGATGGGAATCCAAGAACTGCTCGAAAACCCCGCGCGCTTCCAGAAGGAGGATCCAGAGTTTTTTGCGTTCATTGTGGGCGTTGTGACAGGAGAAATGTAATGGCACGAATCGTTGTCCAGCTCCGGCGCCCCGAGGCACGGGTCGAATGGGACGAGGAAAAGAAACGCTGGCTTGTCGAAGGCGACTCCGAGCTGGAGCGCCAGATCAACGCGGTTTACCACCCGCGGATGATCACAGGCTATCACCCGGATCGGCCGCTCGCTGCGGCAGAGGAGATGATCGAGGCCCACGACGGGAAGATCATCCAGTACGAGCAGCGGCCGCCAAAGCCACCGCCCCCAGGGTCGGTGCAGTAGGAGGGGAAAATGCAGATCGTGATTCGGAATCAGGGAGAGAAGCCGGCGGCGTTTTACTATGAGAATCGCGCCGCCTCGATCGACGTGGATCCCGGCCACGGCCTGTCGATCGATTCGGAAACCGGGTCTTTCGAGGTGATCGGTCCGGAAGAGGCCGAGCCGGTGTAGAGGAGAAACAGTGCCCTGCAAAGACAAGAAAGGCGGGGGCTCTGCGGGAAACCGGAAAGGACCCCGCGGCAGAGGCGGGAAGCGCCGATCCCGAAAGCGCAAGCGATAAGGAGAAACAGAAATGGGAAGCGTAGTGATCACCCTGAATCCCGAGGGCAACTTCGATCCCACCAGCCTGGCCACGCGCGTCGTTGCCGAAGGGGTGACCCTGCGCCACGGGACGCTGAAGGGCCAGACCGGAAAACGCGCCGGCCAGGCGCTTCTCTTCGACGAGGCAACCGGTCTTGATGAACAAGGAGCACTGGAGTGGTACGAAGCCAGCCGCGGAATGTTCGCCGAGGACGGAAGCATTGAGCCGGTCGAAACGATGACAGACGTGGAGGTCTTCGCGGCCGGTGTTTACGACGGAATCCCCTTTCCCGAAGAGGCGGTGCGGCGCCTTGCTGAAACGACGAGCGAGGTCGAGCGCACCGGCCGAGAGCCCTTTGTCGGACTGGGCCATTCCGAGAAAAGGATGAGCCCGACCGAGCGCCAGCGTACACCGCGACTCGGTACCGGCCGAAATATCCGATACAAGGCCGGGAAAATCCTTGCAGATCTCATGGGAGTACCGCGTTCCCTCGCACGAGCGATCCGGAGCGGAGCTTACCCAAAGCGCAGCGTGGAGATCGTCAACGACTACGTCGACAACTCGGGAAAGCGGTTTCCGCCTCTTATCGAATCGATCCGCCTGCTCGGACAAGCACATCCGCGCGTGAAAACGCTTGCCGACGTCGGCGTGCTGTACGCTGGAGAAGACGAGTATCGGGCGCTCCGGATCGGCCAGGAGGCCCCGGAATCCTTTGTGGCACTGCGCGTGACCACAAACATGGAGGGAGAACGGATGCCGAACGAGAAGCCGGGAACGCCCGAAGGGGCCGATCCCAGGACCATCATGATCGAGAAGAAGGAACTGGAGGCGCTCCGCGCCGATGCAGAGGCCCTCAAGGCCCTCAAGGCGCTGAAGGCGAAGACGAGCACCGACGAGGAGGCGCTGAAGGCCAAGCTGAAAGGGCTCGAGGATCAGCGCGACGCGCAGGCAAAGCGGATCGCCGCGCTGGAGGCCCAGGGCAGAGAGACGGAAGTCGATGCCCTTCTGCGCGAGCTCACCCACGACGGAAAGCTGGAGCCCGTGCTCAAGATGGCCGAGCGGGCACATCTCCTGCGCCTGAAGGAACTGCCGGCGGAGACCACGCTCACCTTCGCCGAGGACGGCAAGGACCGAACAGTGCATCTCTACGACCTGCGCGTGGCCGAGCTGCGCGGGCGCAAGCCGGTGCAGAGGATGGCCGAGAAGGCGCGCGCCGATGCCGAGCCCGAAGAGACGTCGATCCCCACGACGCTCTCCGAACACGAAGCGGCCAAGAAGAAGGCCGCAGAGGCTGAGAAGAAATAGCCGCGCAGCCCGCGCGGCAAACCACCTGAAGCCCGGGTGCCGGGAGTCAAGGGATGGCCTGGGGAGGCGGAACCAGCAAGTGGAACCACCGCGGCAAGGACGCGGGCGGCCTGTTGATGTTTCTCATCGACACGACACTGGCCTCGGTGAACGGAACGACCAAGATCTACGAAGGGAACCAGATCGTTGGTACGACGGGTGGCTATCCGAAGCTGGGTGGATCGAGCCTGGCCTCGGGGGATCGATTCGCCGGCGTTGCCGCCGCGGACGTCGCGTGGACCATCGGGGAGGCGGGCGTCTACGTTCCCGTCTGGACGATGGGAACGTTTCTCTTCGCCCTCGCTGGCACGGAGATCACCGACGTGTTTGACACGGCTTGGGTGGACAGCGCGGCAAACCCGTGGACGATCAAGGCGAGCTACGACACCAACGCCGCGAAGGTCGGCATGATCGCCGAGCCTCGCGGAACGACTCATGTTTGGGTGAACATCACGGGCTACGCGTCCAGCGTCGGCGGGATCGCGGCGGCCTAACGACGGCGGCCTCGGCCGCATAACATCGGCCCGGGTGCGGGAGAACGAGGATGGCCGTCGGACATCCTTTCGAACTCAACGACCAGGAACTCATGCGGAATTTCTGGACGGGCTTCGAAAGCGAGCCTGCCGTCTGGCAGACCGTGGCACCCCAGATTCCGGGAGTTGCCTTCGGCAAGGAAACGACCAAGACCTTCCGGTGGCTGGAGCTGCTCTCCAGCTTCGAGGATTGGACGAACCTCGGCTCCATCCCGTCCTCGGTGATGGACAAGAGGGAGTACACCCTCGAGCGCAAGAAGTACGGACGAAACCTCACGATCGAGGAGGAGGAGGCCGAGGACGATGGCGGCGGGATGATCTACGCTCGGGCCCAGGGCCTCGGGAGTGGATGGCCCGCTCGCCAGAATTACGATGTCTCCTATCTCATCGAGAATGCACACCAGGACCGGCTGCTTTGGGATCTCCAGTATTTTTTCGATGGGGCACATCCGGGCGCCACCGCGGCGGGAGTCGCGACAACCTTCCCGAACAAGTTTCAGCTGGAACTGACGCGGCCGAACGTTCAGGCGATCCTCTCGACCATGGCAACGTACCGATTCCTGAACGGTGAGCTGGTCGGCTGCAGGCCCAACCTCCTGCTCCACCCGCCGGCTTTGAAATTCGCCGCGAAGGAGATCTGCCTCTCCCCCAAGTACCCGGACAGCGCGAACCAGGGAGACAACCCCATGTTCAGGGAATTGCTCCCGGTCGAGATGCCGAACCTCACGGACACCAACCGGTTCTACATCGTCGACACCACGCATCCGATCAAGCCGTTCTTCTGGTGCCCGAAGCAGGAGCTCCGGGTGATTCTTCCGAATCGGCAGTCGGATGAGTACGTGAAGGGGCGTCGTTTGACCTATTCGGCGGATGCCTCGGGGCGCTTCGGGGTTTCCCTCTGGTGGTGGGCTGCGATGAGCGATCCGGACGTGAGCGTCTAGACAGGGGAAACGAGAGAAACGGCGGGGGGGCACCGCTGGCGGTCTTCGGACCGCGAGACCATGCACCCGGGCTCGCGGGCCCCCCCATTCACGCGGAGGAGGAGAAAGCACTGTGGAAGAGAAAACGAGCAAGGTCGCCCCCGGTGGCATTGAGCCCAAGAAGGGCGATCCGGCTGCGAAGAAGCCCGCGCTGCGCCGCGTGCGGGCCGCTCTTCGGCCGAACGACGAGACGAAAAAAAGCGGCAACTGGACCGGCGTGGCTGCGCTCGTCGAGAGTGAAACCGGTCTCAGGGTTCACAAGGATCCAAAGGTCTTCGTTGAAGACCCGACGGTCGCCTGGCCGCTGTACCAGTTCAGGGCGGGCATCGGGACGTGCGTGAGCCCGCGGGCTTTCGCCGCGCTCATTCGGTCCGCCCACGCTGTGTTCGATTGGATCGATGGCCACGACCCCGGGGATGGCCCCTTCGTCGGGCCAGGAGGGAAGAAATGAAGCGCCTCAAGACTTGGGTGATCGGGGCGGCGGTCCTCGCCCTGGGGCTGATCCTGGCAACACAGGGTGACGTGGTTCTTGCCGGGCTGCGAACCGGCGGCGGATGGACGAACTTCCCCGGTAAGGTTCAGCTGGGCGACAACATCGGGCGCGATACGGTCGACGTGAGCGGGTTTCTGGAGGTCGACTCGACGGCGGGATTTGCGGAACTGACGATTTCGGGCGGGCTGCTCACTGCGGACAGTGTGTTGGTTAACAACCTCGTCAAGATGGGTGGCTCGTCCGTGATCCGTGCCGATTCGGTCTATTTCAACGAGGGCGTTCTGTTCGCTAAGGGACAGACCGTCTTCTGCGATTCATTTCTGATCTTCAAGAATGGGCGGATCGACCTCGACTCCATGCGTGTGGATACGGTGGACATCATCACGCACGCGACGGTTGCGGCATTGACGGCCAGCGGTACGGTAACGGCGAATGGCGACCTAACAATTGACGGCGGTATTCTCACGGCCGACAGCGCGAACATTGACAGCGTTGACATCGGCTCGCACATCACGGCCGCCCTTCTCACGACAAGCGGGCTTGCGACGCTAACCGGCGCGACAATCGACGGAGCCATCCTCACGGCCGATTCTGCCAATGTGGACAGTATCGACGTGGCGAGTCATGCGACCGTGGCCGCGCTAACGGCAAGCGGGGTGTTGACTGCGAACGATGCGGTCACGATTGACGGCGGGCTCTTGACCGCAGATTCGATCAACGTGGACAGCATCGACGTTGCGACACACGCCACCATCGGAGCGATTACGGCGACATCGCTAACCGCGACATCCGTTGGGGCGGATTCGATCGCCGTTGACATCTTCACGGCGAGCGCCGGCAAGGGTGCCGGGGCCGCAATTTCAATGGACGGGATCGTGCTGACGGCCGACACCATCTTGAGCGACAGCATCGGCGTTGCCAAGATCGACGTTAAGACCCTGTTCCACATCGGCGGAGTTCCTGCCGTGTTCCCGATTGAGGTGGCGCTCGATGATGACTCGCTTGGCGACCCGGGCCCGCACCTT
>Ga0180007_10004787_pt1 | contig 14151 bp, 11 predicted proteins | sample MM_PC_MetaG_FD_121122 | JGI IMG/M metagenome (GOLD analysis project Ga0180007, IMG submission 121122) | Groundwater microbial communities from the Aspo Hard Rock Laboratory (HRL) deep subsurface site, Sweden - MM_PC_MetaG | ecosystem: Environmental > Aquatic > Deep subsurface > Groundwater... | reverse complement strand
TTTCTCATAATCTGAAATTTTTGTTGTGAATAATCTCGGAGTATAGAAAGAATCGGGTACTTTTGAAAGAGCTATCCCGCGCAGGCGGGATTTAGTTCAACACAGTACATATTGCAGGGCGGGTTTAGTGGTACGCCAACTGCGGATTCTCGCATCGCAGTTCCGTGTCCTTCGGACAGGAACGCTCTCCGAAATCCGCCCCGACAACATGTACCAACCGTTAGCGGTCATTCCCCATTTTTCCGCAAGAAAATAATTTCTTCGGCTAACGGTTGGACACAGAAAAAGGGTAATTTTGGGCGACAAAGACTGACTGATTAAATATTTGATTTTTAACACTTTGAAAAAACGTTAGTCAGAATGCTAAAACAACACCCAAAACGGTAGATTAACAAACAAAAAATATGGAACACACAGAGCATAATCATACTGAAAGCACCCACACACATGACCACCATACCGAACACGGTGGCTCTGGACACGACAAACACGCAGGACATAATATTGCCGATTTTTGGAAGCGATTTGTAATCTGTTCGATTGTATCCATTCCTGTGCTTGCATTATCGCACATGATACAACAGTGGTTAGGATTTGAATTCACATTTGTAGGCGACAAATATGTATTAGCAACTCTTTCCACTTTCGTTTTTGTTTATGGTGGTTATCCCTTTCTGAAAGGTTTATATGACGAAGTAAAAGATAAAGCCATCGGTATGATGACACTGATTGGCGTAGCAATTACGGTTGCATGGGCATACAGTGTAGCTATTACTTTCGGTTTGCAGGGTATGGACTTCTATTGGGAAATGGCAACTCTGATAGACATCATGCTCATTGGTCATTATTTTGAAATGAAATCAGTAATGGGTGCTTCCCGTTCATTGGAATTACTTGTAAAAATGATGCCTTCAACTGCACATCATTTGGTCAACGGACAAATACACGATATGCCAGTAAGTCATTTAAAAATTGGTGACCTTGTATTGATAAAGCCAGGTGAAAAAGTTCCTGTTGATGGAATTGTAATAGAGGGCGAAAGTTATGTGGACGAAAGTATGCTCACAGGCGAAAGCAAACCTGTAAAAAAAGAAAAGGACAGTAAAGTAATTGGCGGAGCAGTAAACAGCAATGGTTCACTCACCATAGAAGTTAAAAGCACGGGTAAAGACAGCTATCTAAACAAAGTGGTGAAACTGGTTGAGGATGCACAAAAGATAAAATCCAAAACTCAAAACTTTGCCGACCGTGCCGCAAAGGTTTTGACATTTGTTGCTTTAGGTGGTGGTGTAATAACGTTAGTTGTTTGGCTACTATTAGATTTTCCATTTGTGTTTGCTTTGGAGAGAATGGTAACAGTAATGGTTATTTCCTGTCCTCATGCGTTAGGTTTGGCTGTGCCTTTAGTTGTGGCTATTTCAACTTCAATCGCTGCACAAAAAGGTTTACTCATTCGCAACAGAACAGCTTTTGAAAATGCTCGATTGATTACAACTATCATTTTTGACAAAACCGGAACACTAACCAAAGGTTCTCATGAATTGCAAGAAGTAAAAGTGTTGAATACAAAATATGATGACAAAGAATTACTCCGTCTGGCATCAGGCATAGAACAACATTCTGAACATTATATCGCTGCGGGTTTATTGCGAAAAGTAAAGGAATTGAAAATTGAAATTCCAAAATCAGAAAAGTTCAATTACCTGCCCGGTATAGGATTGGAAGGAAATGTGGAGGGAAAAGAAATAAAGGTAGTAGGTCCGAATTATTTGAAAGAACAAAACATCAAAATAACAGACACAATCGATAATTTCACAGGCACGGTTGTTTACATTTTGATAAACAAAGACGTTGCTGGATATTTTACCTTCTCTGACCAAATAAGAGAAAGCTCTTTTGAAGCCATTCAAATTCTTAAAGAAGCAGGAATTAAAAACTTACTGCTCACAGGCGACAATGAAAAAGTGGCAAAGAAGGTGAGCGATGATTTGAAAATGGACGGCTATTTAGCCAATCTATTACCGCATGACAAATTAGAAAAAGTAAAAGAATTACAAACCAAAGGCGAATATGTTGCCATGACAGGCGATGGCGTGAATGATGCGCCTGCATTGGCACAAGCAGATGTGGGAATTGCAGTTGGTTCAGGCACTGATGTAGCAGCCGAAACAGCAGATATAATTTTGGTAAACTCAGACCCGAAAGATATCGCCAACCTGATATTATTTGGTAAAGCTACCTACAACAAAATGATACAAAACTTATGGTGGGCTGCGGGCTATAACATTCTTGCTATTCCATTGGCAGCAGGTGTATTATACAAATGGGATATTATGCTCAGTCCGGCTATTGGTGCAGTGCTGATGAGTTTAAGCACAATTGTGGTTGCGATAAATGCACAACTTTTAAAAAGAAAAATTTCATAAACTAAAAACAATTTATCATGAAAAAACAAATCATTACAGCAGCTTTACTATTTACAGCAACAATGTTTTTCACTTCTTGCGGAAGCAATAATTCTGAAACCAAAACAGAAAAATCGGCAATAGAGGAAAGCGCAACTGCCCAATACCAATGCCCTATGAAATGTGAAGGAGAAAAAACGTATGACAAACCCGGTCAATGCCCCAAGTGCAACATGGATTTGCAAAAAGTTGAAGAAATGGATGAGCAACATAACCACGACAGCACACACACAAATCATTAAGTCGTTCTAATAATTGTAACTCATGATAGAAAAAATCATTTCATGGTCAACGCATAACCGGTTCTTTGTTTGGATTGGCATTTTGCTTATTGTGGTTGGAGGCGTTTGGTCGGTAATGACCACTCCCGTTGATGCTATCCCTGACCTTTCCGAAAATCAGGTAATCGTTTACACCGAGTGGATGGGGCGTAATCCGCAAATCATAGAAGACCAAATTACCTATCCTTTGATTTCGAATTTACAAGGTATTCCAAATGTAAAAGCCATTCGGGGCGCATCCATGTTTGGCATGAGTTTCATCTTCGTCATTTTTAATGACGATGCGGAAATATATTGGGCAAGAACTCGAGTTTTGGAGCGATTGAATTTTGCACAACAAGCATTACCACAGGGAGTAACGCCTTCTTTGGGACCCGATGGAACAGGCGTAGGCCATGTTTTTTGGTACACCCTTCAGGGTGATGGCTACGATTTAGGAGAATTGCGAGCTGTGCAGGACTGGTATGTAAAATTTGCCCTGCAAAATGTAGAAGGTGTCAGCGAAGTAGCCTCTTTCGGTGGTTTTCAAAAGCAGTATCAAGTCAGCATAAATCCTAACAAACTGATTTATTACAATGTTTCTGCAATGGATGTGGCAAACGCCTTAAAAGCAAACAACCGTGATGTGGGAGGGAGTATTTATGAAATGAACCGCATGGGTTACATGATTAGGGGCTTGGGTTATATCAAAAGCATACAGGATATAGAGGAAATTTCTGTTGGCTCCAATAAAAATATTCCCATAAAACTGAAAGATGTTGCCGATGTGCAAATGAGCAGTGACATCCGCTTAGGAATTGTGGATGAAAACGGAGAAGGTGAAGTAGTAGGCGGTGTAGTAGTTGCCCGATACGGTGAAAACGCCAAAGAAGTGATTGACCGTGTAAAAGAAAAATTGGGTGATGTAGAAAAAGGATTGCCACCCGGAGTAAAAATAAAAATCGCCTACGACCGTAGCAATCTTATTGAAGCTGCTATTGCTACTTTAAAAGAAGCATTAATTGAAGAAATTATTGTAGTAGCACTTGTTGTGTTGCTATTTCTATTTCATGTGCGTAGTGCAACAGTTGCAATAATCACTATTCCCTTATCGGTTTTAATCGGATTTATGTTGGTAAAACTTTTTGGCATTTCTCTCAACATCATGTCATTGGGTGGTATTGCGCTGGCAATTGGCGATTTGGTAGATGCAGGAATTGTAATGACTGAAAATGCCTACAAAGGCTTGGTAAAGGCAGTTTTAAAAACAGACGAATAATGGAAAAGCAAAGAATTGGAAATACCAAAGAATTAAGCGAAGAAGAACGCATCAAAATTATTGAGCGTTCTTCACGCACCGTTGGAAGAGCTGTTTTCTTTTCCATTTTAGTTACGCTTATTTCTTTCGCTCCCATACTCTTTTTAGAAGGTCAAGAAAAGAAATTATTTTCTCCATTGGTATTCACAAAAACATTTGTAATGATTGGCTCTGCCATCGTTGCTTTGTTCATTGTGCCCATGCTATTGCGTTCACTGATGAAAGGAAAACTCGTTCCCGAAAGCAGAAATCCTATTGCAAACTTTTTCATCAAAATTTACAGCCCCGTTTTGCGCCTCTGTCAGCGTTGGAAAAAAACAGTTATAGCTATTTCCATTTTGATTGTTTTCGGAAGCATTCCGTTTGTGTTGCGTTTGGGTTCTGAGTTTATGCCTCCGTTGGATGAAGGTTCACTGTTGTTTATGCCAGTAACGCTTCCCGATGTTTCCAACAATGAAGCCAAGCGCATTTTGCAAGTGCAGGACAAACTTATCATGACGATTCCCGAAGTGGAAAACGTATTGGGAAAAGCGGGAAGAGCTTATACCGCTACGGACAACGCACCAATGAGTATGATTGAAAGTATTATTCTACTGAAACCAAAATCGGAATGGCGCAAAGGAATGACTACCGAAAAACTCATCACAGAGTTAAACGATAAGGTGCAGATACCGGGTGTTACAAGCGGTTGGACACAGCCCATAATCAACCGTATCAACATGCTTTCAACCGGAGTGAGAACAGATATCGGTATAAAAATTTATGGACAAGAATTAGATACCATCTACAACATTGCCCGACAAATTGAAAAATCATTACAGGGTATTGAAGGGCTTGCAGACTTATATGTAGAACAATTAACCGGAGGAAAATATCTCGACATAAAAATCAATCGTGAAGAAATTGCCCGCTACAATCTTTCCATTGAAGAAGTAAACATGATTATAGAAATGGCATTGGGTGGAATGCCGCTGACCCAAACCGTTGAAGGTCGGCAACGTTTCAGCGTGTCGATGCGATTGGCACAGGATTTCAGAAGTGATATAGCGGAAATAAAACGCACTCCTATTCAAACGGCTAACTATGGTGTTGTTCCGCTTTCGGCAGTGGCAGATATTGAATTTTCTGAAGGACCACCCATGATAAATTCAGAAAATGCCATGCTTCGGGGAACGGTTTTGTTCAATGTGCGTGGCAGAGATATGGGAAGCGTGGTAAGTGATGCCAAAAAAAGAATTGAAACAGATTTTAAAAAATTACCCAAAGGGTATTTCATTGAGTGGAGCGGACAATATGAAAATAAAGTCCGGGCAGAAAAACGATTAAAAATTATCATTCCTATCACCCTTCTCATTATCGCTTTTGTGTTGTATTTCACTTTTCATTCTGTCAAGGAAATGCTCATTGTGCTTTCCAGTATTCCTATTGCATTAATTGGTGGCGTTTATTCCATGTATTTTTTCGAGGTTAATTTTTCGGTGGCGGTAGCAGTTGGTTTCATTGCTCTTTTCGGCATTGCAGTAGAAACAGGTGTGCTGATGCTTGTTTATTTGAATGAAGCCATTCGCGACAAAGTAGAAGAAAAGAAAAGTGCTGCACTCTCAATGGATGATGTAAAAGCGGCTGTTTTCTCGGGTGCAGTAATGCGTGTTCGCCCAAAACTGATGACTGTGATGGCTGACATGTTGGGTTTAATGCCAATTCTTTTAGCAACAGGTGTAGGTAGCGATGTAATGAAACCCATCACTATTCCATTTGTATTCGGCTTGATTACTTCTACGCTTTTCGTTTTGATTGTTTTGCCTGTAGTGTATCAGTTGGTAAAAGAGTATGAATTGAAGAAACATGGTAAAGTAGAATACCTTGAAATAAAAGATTGATGGAAGTAAATCAAAAACATACAACTCCCTTAAATCAACTTTTTGCTGAACTAAACAGCAATTGTGAAAGAGGTTTGTCGAATAAAGAAGCTGCAAATCGTATCGAAAAACACGGCAGCAATACAATTCAATCGGATAAAGGAAAATCTCCGTTGAAAATTCTCTTGTCGCAGTTCAACAACCTCATGGTTTATCTGTTGCTTTTTGCATCCGCTATGTCATTTTGGTTTAAGGAGTATTTAGATACAATTGCCATTCTTCTTGTTATTTCAATTAATGCAATTATTGGCTTTTGGATGGAAATACAGGCGCAACGCTCTATGAATTCTTTGAAAAAGATGGCAAGTGTTCCCGCAAAAGTTTTTAGAGATGGTAAACTCATAGAGATCTCATCCGAAGAAGTTGTTCCGGGTGATATACTATTTGTTGAGGCAGGCGATATGATTACTGCCGATGCAAGAATTATTAACTCATCACAACTTTCCGCTAATGAAGCATCGCTCACAGGCGAGGCAATGCCAGTTTTAAAAAAAGAGACCGAATTACCCGAAGAAACTCCACTTGCAGACCGCACTAATATGTTGCACAAAGGAACGTATGTTACCAATGGAAATGCAAAAGCATTGGTAACGGCAACGGGCATGAAAACAGAGTTGGGCAAGATTGCGCACCTTGTTCAATCGGCAGACCAATCTGCCACACCGCTTGAAAAGAAATTACAGGTTTTCAGTCGTAAACTGATTTACATCACTGTTGCTTTAGTAGTGTTGATTTTTGTTGTGGGTCTTTTCACACATGGCGATTATGTAGAAATGCTTGAAACCGCTATCGCACTTGCCGTAGCCGCTATTCCAGAGGGCTTGCCTATTGTAGCAACGTTGGCATTGGCACAGGGAATGATGAAAATGGCAAAGCATAAAGTAATTGTAAAAAAGCTGGCTGCCGTTGAAACCTTAGGAGGAACAACAGTTATCTGCACCGATAAAACAGGCACACTTACTCAAAACAAAATTGAGGTTACAGATTTAGTTCCTGCTGATGGAACTTCTGAAGAGAATAAAAATATCATGCAGCAAATCGCTGTTTTGTGTAATACTGCTTCCATACAGATAACTGGCAACAACATTATCGAAATTGGCGACCCACTTGAAACGGGCTTATTAAAGTATGCACACAAAAATGGTAAGAATATTGAGCAATTACGGCAGCACTTTCCAAAAATAAATGAAGTTCCTTTTTCATCAGAAACGAAAATGATGGCTACACTACATGAAGACAACAATCGCTTTGTTGTGTATGCCAAAGGTGCAGCGGAAGAAATTATTCAACAGTGCAACCGCATTCTTATCGGTTCTGAAATACAAACACTTGATGAAGAGACAAGGAAGCATTGGAAAGAAAAATCAGAACAATTGGCTGCATCTGGTTTACGGGTAATAGCCGGATCGTATAAAGAAACTCCATCAAAAGATATTTCACTCACCACTGATTTGGTCTTTGCCGGCCTTTACGGAATGATGGACCCGCCTGCCGAAGATGTGCTTGATGCTATCCATGAATGTAAGGATGCCGGCATTAAGGTGGTGATGATAACAGGCGACCACCCTGCCACCGCAAATTACATAGCAAATCAGTTAGGCATTTCTGAAAACAATACGCCTGTGGTGGGAAAAGAGATGAAACCCGCTTCCCAATTGAGCGAAAAAGAAAAAACACACTGGCTCAATACATCCGTTTTTGCCAGGGTAACGCCCACTCACAAATTGGATTTAGTAACCGTATTACAGGAGAAAGGGAATATTGTGGGCATGACAGGCGATGGCGTAAATGATGCCCCGGCTTTAAAAAAGGCAGACATCGGCATTGCAATGGGTGTGAGAGGAACACAAGTGGCACAGGAAGTTTCCGACATGGTATTGAAAGACGATAAGTTTTCGTCCATTGTTCACGCAATTAAACAAGGTCGTGTCATTTTTAGCAATATTCAGGAGTTTGTGATTTATCTGCTTTCCTGCAACATGAGCGAATTGTTTGTGGTGTCTTTGGCTGCCTTATCCAATCTCCATTTTCAGCTGTTTCCTCTGCAAATTTTGTTCATCAATTTAGTAACGGATGTGTTACCCGCACTGGCATTGGGCGTAAGCGAGGGCAATCCCTTTGTGATGAAACACAAACCCCGTAATCCTTCCGAGCCGCTTTTAAAAACAAAACAATGGTATGCTGTGTGGATTTATGCGGCAATCATTTCTGTTTGCACATTAGGAGCAGTTTTCTTTAGTCACTTTGTTATGCATACTGGGGAACACTTTGACCCAAAATTGTGCAACAACATATTATTCTTCACGCTTATTTTTTGCCAGATGTTTCATGTATTTAACATGGCTTCGATTAAAACATCTTTCTTTAAATCCGAAGTGTTTCGCAATAAATATGTGTGGTATGCCCTGTTGTCAAGTGGACTAATTGTAATGTCCGTATTCTTTATCCCAGTGGCTCGTGAAGCATTAAATATTCAACTGCTCAAGGCAGAAGACTGGTTGTTGGTTATTGCTTCTGCTGCTCTTTCGCTCTTAGTTATTCAAATTCTAAAACGAACAAACATTATACACGATGAAGAATAACACAGAAAATATAAATATCATCAAAGCATCCGGGCTTAAAGTGCCCTTTAATAAGAGTAAATTGAAGCAATCCCTTTTTCGCTCAGGTGCTAATTCCGAACAAGCCGATGAAGTAGTTGCAGAAGTAATGGAAATGTTGGTTGAAGGAATGTCCACCCGCAAAATTTATAAAACAGCGTTTCGCTTACTGAGAAATGTATCGCGCCCGATGGCGGCACGGTATAAACTAAAACATGCCATTATGGAATTAGGTCCTTCCGGTTTTCCTTTTGAACAATTCGTGGCGGAACTATTAAAACATCAAGGTTACAAAACACAGGTAGGAGTAATAGTAAAAGGACATTGTGTAAATCATGAAGTGGATGTAATTGCCGAAAAGGACGAACACCATTTTATGATTGAATGTAAATTCCATAACCGGCAAGACTATGTGTGCGATGTAAAAATTCCGCTTTACATACAGTCTAGGTTTTTAGATGTGGAAGCATCATGGAAACAAATAGATGGACATGCCGAAAAAATTCATCAGGGCTGGGTAGTAACCAACACCCGATTTTCAGACGATGCAGCACAATACGGAAGGTGCATGAATATGAATTTGGTGGGTTGGGATTATCCCAAAAATAATGGATTGAAAGATTGGATTGACGGTTCGGGCTTGCATCCTGTAACCTGCCTTACTACGCTTACACAAAAAGAGAAGCAACAATTATTAGATAGAAAAATAGTGCTGTGTAAAACCATGCACCACAATCACACATTGTTACAGAGCATAGGAGTGAAACCGCATAGAATACAAAAAGTAATAGATGAATGTTCGGCTTTATGCGAAACATTTTCATATAAGAATAAATAGATGATATGAAACACAAAGAAATCATAACAAATTGGAATGTAATTACCGGAGGACCCTGCACAGGAAAAACGACAGTGGTAAACTTGCTTGCACAAAGGGGTTACAAAACCACTATTGAACACGCAAGACATTATATTGACACACAACAAATAAGAGGACGCACAGTTGAGGAAATCAGAGAAAACAAAAAAGAATTTCAGTTAGGAGTTCTGAACATGCAGATTGAAGAAGAAGGAACGTTAGATGTTAACGAAATGGTGTTTTTAGACCGCGCGTTGCCCGATGCAATGGCTTACTATCAGTTCTTGGGATTGGAATATGACGATAGGTTAATAGAACAGTGTAATAAATATTGTTACAAACATGTATTTATACTAGACCGCCTTCCGCTCACTAATGACTATGCCCGATTAGAAGACGAAGCAGAACAAATCCGAATTCATAACCTGATAATAAAAGTGTATGAATCCTTCCCTTGCCCTATTGTTCATGTGCCTGTTTTGCCGCCTGAAGAACGGGTTGATTTTATTTTAAAAACTTTTAAAAAATGAAAAAGATATTACTATTCATAACACTACTGTTTCTCCTGAGCCTTGTTCGTGCACAGGACACGACATATATCTCATTGGAAAATCTGCTGCAACGGGTAGAGACCAATTATCCATCCATTATTGCATATCGATACAATATTCAATCAATACAAGCAAAAGCAGAAGGAGCAAAAGCATGGATGCCACCAACATTTTCAACCGGAGTTATGAGGTGGCCATATAACCTGATGATGTTGAATGAAAAAAACGACCCCATGAACCAGGCGGGTATTGCTTTTTCATTTGAGCAAATGATACCCAACCAAAGCAAACTGAATGCTAAGAAAAATTACATCAACTCACTTGCTGAAATCGAAAAAAGCAAAAGTGAATGGACAAAAAACGAATTGAGGCATGAAGCGAAAATTTTGTATTACAACCGATTTGTAACCGAGAAAAAACAATTCATATTAAAAGAAAGTGAAGAAATACTGCAACTGCTCATCACAACATCCGAGGAAAAATTCAGCAACAACCAATCACAACTGCAAACCATTTACAAAGCCAAAGCTCGTTTAGCCGAACTGAGCAATATGTTACTGATGCTTGACCAAATGATTGCAGAAAGCAACATCGGCTTAAATATACTTATGGTACGTGACGTCAATACGCCTTTTCAGGTTGACACAAGTATTGCACCGCACAACTATTCAATCAATATTACTGATACAAGCAGTGTTTCAAATCGAAGTGATATAACTGCCATGTCAAATTACATTCAGTCCATGAAGTTAGAACAGAAAGTTATGAAAATTGGAAACCGTCCCGATTTCGGTATTCGGGTAGAGCATATGCAAATGTTTGGAATGCCCAATCAATGGTCAGTCATGGGTATGATGACTATTCCTATTGTGCCTTGGTCTTCTAAAATGTATAATTCAGAAAACAAGTCATTGGGTTTTCAAATCCAGTCAATGGAACAGGAGAAACTAAGCATGGAACTGATGGCAAAAAGAATGTTGTCTGAAAAACTCGCTATGCTCAATTACGAAAATGCACAATACCAGAGCTACATAAATAACATTATTCCCGCTTATGAAAACAACCTGCAAGCCAACCTGCTTGCATACAAACAAAACACAGGCGATTTTTTTGTATTGCTTGATGCTTGGGAAATGTTGCTGATGAAAAAACTGGAAGCGTATGACAAATTGTTCAACATCTTAAAATTAGAAGCAGAATATGAATACGAGAAAGAAATTAAATAGCATCGGCTTCTTTGCTTTGCTGTTGATATTTACAGTATTGTCATCATGCAAAAACAAACACGAAAATCATCAGCAGGAAATCAGCCATGAGCAACACAGCGGTGCAGTCTACACCTGTCCTATGCACCCCGAAATAATCAGCGACCAACCCGGCAACTGCCCAATTTGTAAAATGAAATTGGTGTTGGTCGAGGAAGAACTTATTCAAGCCATATCTCCAAGCAAACAAGTTTTATCAAGACAAGCTACTGTAAAATTGCAATCAGGCATCAACGGTGATATAATAAAAGCACAAGGTTACATCACTACCGACCCAAACAGAAACAAATCTGTTGCAGCCCGTTTCAGTGGCAGAATTGAAAAACTCTATGTTAAATTCAGTAACCAATATGTAAAGCAAGGTGATAAGATCATGGACATATACAGCCCCGATTTACGCACATTTCAGGAAGAACATCTCTTTATCCTGAAATCTAATAACGAAAATAGTTTAATAGAAAAATCAAGAGAAAAACTTCGTTTGTTGGGAATTACCGACAATCAAATTACGCAGTTAGAAAAAAATGAAACAGTAGCTTTAACTATTCCTGTTTACAGCCCTACTAACGGTTATGTATTTTTCTCAGAGCAATCACAACAGCAAAATTCTGGCACAAAGAATAATTCTGCCATGAACACAATGAATATGAAGCAAAACACTAATAATGAAAGTTCTTATGCTGCATCCGCTTCACAAATTCGTGAAGGTATGTATGTAAACGAAGGGCAAACACTTTTCAGCGTAAATGATTTGCAAGAAGTTTGGGCATTGGTTTCTGTTTCAAATCAATATGCCAATCAAATTCTCGAAAACCAATCCGTAGAAATAGTTTCTGAGAACAATCCTTCAAAAACACTCAAAGGAAAAGTTGCTCTGATTGAACAAACTTTTGAAGAAGCCAACCAGCGTTTTGCAAGGGTTAGAATAGTGTTGCCCAACCCAAACAATTCTCTGAAAATAAATTCGCTTGTTACAGCACAATTTACATTAAGCAAAAGCAAGAATATGCAAGTTCCCTCATCGGCAGTTTACAAAACCGGATTGAATGCTTTTGTGTGGGTTAAAACCGATACTACCCAAAACGGCACAGGAATTTTTCAGTTAAGAAAAGTAATTGCAGGAACAAGTGCCAATGGAATGATAACTATACAAAGCGGACTTTCTCCAAATGAAGAAATTGCTAAAGAGGCAGGATTGATGACCGACAGCGAAACATTTTTAAATGCAAACTGACATGAGAAAATTTATTTATTCAACCATTCTGATTTCAATATTCATTCTTGCAGCCTGCAAAAACGGACACGAAAATCATGAGGCAACATCAGATAGTTATTATACATGCCCCATGCACCCAAGCGTTGTGAGCAGCACACCCGGTGCTTGTCCCGTTTGCAATATGTCTTTAATCAAGGTAGAGAAAAAGGAAAATAAACATGCAGGTCAGCAAGGCAATTTCATTACCATTGATAACCGCCAACAAGAATTGGCAGGTATTAAAACTGATACAGTAAGAGTAAGAAACATTTCATCTGCATCAAGTACTATTGGAACTGTTGCCATTGATGAAGAGCAAGTAAAAACGATAAGCAGCCGTGTAAAAGGCAGAATAGATAGACTATTTATCAAAACCACAGGCGCATATGTTAAAAGCGGAAGTCCGATTTACAGTATTTACAGTGAGCAACTGCAATCCGAAGAAAAAGAATACTTGTCTTTGCTTCAAAAATCAAAAACAGTAAGCACCACAACCAAACTCACCAACGAGTTAGTAAGTGCAGCAAAAAATAAATTGTTTTTGTGGGGCTTAAACGAAAAACAAATTTCCGAAATAGAGACATCAGGCAAAACAAGCCCGTTGATAACTTTTTACTCACCTGAATCTGGCTATGTAACCGAAGTAAACATCACTGAGGGAATGTATGTGGAAGAAGGAAGCCCACTTATAAAAATCACTTCACTCAACCAGGTTTGGGTTGAAGCACAATTGTATTCCAATGAAATCTCAGGCATTGCAGAAAGCAAAAACTTTCAGATTTTCAGTGAAAGCAATCCCGAAGAAATTTACAAAGGTATTTTGGTATATAGCAACCCAATAGTAGAAGAAGGAAAAAGAATACACCTACTCAAAATCAGAGTAAACAATTCAGGAGCTAAACTTATTCCCGGAACATTGGTTTCAGTTATTCCCGAAAAATCAATTGCCAATGTATTAGCAGTTCCTAAATCCGCAGTGTTATTGGAAAAAATGAAAACCGTCTGGGTATTAGCGCACGACAATACATTTGAGCAACGCATGATAGGAACAGGCGCAGAAAATAAATATTGGATTGAGATTACATCAGGTTTAAAACAAGGTGATATAGTTGTTACCGAAGGTGCTTATTTAATCAGCAGCGAGTTTATTTTAAAAAGCGGAGCAGGACAAAGACATGAACATTAATCAACGCACAGGTGTAAGCACATTTGCAAGCCGCCCAAACCCAAGCACAGACCAAAGCTTGCAAAAGAGCTTCCACCTTTCCCACGCAGACAAAATTGAATTAAAAAAAAATCTCCTCCCCTTCTGAAAATAAAAAATACGCAACCGCACAACCCAGCACGACAAAGACAATGACAGTGAAACTGAACAACGATAATGGTTTGCTAGGACGGAGGACAGAAGGCCTACTGCTAACAGCGGTTTGGCGTAATGGCGGGTTCAGTGCTTCGTATGACAGTTTTGTGGTAGGTTCAAGTGCAGTTCTTCGATTGAACATTTGTGCTAAAAATCCGCCACTACGCCAAGCCGCAAAACGTCAGACTGTCTAAAAACCCATTCATCTGTACAGAAATAAATCATATGATTTTCGGTAAGAATTGCATGTATAAATTCAATAATAATTCGTAAATTTAATGCGTAAACAACGCATTCAA
>Ga0180007_10004786_pt1 | contig 14151 bp, 22 predicted proteins | sample MM_PC_MetaG_FD_121122 | JGI IMG/M metagenome (GOLD analysis project Ga0180007, IMG submission 121122) | Groundwater microbial communities from the Aspo Hard Rock Laboratory (HRL) deep subsurface site, Sweden - MM_PC_MetaG | ecosystem: Environmental > Aquatic > Deep subsurface > Groundwater... | reverse complement strand
TAAAAAATTACACACTAGAATTACACAGTGTGTAAAAAAAGTAGCCCCGCAAAAGCAGGGCTACATAAGAACTTCAGTCACTCATTCATAAAATTACACAGTTTTTACTCTAGATTCCCGAAGTTCTTGTTGTTTTTTCGGAGCTTGAAATTTTCATTTTTCCCGATTCGGACGAAAACATTCCGGCAACAAGCTCAGGCATGTTTTTGCTGAGTCGGATTAATTGCAGTGAGATCTGATCAGAGCCAGGCCGACGTGACCAATGTTGTTTCCTTCGTTTCGCTTGATATCGGTAATGAGCATTGCAGACTCCTGTCGCACCCAATGGGTGCAAAATCATATTCAGGAAAAGCAAGCTCAATATACCGATATCATTGATATATTTCAAGAGGAAAGTGCAGAACTACTCTATATTCGATGCAACTTTTTCACGGATTTAGGATCCTGTATTAAAAAAGAAATGTCTAAGCCGCAGTGAGAGCCCATGAGTCCGCTATTTATAAATTAAATTAATAATAAATTTCACTTATCTAGCATCCCATGGAGTGATAGTATTTTTATGCACTTGTAATTACACATATTTTCCTGTACTGTGCGACCTACTATGCCATCTTTAATAGCAAAATCTAATATTTTGTCATATTTTTCTTCGTTTATAATTTTAGAGCATTCTTTCTCGTAAAATCCAGCTTGTATATAAATTATTTTAAACATTGATCTGTTTTCTTTTATTTTAAATTGAACTCCGATGTCATTACAATCAAATTCATAATCTATATCATTAATATTGCTTAACAAAAGATTTCTTTTAAAAGGAAACTCTTTCTCACAAGCGTAGTTTACCATCGTACGCATTGAACTATCTTGTCCTTTCATTTTTTCAATAACGCACTCTTCATAAGATTCTGGGCCAGCACATCCTAGTAGTATGGAAAATACTAATAGGGTGCACGGCAATATTCTTTTTTTTAAAGTCATTTCACCCTCTTTGTTAAATAATGTTGATATTCAAACAGATTATGCCTGATTCATAATTTCATTGCAAGTTGCTTGCTATAAGGGGCTCAACGACGCCGTGGTATGAAAAATTTCTACGAAAAGCAGTGCAACTGATGTATTGAGTGTTATTGAGTCGGCCGATAGTGGCCATTGAAATCCCCCTTGCTGCTTGCCAGCCAGCGCGGTGTGCTCGCAGAATAGGGAAGGTCAGGAATTGCGGGGCTCCAGCAGATCTGCGAAGTCGTTGCGAGCGTTGTTGACCTTGGTGCTCACGGGGTAGTTGTCAAACTCGCTCTGTGAGTCCGCGATGATCTCCTGGACGGCCTGTCCATGTGTTTTCGAGTTCAGCCAGGCATCGAAGTGTTCCGGCTTGAGAACGACGGGCATGCGGTCATGGATGCGGACAATAGCTGGCGAAGCTGCTTTGGAAAGTAATGCACATGAAAGGACCTGGCTACCATCCTCTCCTTTCCAGATGGCCCAAAGTCCGGCGAAAGCGATGACTTCCGAGTCAGGTGAGGAAATGAAGTAGGGCTGCTTGACCTTCCGGCCAGAATCGCTCCTGACCTGCTCGTTTTCGTTCCACTCGTACCATCCCCGCACAGTCATAAGGCAGCGCATACTTCGCAGGCTGTGTCTCCAGGTCGGTTTTTCTGCAGCCTCTTCGGATCGGGCATTGAAGGTCAGGGAGGGCGGAGTTTCTTTCTTCCACCATTGGGGGATGAGCCCCCAACGTGCGCCGTTCAGTTCCAAAAGATCATCCTCAGCTTTGACGACGATAGGGGCACGAGTTGTCGGAGCCACATTGTAGCGCGGTTCGGGCCAGTGCCAATTCCAGCGGTCAATTTTCAAGATTTTTGAAATCGCCACTTCGTTTGGGAGAGCAAATCGTCCGCACATGGCTTTCTCTTGCGCTTGGGCGTCTTGAAACTGAAGCCCGAATAAGGTTTCATGAGCAAATTATAAATGAGGCCGGCTCCCTGGAAGGGGTGACCGGCCTGACATTATCAGCTTCACGTCACGACTAGTTACTCGGCCTTGGGAGCCTTCTTGCGCTTCTCCCACAATTTCATGTCCTGCATCGTTTTGCGGCGACTACGAGCGAGAGATTTTGCCACAAGTGAAGTACCCTTCTTGTAGCCGTATTTTTCCTTGTACTGTTCGGGAGTGAGTCCGTGGGTTATCAGGTGGCGCTTCGTCAAAACTTTGAATGACTTTCCACATTCGCAGCAGATGACACTCTTTTCGCGAATAGCGTTTTTAGGGTCGATAGTGAGTCCGGTTTCGACAACGGGAACGACACCATCAGCGACTCCCCGGATGCTACCAGCCAAGGCTTTGATCATAGATGTGATCTCTTCCTCGTTCATGTTGCGGACAGATGCTTGGGCTCTTACGATCTCGATTGCTTGCTTGAGATAATCTTCCATGTTTACTCCTGAGGATCTATGTGAATTTGATTGATAGCTCTAAGCACAAATTGTGCCTGCGCCGATTTAAAGGCGCCATTGTAGAAGCTACACCCAAATAGCAAGAAGGTAAATGCCGACTAAATGCTCCCACACTGATTGAATTTGAGTTCTATTACTGCGCTTCCCCGTAAATAACTCGCTGGACGCTGGACAAGCTACATCCGAGTTGCTCTGCGATCTTTCGAAATGAGACGCCTTGTTCTCGCAATGCGCGCACCCTGGTCCGGTCGACGCTCTTTTTTCTGCCACCCTTGCCATGGGCATATTTGCCGGCGGCCTTGGCTTTCTCGATACCTTCACGCTGGCGTTCTCTCAGAATGTTACGCTCAAATTCCGCAAAGCTGCCCAGGACATCAAAAAGTAATTTGGTGAACGGGTCGTGGTTGTCCCTGGTGAACGTGAGATTTTCCTTCACGAATTTTACGGTAACGCCTTTTGCGATCAGCTGGCTGATGATGTTTTGCAGATCCTGGAGGCTGCGGGCAAGCCTATCGATGGAATGGATCCACAAGGTGTCACCTTCGTCCAGACGGGAGAGGCAGTCCTGAAGTTCTGGCCTGTCAGTGTTTTTCCCTGACGCTTTTTCTTCATAAATTTTCCAGAAATCGACCTTGCAATCGGCCAGTTGACGAGCTGTATTCTGGTCATGGGTGCTCACCCTGACATATCCTACGTGACGTCCTTTCATTGGTATCCCCAGCATTGAAATTAACATCTCTTGCCGCAGATCGTTCCCAAAAAAGATCTAGATGTAAACATCTAGTGTGCCCAAAATATCAAAAACAAATATTTATGGGCACGAGAAATCGTGCCCATAAATGTGCCCAGAAAGGGTGTACCATTTGTGGCGTGTGTGCGACTTGCTGTTAGAATTCTCACGATTTTGTCCGAAGTTACGGACAATCGGTGATTTTTTACTCAGTTGCCGATGGTAATCTCTGTTGTCGCAGTCGGACAGGATTGATAGGCTTGGGCTGTGGCGGGCTTTAAATTGACTTATTGTTTTTCTTCGTTTTAAATAATGGCTGTTTTGTTAGAATCATCTTGGTTCCATCTGATGTTGGCCCAAGCAATCAAGAGTGATCCACGGGAGAGCATATGCCGACAGTAATGCGTATTGGCTCATTACGATTTCATTTTTATTCAGATGAGGGTAATGAACCTCCGCATATACATATAGAAACGCCTGAGGGGGAATGTAAACTTTGGCTAGATCCGATTAAACTTGCCCGTAATAAAGGAGTTCCTGCTCCGATGTTACGCACTATTGAAAGGCTTGTTTTTGAAAATATTGAATTGATAAAGGAGAAGTATAATGCATACTTTGAGTGAAGAACCAGCAGCTATCAAGGTATGGGTAGAAAAGAGAATGATTTTCATCGAATTGACAGACGGCAGGCTTATCGGGTTTCCTGCAGATCGTTATCGTATTCTTTCGGAAGCAACAGATGAGCAACTCCAGGGAGTTCATTTGAGGCTAAATGGGTTTGCGCTTCGTTGGGAAGAGTTGGATGAAGACATCACTGTTGGCGGTATTGTAGCTGGCAATTTTCAACTTCCGTACCGTCAAGCATCGTGAAGATTGTCACGGAACAGAAGTGTAAATACGGGGGCCTTACAGTCAACATACTGTAAGACCCTTCCGTTGTTCGATCAGCGCTAACAAAGACGACATGAGCCGAAATCAAAAACATTTCAAATCTCACGTATCGTCATCATTCTTTTACACGTGAGCGTGGTGAATAATCTCACATGCAAAGACTGTGTTATTAATCTTTTATATCTTCCGTTTTTTTCACACTTTCAACCGGTTTTTCCTCATCTGTTGGTCGCTCAGAGATGCCCTTTTTAAAGTTAATGAGCGCTCGTCCCATATCTGCACCAATCTGTGGGAGGTTTTTACCCCCAAACACAATAAGTGCAATCACGAGAACTACAACCAACTCTTGTACTCCAATTCCAAACATGAAAACTCCTATTTAAAAACGAAAAAATTTTGGACGAAATACACTGTCAAAATTGAAATACACTGAACTTGCTAATAAAAATACTTTCGCAAGTAGATTTTTGAAACGCTATAAAATAAATTATCTATATTAGCGTGATTCAAAAATCCAAAGTAATAAAAAAATAATGACTGGAATGGAGAAAAATTTCAGCATTATTTGAATACTTTCAGTCAAATTGTATTTTTTTGGTGTATAGTCTATTTCTTGCTGTGAAGAATGCTGCGTGGAGGGACCGTGATGTTCTTTATTGTGTTGCATAACGACTCCTTTATTCAATAAAATAAGGATCACTCAATACATTAAAATGTATTAGTGAAATATGTTGTACTTATTTAAAAGAATATAGGAGGTGCGCGAGTGGCTGTTGAATCAATCCAAATTTTATTGGCGAAACAATCACTTGCGTTGAAAAGGACAGAAAATAGCGGCTGCGTTAAATTTGTAAGTGCTTGATCTAGAATTGGTGTATATTGAAATAAGTTATCAGATGAATTATAGTTTGTTTTAGGTGTCAAGCCAACAATTGCTACTGCCGATCCCAGAATGGCTGGTCCGAAATGAGCCATGCTGGAACTATATTGGATCAACTTCCCTGTGTCCTGAGCGCATTCTTTGGGTATAGGATGAGCGCAGAATACCAGTAATAGAGAAATAGTCAGTCGTAATAGACTATTTGCGCATCTGATCATTATACTTTTTTATTAGGTATTAAGCCCTTATTGTGGAATGGTGAGGAGAAAATAAAGGAATTATCAAAAATTTGAGCTAGTTTCACACTTTTATGATATTGCGCGAATATATTGATTCCAAAATTGACATTTCTCGTAAATCAACTTTTTGACTCTGTCTGTCAATCTTGGCGTGATCTGGAGTACGTTGTTAGTTACGTGATGAATTTTAGGAAGGCTTGGGGTTCGATCTCGTTGGCCTTGGAGGTTTTCACCAAGGAGAAGAGTATGGTACTGGCGTCAGCACCCTCGGGAGAGCTGGCGAAGTGATACTATATTCGGCCCATGGCAACGACATTGGGCTCGTCGATTTGAATTTTATCGCCGCATCGGTTACCCATGAGTGACGAGGCACTTAATGGAGCCAACAAACCTGAATTTAGACGCATAGGGAGAGTGAATGTCCGGAGTCTCCGAACAGTTCTGGTCGATCGTCAAGACCATCCTGCCACTCCTGGCTGTCCTGATCATCCTCGAACTCGTGTTCGGATTTCTCGATGCCGGCGAAATGCTCGACCTCCTGGCCGGATCGGCCATGGTCACGGCCGGTCTGTTTTTTTTCCTGCAGGGGGTCAATATGGCCGTCATCCCCTTGGGCAGGATCATCGGGTCCGAGCTGCCGCAGAAGACTCATACGGCCATCGTGGTCATGCTGGCCTTTTTCCTGGCCCTGGTGATCAACGTGTCCGATCCGGCCGTGCACATCCTGGCCGGGCATGTCGGGTCCGTCACAGCAGGGGACGCCCTGCCCGTCTGGCTGCTGATCGCTTGCATCGCCATGGGCATCGGCAGCTTCACGCTGCTGGCCCTGATCCGCATTCTGCTTGGAGTCCGCAGCTCCCATGTCTTCGCCGCCGGATACGCGCTGGTCCTGGGGCTGTCTTTTTTCACGCCGCGCGAGTTCGTTCCCCTGGCCTTTGACGCCGGCGGCATCGCCACCGGGCCCCTGACCGTCCCCTTCATTCTTTCCTTCGGCGTCGGGTTTGCCTCCGTGCTCGGCAAGTCGTCCGACGACAGTTTCGGCATGCTCGGATTGGCCGCTCTGGGCCCCATGCTCGGAGTGATGCTCCTGGGGGTGACCATCCTGTGAACCGTATTCTGGTCTGGCTGGACTTTCGTTCCGTTTTCCTCGACAATATCTGGGGATTGGGCAGCATTTTCTTGTTCACCCTGGCGCTCCACTTTTTTTTCCTGAAATTTAGCCGTTCTTTTCAGGGGCGGCTCTTCAAGGGCGGGGCGCTGGTCCTCGTCGGATTGATGCTTTTCCTCCAGGGCGTGAACATCGGTCTGGCGCCGGCCGGGATGGCCCTGGCCGAATATCTGGGCCGCGACGAAATACTCAGATGGATGCTGATCCCCCTGACCTTTTTTTTCGGATATTTTCTGACCAAGGCCGAGCCGGCGGTAAACATCCTGTGTTCCCAGGTGGAGGAGGCCACGGCCGGGTCGGTGCCGACCCGGATTCTGGCCCGGGGGATCAGCTTCGGCGTGGCCGTGTTCGCGACCCTGGGTATGGCCAGGGTGCTGCTGGGCCTGCCCTTGATGTATATACTTGTACCCGGATACGTGGTTGCTCTGTTGATGACCGCGAGGTGCGCGCCCCTTTTTATCGGCGTCGCCTTCGACGCCTGCACGGTGACCACCGGCCCCATGATCATCACCTTCGTCATGTCCCTGAGCATCGGGCTTGCGGTCGTGATGGAGGGGAGGGATCCCTTGCTCGATGGGTTTGGCCTGATTGCTCTGGTGGCCCTGGCCCCCATCATATCCATCCTGTTCGTCGGCGTGTTGTACCGGATGAAATCGCAAAGAGGAGAAGAATAATGCCCGCCAAAGACACGGTCTTTTCCCTAGTCGTGGCCATCGTAAACCAGGGTTACAGTGAAGAAGTCATCCGCATCGCCCAGGAATCAGGAGCGGGAGGGGGAACCATCATGTTCGGCCGGGGGGCAAGCCTGCGCTCCAAGGCCACCCTGCTGGGGATTTCCATTGAGCCTCAAAAGGAAGTTATCTATGTAGTCAGTCCGCAAGACATAGTTCCCGAACTCTTGCAGAAATTGAACCAAGCCTGCAGCCTGGATGAGCCCGGGGCAGGTCTGGCTTTCGCTCTGCCCTTGGACGCAGTTACCGGCCTGGATCTCTAGGCAGCGATGACGAGGCCCGGCATCGTCGGCGGGATCCCGCTGTGAAATCTGAATTCACGGAAAATCTCAAAGAGGTGTCCCTGGCCATCCTGGTCGCCACGGTGGTGGTGATCCTCCAGCAGGTCTTTCTTGTGTCGCTTCCCTGGGAAAAATTTGCCCGTTTTCTCATCGAAACAGGCAAGGTCCTGTTAGGGCTTCTCTTCTTTTTCCAGAGCGTGAAGATAGACCTGCTTTCAATGGGGCAGGCCGTGGGGCTCGGCATCGTTTCGGTCATGGGTGAGCGGTCCTCTAGTTCAGACTGTTTCGGTCTGTCGCCATGATGGCATTGGCGGTTGAAATCGCAGGCACTTATCTGAAGACAAGGAGTTAGGCATGGAGATGAATATTTCCTTTGATCTGATCGTCAGCATCGTGAGCAAGGGCGGTTGTGCGTCCGTCGTCAACGCATCGAAATCGGCCGGGGCGGAGGGCGGGACGATCATTCCCGGCCGGGGTACTGGGATTAGGGAGAACATGAAGTTCTGGGGTATTCCTATCGAGCCGGAAAAGGACATCGTTTTGACCATCGTCCCTCAGGATAGGACCCAAAAAGTTCTCGCGGCTATTCTGGAGCAGTGTAAGCTTAATCAGCCGGGGGCGGGCATCGCTTTCGTGCTGGCACTTAAAACAGTCGCAGGCATCTGTCATATTTGCAGCAAGTCCGAGGAGGATTAGTTTCGAAATTCCAGCTTTAAGACCGAATGCGGAATGCGCATTCATGAATGTACCAGGCTGCAGTGCCGCTTGCATTGATGCGGAGGAGGGCGGTTTGGACCGGAAAACGAATTGATTCCATATGTCATTGCCGATTGACTGTTTGCGACGAAAGAAAGGCCTGGCCATATTTGTAGTTTATGAGATTTTATTTTTATGAGAAGAGAGATGCTGTTTTTATGTTACAGATTTTTAATTGCTTGTGTTGTAATATTGTTTTTTTCTAATTTTTTGCATGCTCAAGACTGGATTGTTGCTGGAAAAAGAGGAATAATGACATTTGTTGTAGTGTCAAAAGAGCGGGAAAAAGATGAAACTGTTTACAAAGAAGCCATACAAAGCCTTTGTACAGATAATGATTTTTGCAAGATAATGTTCTGGTCTAATTCGAGCGATGTGCCGACTTCATGGCCAATGACTGAGCACGAAAAAAAATCTAAGGTTGCTGACTACTATCACAATGGCAATTCAGGCGAAGTAAAATTTATATTTAAATATTCCGATGATAATTGAATTATTCAAAATAATTTTTCTTTGTCTTTATGAAAAGAAATTTATTTGATGCGAAATGGATATGCGCTTCGTTGGGAAGTGTTGGATGAAGATATCTCTGTTGGCGGTGTTGTAGATGGCAATTATCAGTTTCCATACCGTCAATCATCGTGAAGATTGCCACTGAAAAGAATGTGGGGGCAAGCATCAGCGAGGTAGTCGTGCCAGAGGTATGTGATTAAGGACTTGGCTCGCAATGTCTAAGTGGACGTGATCTTCAGCATCCCCAAAAGCAAGCGCGACAATTTGTCATTTTCATTTTTTTGCTTGATTCTGCGGGGTCAAGAATGTAGGTCATAAATTACGTAATGTTTTTGTTCTTAAATAGCTAAATTTGATTGATTTTGAAGAATTAGCTGCGATGCCTCCGCTAGTCCCCCCTTCGACACCAGCTAAAAAGATAAGCCGCTGAAATGTAAAAATTTCAGCGGCTTCTCGCGTTTGGCCCTTTGACTAGATCGAAGGGCTTTCTTTTTTCATCCAACCTCATCATTTCATCATTCCGGATTGACTACTTTTTCGCCTCCTGTTATCTAGTTTATTGACTAGATATAAGGAGGTATCAATGGGCCATCCCACCAAGATTCAGCTTATCCAGCGCCAAACATCAGAACAGTGGTATGTTAACTTCCCCGCCGCCCTCGCTCAGGCCATGGAGTTCGACAAAGGTGAAGTTTGGGAATGGATCGTCGAAGACAAGAATCAGCTTGTTTTAAAACGCCAGATTCCTGTCGAGTCTGCGCTCAAAAAAAAACTCCCCAAGCGCTCTGCCAAGGAAAATATGGGATCGGACTGAGACAAGCTTTCGAACAACTCTTCGAGCGCACACGACCTGCATTTCGCCAGCAGCGCACCTTCGAGCGAGCCAAGACTCTTGCGCTCTCGGGGCTTCTTTGTCTTGGACGCCATACGGTGACAGGTATGCTCGCAACCTCCGGGCAGCAGTTCCAGGACTGGTCGGCAAACTATCGCGTCTTTGAACAGGAACGCATTGATATTCCAACACTTTTTTCTGCTGTGATTGAAGGCGTGATCGATACGCTGCCGGAAGGGGCACCCATCGTCGGAGCCATCGACGACACACTCATCCGCAAGAAGGGCAGACGTATTGCGGGAACCTCCTGGCGCCGCGACCCTCTGGGGCCGTCATTTACAAACAATTTCATCTGGGCCAGCCGCTTTCTCCAACTCTCTCTGGCAATGCCTGAAAGTGCTGACAGGCCTTCGCCAGCGCGCATGATTCCCGTTGACCTGCGGCACTGCCCATCACCGCGCAAGCCCGGCAAACGCGCCTCTGACGAGCAATGGAAGGAATGGAAGAATGCGTCCTCCCTGGCTCGCATCTCCGCCGAGGGAGCACGCCGCATGCGCGTTTTGCGTGAAGAACTCGATCGCCAGGGCATGCGTGAACGCCAACTCATCATGACCGCAGACGGAACCTTTACCTGCCGCGAAGTCTTCAAAAATTTACCTGAACGCATCGACTTGATCGGACGCATCCGCAAGGACGCTAGGCTCTATAAACTGCCTACGCCAGAGCAGGAAAACTGCGGACGCGGACGCAAGCGGGCGTACGGCGATCGCCTGCCTACGCCGGAGGAAATCCGCAAGGATCAGAGTATTCCATGGCTTGATATCCGGGCCTATGCCGCCGGCAAAGAACATCTCTTCAACGTCAAAGAGATCTCGCCATGCCGCTGGAAGCATGCCGGCGGGGAGCGCACGCTGCGTCTTATCATCGTCCGTCCCCTCGCCTACCGACTTAAAAAACGTGCCCCCATGAACTACCGCGCTCCTGCGTATCTCATCACTACCGACCTGACGTTACCGCTCGAAAAGATCCTTCAGGCCTACATCTGGAGGTGGGAAATAGAAGTCAACTTTCGTGACGAGAAGACCTTACTCGGCCTCGGGGAAGCGCAGGTACGCACGAGCAGAAGCATCGAGACGCTCACCCCATTCCTGGCCGCAGTGTACGCAATACTGCTCCTTGCTCTTGAGAAAGTCGGCGGTCGAAGGCGTTCACTCCCGCCTCCTGTCTGGCAACGTCGGAAATCCGAGATGCAATCGCGTACCTCAACAGCCCAGGCGTTGCGTGAACTTCGGGCGGAAGTATGGGGAGACTCGTTGAGTGAAAGGAATAAAAACAGCTTCATGAGCGCAAAGACATCGTTCATGAAGCTGATTCATTTGGAAAACTGCGCGGCCACTGCCGTTTGCTATGCTACGGGATAGCCAATCGCGAGAAGCCGCTGAAATGTAAAAATTTCAGCGGCTTTTTTTTTTTGCGGTCCGGCGCGGTTTGCCGACTCCTTCTTTAACGTGAAAAGGCGTGGCTGGCTCTGATGATGCAGAGGGCGACGCTCAGGGTTTCCTGTCTCTCCCGTTGGAGGGAGGGGGATACCGAATATCTGCGGACTACCCATTTAGTCATCCATTAGCTGACCGATTGCGGGTTGTGGTAGGATCGCTGGACATGGGCGGGCAACGCGTTTCCCAAATCCTCAAAGCCAAACAGGCGGCAAACCGCTGCGGCACCACCTCGAAGCCATCAACCATGCCGAGGCCATCACGCATCTGGAAAGTCTCGTGAAGGAGAACGTCCCGCTTGATGAGCGCATATGAAGGAGCTGCATCAGCTTGTCCTGCGGGGTATCGACAACGAAGCCGGGCGTTATCGCGGCTGCAACGTCATCATCTCAGGTGCAGGGCATACCCCGCCTGATCACCTCCATGTCGGCGAACGCATGCAGAGCTTTTTCGATTGGTACCATGGCGAGGCCCAGAGCCGTCATCCCGTTGAAAGGGCTACCAGGTTGCATGCCGACCTGGTCATCCTCAAATCGTGAAGGAGAACATCGATGACTGATGAAATTATGCCAAGGGAAGACAGAAGTGGAAAGGAGTGGGCGTTTCTTGGCGGATGCCTGACGGGAGTTGTCGGGTTGTTTGCGGTGGCGATGGTGTAGGAAATGTCGTCAAACACAACGCTGCCCGATTCAGGAAATGGTAGTGTGCAAGACGAAACCCTGGCCCCTCCAGAGGGTAGTTGCAACCAAGGTAACTGAACATTCAAGAGGGCCGGCTTCCCAAAAGAAAGGGGAGACCGGCCTGTTCAAGTAAAGCCTTATTTCGTATAAGATAATTTTTGTCTCACAATTTCTGCGGATTGTGAAAATCGCCGCCATATGCTACGAGGATTTGAAGTTTGTGGAAGCTGGTGCCCGGCGTGGAGGGTGAGGAGGAGTCTTTTTTCAGGCAAGGCTCATTGCTGCAACATTAACCTGGCTTCAGCTTCAATTCGTGATCGTTGCCACGTGGGTAATCGTTCAAGACACAGGGATCTTGGCGTTGAAAAATTGTCGGATGGATGAGTATGTTGCCGAGCTAATAAACGGGGGATGCCACTTTGGCGAAGTCTGGATAATAGCGTTGTCAGGCAGCCAGGAAACAAAATCTGATCAAGGAGAGAAAAAAGATGAGTGCGAAGCCCGAACGAGATGTGGAGAAAGGATATCCGAAGGCCGAATTCGTGGCCAAGCTGCGGCGTCTGGCCGATGCCCTGGAGAAGGGAGATCGCTTCGAGATTCAGATTGCAGGCGAGCGCCTATACGTTCCCGTCCGGGCACAATTCACCATCGAGCACGAACGTTCCGATGTTGAGGAGGAGATCGAATTTCAGATCAAGTGGTCCCGAGAGTAAGCCGAGCGAGCTTGATGTGCTCAATAGCCATAAATCGCTAAAATATTGGGTTCACCAACAAGGTATACCTTGCCGTCCAACCCGAGCGTGATGCCCTCAGGTTGGAAATATCTGCTGTCAATGTCCAGCGTGAATGCATTCCGCTGTGCTCCGTCTGCATCCAATACGACGATTCGAGTTGAAGCCTCACTCAAAATCCAGAAATGACTGTCCGAGGAGAATACGATTGAGGCAACGTCCTTTACCTTCAAGGCTGGCAATGGTTTTGAGTGGACTTCTATGGGCATGAACATTTCGTCAAGGACAATATCGCGACGGATGAACGGCTTGCCTTCGCGTATGGTGAAAATGGTTCGTGTTGCAGGATCATAGCTGAGGCTTTCAAAGCCTTTGTTCTTTACAGGTGCCATGCCAAGATCCAATCGTGCGTGGATGTCGTGGCCGACTTCTGTCACATTTTCAGGGATGTGAAAGATACTTAAGACCCCTCTGCGCTCTTCGACAATGGCAAACAGAGTGCCTTGGATGTGTGTGATGCCTTCCGTATCTTTGAACCCTTGAAGTTTTATACTTCGGAGCACTTCTCCACCGGGGCTCAGTTCGTAAACGAATTCAGGATCATTGGTGGCAGCGAAAAGCGTTCCTGTTTCGGCGTTCCAGGTCAGGCCGGACAGATTTTTGGGAATTTCCTTCAGGGGAGTAGGAGGCAAGATAACTTGTAACCGCTCGTCAGGCTCGTAACGAGTTGTCACGTAGACCGCAGCCAACGTTAAAAGGAGGCAAACAACCAACGCAAATTGAATGATTCGACCGGAAGGGGAGCTTTTACGACTTAATGTGACAACCATGCCTATATTTCCTGAAAAGTGCTTGTGTGATTCCGCCGACAACTTCGGCGGCTGCCCGCATAGCCATTACTGTCCGGTAAAAATCACCAAACGTAAAGCTAGGCTGGAGTGGGACTGGAATAAGCCCCGCATCGAAGCTGGGCGACGAATGTTTGCCGAGGACCCGGAAACATGGCTCTTTAACGACGGGCAAGCCGAATCAGCCTATCAGAGTAGCAAAACGTAAGCTGCTTGAAACGACTGCGCAGGCGCGGCCAAGAGAAGGCCACTTTGTCCTTTTTCTGGGCCGCCACGGCGCTCAAAGTCTTGCGCATGCACAACTGGCTTTTTTGGCGCCTATTTTCTGTTCAATTTACAAAGATCAGTAGGATCTTAGGTATTTTTTCGGAGCCAGAAATTTTCATTTTTCCCGAATTGGACAAAAATATTCCGGCAGTAAGCTCATGCCTGTTTTTGTTGATGCGGATTAATCGCAGCGAGATATTGGAACGCCTTCCCCGCAGCTCAGACCACGGAAGACATGAAAGTACTCATGCCGCAGCACGTGGACAAATCCCTTCTTCCCAAGTCTACCCTAGCCCCAGTCACGTAAAAAGTAAAGAATTCCAGCTTCTATCGCAAACCTGCTTCAGCTTGGAATGATGCAGATGCCTGAGCGCTTGCTGAATTGCTCTTGACAAGTAGCCGTATCGGAAATTAAAGTTAATTTTGAAGGGGAGTAACTCCCAAAGGCAAGATCAACAATCTCGGCGCGAAAGCGCTTGGTCTTGCCGTCGGAACCCACCGATGAGCCAGACCTTCAGCATGATATACCATGCTGGATCCGCCTGCAAAAAGTCCTAACTCCTAAAACATAGAATCAATGTATTGATTTTCAATAACTAATTTAGTAAAAACTTCTATCTTTAACATTAACAAAATTACGCCATGATACGATCAAAAG
>Ga0180007_10004785_pt1 | contig 14152 bp, 13 predicted proteins | sample MM_PC_MetaG_FD_121122 | JGI IMG/M metagenome (GOLD analysis project Ga0180007, IMG submission 121122) | Groundwater microbial communities from the Aspo Hard Rock Laboratory (HRL) deep subsurface site, Sweden - MM_PC_MetaG | ecosystem: Environmental > Aquatic > Deep subsurface > Groundwater... | reverse complement strand
TAGAATTTTAATCTCGCAAAAGGCAAATTAAAAATTTGCCGTGGTCCTCACTTTGTTGCGGTTACTCGATTAGTTATTTTTAAACTTCTCAATCTTTAATATTCTAATCTCGCAAAGAGAAAGAGGGTAAATTTTCTTTAATTTTAAACTCAATGGTTTTTGTAATTTGTTTTTTAGAATATCGTCGAAGATTTCTTCTGAAGATTTATCTTTAACATAATTTATTAATTCTTCTTTTGCCTTTTCTCTTAAAGCTTTTCTTACTGCTCGAGGAACTTTTCTTCTTGTTACAAAAAATGGTTTTATTCTTATTTGGGCATCTGCGCATTCTGTTGAAAAAGAATCCTCAACATAGTTTGTTCCTTTTCTAACCATCCTTTTTAGATATGAAGGCATTAAGATTATTTCCTTAGGAATTGTGGTTAACTTCCCATCTTTTAATTTTGTGATTAATTTGATTATCATGTTTTTCCCCCGTAGAATTCTTGTTAGATCGTATTTTATAAAACGCCCATCTAATTCTGAAATTTCGTATGCTTGTAGCTGAGTCTCCTTTTCTATTAAAGGAATTTCAACATCAAAAAATCTTTTTTTCTTTTTTGTTATTGCCATTTTATTTCTTGTTATCCCAACCTCCTGCTAATTTATTTGCGTGTCCTACTTCTTTTATTTTTTCAGGGGGCATCCTTTTTTCATATTCTTCTAAAACTTTCCCTATTTCTTTTTTAGCGTCAACATCCATCTGGTTAGCCATTTTCAATAAAATAAAAAGCATATCCCCAATGAAATTTTCAGCTTCTTCTTTATTCTCTTTAATAACTTCTTTTTGTTTTTCTTTGTCTACCCATTTTATTAAATTCCAAAGTTCACCTATCTCTTCATTCATATTTAGACATAAGTCTTTGATGTCCCAGTGGGTGTCCCAGTTTCTTGCTTTATCAAATTCTTTTATTTTATTTTGTGATTCTTGCATTTTATTCCTGTAACACTTTGCTTGCTCGTTTATTTCTCCTTCCTTGTTTGTATTTGGATTTTCCACAAACAGCACAAGTGTACATTATGTTTGTTTTTTTAGTTGTTTTGGATTTTCTTTTGTGTTTTGCTTGAGCTGGTTTTGAACCCCATTTACCAAGGTTTCCAATTCCTCTTCCAAGACCTCTTAATTTTGCTCTAACTCTTCCACCTCCTCGTGTGAGGACCCCTCTTGCAAATCCTGTTCCTACTACTTTTATTTTTTGTTCTGTTTGTTTTTTGCAAGAAGGACAAAATCTTTTTGTTTTCTTTGGAAGTTTCATGCTTGGAAAAGAAAAAATGAGTTTTTAAAGATAATGGATTTTATCTTATTACTGGAAAAGGTTCTTTTGTTGAAGGGTCTATTTCAAAAGTACATATAACATAATGTTCCGCAGGTTCTCTGTTAGTAGTATCCTTTTTCTGTCCATCTCGTCTCTGTGATTTTCTGCAATTATGTATGCTTCTCTTGATAGCATTGAATTAATAGTTGATAATTCTTTAAAAATATTTATATAAAAATGATCCTGCCCAGAATTGAACTGGGGTCTTGTCCACGTCAAGGACACGTCTTAGCCATTGGACTACAGGATCAAATTAGTATGAACTATTCTTTTTTGCTTTTAGAAATATTTAAATATGATTGTTTTTTAATTGGGATATGGTTGAAGATGGTGAAAAGAAAAAAGAGGGGAGTACTATCTGGAAATATCTTCTACTTTTTGTTTATTTTATTGGGATTTTTCTTTATCTTGGAGTGGGGTTAAGTTCTTTTTTTATTGCGATGTTTGTTCTTGGAGGAATTTTTATATTCTTATTTGATTTTATTTTGTTTAAATTTGTGAAAGATGGGGGAATACGGGCAGTTGTAGTTATAACATTCGTTGTGTTTTCTTTAAAACTTTTAAGCCCTTTAATTGAAAATCTTTTTCAATAAAATTTATATACATAATTTTCATTAATGATTTATGAAAAATAGAGGGGGGCAGGTGACAATTTTTATAATTATTGGCATTGTAATTGTTAGTGCAATTGTAGGGCTCGTTGTTTTCAAAGATAGAATTTTTTCAACTGGAATTTCTCCAAATATTCAACCAATTTATAATACCTTTTTGTTTTGTTTAGAAGAAGATACTTTAACTGGAATAAACATTCTTGAAAGCCAAGGAGGTTATATTGAGCTTCCTGATTTTGAGCCAGGTTCTTCTTATATGCCGTTTGGCTCGCAGTTGAATTTTTTAGGCAATCCTATCCCTTATTGGTATTATGTTTCTGGAAACAATGTGCAGAAAGAACAAGTCCCTTCTATGAATAATATAGAAGGTGAATTAGAGAATTTTATAGAGGGTAAAATAAGGAATTGTGTTTTTGATAGTTATTATGAACAAGGTTTTGAAATTGATTTGGGAGAGCCAGAAGTTAGTGTGAATGTTGGAGAGGATAATGTTGAAGTCAATCTTAATATGGGTTTTAGTGTTAATTATGGTGAAGACAATGCAAATGTGAAGAGTCATAGTATTGATGTTAAATCTAATTTTGGGAAACTTTATGATTCTGCGAAAACAATTTATGAAAAAGAGCAAGAGGATTTGTTCTTGGAAAATTATGCTGTTGATACTTTACGATTGTACGCCCCTGTTGATGGTGTTGAGATGACGTGCTCGCCTTTGACTTGGAGTGCTGACAAAGTTTTTGAAGATTTGAAAGAAGCGATTGAAATTAATACACTTGCTTTGAAAGTTGAAGGAGGAGATTATTCTTTAGCCAAAAAAGAAAATAAATATTTTGTTGTCGACGTTGGAGTTAGTGATGTTGATGTGCGGTTTGTTAATTCTCCAGATTGGGCAAATGGATTTGAGGTCGCGCCGTCTGAAGGAAATGTTCTTGTTTCAAAACCAGTAGGCAATCAACCAGGACTTGGGGTGATTGGATTTTGTTATGTGCCTTATCATTTCGTTTACAATGTTCGTTATCCTGTTTTGGTCCAGGTTTCTTTAGGTTTAGAAATTTTTCAATTTCCTGTTGCAGTTGTTTTAGAAGGTAATCAGCCAAGACAAGCACTTGATGTTGGTGCTATTGAAGTAGAGTCTCCTCAATTGTGTGAATATAAAAATACCCCTATTGAAGTTAGTACTTATGATGGGAAACTTAATTCTGTTGATGCTGAAATTTCTTACAAGTGTTTTAGTGAATTTTGTGAAATAGGTAAAACTACTAATGGATATATTCAAGAGAAATTTCCACAATGTGCAAATGGTTATGTAGTCGCAAAAGCAGATGGATTTAGGGAAGCAAATTATGAATTGTCGACGATAAGTTCTGGAAGTGTAGATATAATTCTTGATAGACTTTATGAGCGAGAGATTAATCTTAAATTGGCTGGAGTTGCTTATGGGGGAAATGCATTAGTTAGTTTTGTTTCTGATAAAGATTCGAAAACAATTGTTTATCCTGAGACGCGGAAAGTTGAATTAAGTGAGGGGCAATATGAAATTCAAGTTCAGATTTATAAAAGTTCTTCTTTGAAAATTGAAAAGTCGGTTCAAGAGCAGTGTGTTGAAGTTCCTCGTTCTGGAGTTGGAGGAATTTTTGGATTGACTGAAGAGCAATGCTTTAATATTGAAATTCCAGAACAGATTATTTCAAATGCATTGGTTGGAGGTGGAAAAGAGAATTATTATATTTTAGAATCCCAGTTAAGTGGCTCGAGTGCAATTGAAATAAACGCACTAAGTTTAGCGACGCCAAAATCACTTGAGCAGTTGCAAGATAATTATCTTTTGTTTGAAGATAAAGAATTGGATATAAAATTTAAATGAAATTAAATAAATGGAGGTTAAAATGAAGAAGAAAAATCTAGTTTGGCTTTATTACTTAGCTTGGGGAATTGGGCTTATAGCAGTAGTAGCTTTAACTTATGGTATTATTAAATCTTTAATTGGATAAAATGAGAGAGAAAAATTTAACTTTAGTTGGAATGTTCTTGTTAGTAGGGGTTTTTTTGATGGGTTTGCTTTCTGCTTCCTATTTTGGTTCTAATAGTTATTCAAGTTCAAATCCTAATTATGGAAATTTTGCAGGATTTGTGAATATTGGTTCGTCGTCATTTAATACAGATAAGTGCGAGGCTGGGCAAGATTTTATTTTGCAGATTGCACCATTTGGTTGCACGCCGGCGGTAGTTCGAAGTGATTTATTGGAAGAACAAAATGTGCCTGTATTTTGCCAAGTTGCAGCTACGAAGATTAATCCTTTGATTGATGTTAATGCAATAGAAAGTATTTCTTTTTCAGGACAATATCCTTCTTCGATTTCAGGGGTTGGGTTTTATCCTGCGAGGGCAGCTCTTGGGGTGAGTGGAGATATTAATCGTCCTGTGTTGGATAATATTGGTTATGTTGTTATTGTTTTGAAAGAACAAAATAATGAATCTTCAATGCCTGATTTTGTTGAGGGCAATTTGACAGCGAGATTAAATTATGATATTAAGAATGCATTTGGAATTGGAAAGGCAACTTTTTATTTGCCTTATTTAACTGGTTCGGAATTTGAAGATGTTAAAAACCAATATAGTTTTTGGGGTGGTAAGGGTTATTTGAAAGCAGAAGAAATCGGAATCAACGATGCTGCGATTTCAATTTACAATGATATTAATAAAATTTTTACTGTGAGATTAGAGAAAGGAGCAACTTCTGATAAAATTAGTATGCCTGGTTTTGATTGTAATGCAAAGATGGAATTAAAGTTAGATGATTTGACAAATCCAGATACAATGGCAAAGTTTGATATTAATGGAGAAAAAGTTCAAGCAATTAAAGGAGAGAAATTTTTAGATAATAAATGTGAAGTTAGGGATGTTCAGAAGAATGGAATTAATCAGAAAGTTATTTTGAAATGTAATGAGGATGAGAGTTCTGGATTGTTTGGAAAGCCGTTTGAGTTGGAAATTAGGCCGAAAATTAGTTTGGAGATTGATGGGAAAAGTGGAGAGTATGAAGTGGGGGATTATTTGTATGAAGATTCTAGTAGTAAAAAGTTTGTTTATTTGGGTTATATTGGAACAGATAGTAAAATGGAAAATCCTTATTCTTATTTTGTTTCTATTTCTGAGAAAAGAATAGAAGGTAAATTAACAGCAGGAGAATTGAATTCTATTGTTAGTTTAGTAAATAAATTAGAGCAAAAAAAAGTTTCTAATATTGGAATGGTGAACGCTCTTAATGATATGGGAAATGTATATCTTGCAGGAGGAACTTTGTTATATGATGCTCTTATTAAGAATAAGGGAATAAGGCGTTTAGGAAGTTTAGAAAGCGATGCTATTTTCGATAAAACAATCAAACTTAATGGTTTTGCAGGAGCACAAGATAAATCTCTTGGGACTACAGATGTCCAGCAAGAATTTTATGTTGTTGATTGGGGGGAGACAGACCCTAATCAAATGGGGTTTACTGGTTTTGCAAAAATTAAAAAATCAGGAACAGGAGAGGATACTGGTTTGTATGTGATAAAACTAGGTGCGATGATTGATTATAAAATTGGTGAAAACTGCCGTCTTGAGGAGGATACTTCTATTGAAAGAATAAGTTCAGTTAGTCCAAGGTGTGAAAAATATTATGGGGATTTTGAAAGTCCAGATTCTGATTGGTATTATTTTGATGCCAATACAATTAAAACTTCAGATAAAACTGATTCATATAATAAATTCTTTAATAATATTCAAAAGATAAAACTAAGCAAGAGTATAAGGCAAATTATTTTAGATAGAAGGATTTCAAAAGGAGATTCTCCAGATACTGGGATTTTAGATAATTATCAAAATGCTCTTACAGATTACGATACTGTTATTAAGAATTATGGAAATGAAAAAATTTCTGATAAATTAACTTATGGTGAAGAAGCATTAAAGAAAAAGATTTTATTGGCAAATGAATTTGGGCAGAAAAAAACAATGCTTGATTTGTGCAAAACATTTAAGGAAAAGTATTCTGAGTCTCAAAGTCCTTTTGTTTGTTCAGACGAAGTAAAAATTTCAAGTTCAACGAGTTTTAGTCGGGATGCTTCTATAAATGGGAATTTGAAGACAATAACTTTTGAAGGAATTTATGAACCAAGTTTTGAAGACTATGGGGTTCAGGTTGTTGTGAGGGGACCTAATAAAAGACAAGAAACTTTAAATTTAGAGAAGAATGAAATTTTTTATCTAAATGATTTTAGGACAGAGGAAGATTTAAATGAATATATTCAATTAACTAGTTTAACAGAAAAATCTGCAACATTTAATTATTATATTCGTTCAGAAAGTAGGGTTGGAGAAGGGATTAAAAGTGGTTTTTCAAATTATAAAGAAACCCTCAGTGAAGATGTTTCAAAATCTTTAAGTGGATATACTTTTACTTTAATTGATGTCAATCTCAAAAAACTAGCGAAAGTGTCTGTAATCCCAAATATTGATAATGTTGGGACGTCGGCGAATTTTAGTTTTAAGATTGGAATTGAAAAGCGGGCGATTCAGTTGTCACCTGAGAAAACGCAGAAGAAGATTGATAGTTTGAATGAAACAATTGCGAAATGGGAAGATAGGTCTGAGAAGTTGGGGAATGTTGTTCAGGGTTTGAAGGGTGCGTGTTTGGCGACTGGAGCGGGTTTAATGGTGAAGAATTTTTTTGCAAACACAGGAGGAAAAGGAATTGCAAGGCAAGAAGTTATGAGGGGAACAAATGGTTGGTATGAAAAATGTTCTAACTTGGTAAGTAAAGAAAAGAAATATGGTTCTGTTGAAGAGTGTTTGTTAGATAAGTCAGATGATATTGACAAAGATGTTGAGCAATATTTTAGTGCGATGGAAAAACAAAACACAGAACTGAAAAATGCACAAGCAGGTTGTGATAAAACCGAGTTTTTGACAGAGACACATATTAATACAGATTGTTTTAAGAATAATTATTTTAATACAAACCAGAATGAATTGAAAGGACTAGGAACAATAAAATGTGGCAAGGATGATGTTAATGCAAATGATTTTTTTGGGAAGATTAATTCTACACAATTTTCAACAGATGAATTAAGGAGTTTGGTTTTATATTCAAGATTAAAAGAAACAAATGGAGCAGGTAGTTTGGCTGATACAAGATTGCAATCAACTTTTTGTGATGTTTATGCAAATAATAAGATGGAGATTGAGGTTAATGAATTGACAAAAACCTTGAATGAAAAAATTGGTTTAAAGAATGTCGGTTTTAATTATGGTAAAGATAAAGATGCTCAGCAGAAGATTTATCATGGAGGAGTTTCTAGTGAAAATGGGTTTGGGGGGATATCTTCAAATGTCCCTGTTGAGGCATTTGAATTTGAAGGGCAGAAATATTTGTTAGAATTGCAAAAAGATAAGGGAGATGAATTTTCTGTAAAATCTGTTTATAGTCTTGAGGGAATATCTCAAACAAATTCTGATGAGCTTGTGAAAAAGATTAATAATAAATTTTCATTCAAACAATATACCCAAGATTCCTACAACAATAAATATGAAAACCCAGAATTGAAATATTATGAGACAGAGCCATATAATGGTTTGCCTGCGCTTGTGCCTTTTAATGTAAATAATGGTTGGTATGCGTCTGTGAAACAAACACTTCCTGTTGGAGGGAGTATTGCGTCGTATGATGCCTCTGGTCGTGTTAGTAGTTTTTGGTTGTGTAATGTTGGAGAAAATAAGCGAGAAGAAAATAGAGGAGGGGATGATATTTGTCAGCAAGTTAATTTTGGAACCGGACAGCCGTATAATCAGTTCTCTGGAATTGAAGATACGAATGAAGTATCTAAACTGGTTCGATGTGCACAGGATGCTGTTGAGAAAGCATCTAAAGCTTATAAATCAGGAGTTAGTCAAGTCAAGATTATCACCAATTGCGGAACAGTTACTTTGAAAGTTGGTGCTCCTGCTGCTGATATTCCTGATATGCAGTGTCAGGATTTTATGTCTCCGAGTGATTGTAAGTTGTTGTTTAATGTTTGTGACCCTGTGATTTGTCCGTCGAGTAGATGTGATTTTGGAGGAGCCTATCCTGTTAAAGATGTTATTCAGTCTGGAATTATCGGAAGTATTTTATTGTGTTTACCAAATTGGAATGAGGGAATTTATATGCCTATTTGTTTAACTGGGATAAAAGCAGGAATTGATGGTTTGCTTTCTGTTTATACTTCTTATAGGGATTGTTTGCAAGAAAGTTTGGATACTGGTAAGATGGTTGGAATTTGTGACGAGGTTTATAGTATCTACATGTGCGAGTTTATGTGGAAGCAGGCACTTCCTGTTGCGAATATTGCTATTCCAAAAATGATTGAGATGGTTTTGGGCCAGAATATTAAAGGGGGTGGGGAGTATCTTGGTGTTGCGAGTGCATGGGATACAGCGTCGAAGTCGGTTGATTATTTTACTAGTTATTATGCACAGAATTCATTTATTGCTTTCAAGGCACGGTCTGCTGAGCAGGTAGGTGGAGAGATTTGCAAGAATTTTGCTTCAGGGGTTTATCCTTCTGGAGGAAATGTTTTTGATAAATTAACTCAGCCTGATTCACCTCCGCAATTCCACGGAAGATTTGATGAGATACCTTTTACTTCAGCGACTGTTCCGCCGATTTCGCAGTATAAAGTATTCTATCATATTTTTGCAGGAAAGGACTCACGAGCTTATTACAGAGTTTATTTGAAGGGCTCGACAGGAGGTTCTTATTATCAGGACACAAATTATGACAAAGTTGTGGCACAAGGTTATATTGCGACAGGAGGCTATGCTTCTGAGACTGTTGATTTTACTGCACCTACTGGTTACAAAGAATTGTGTATTCGTGTTAATGACCAAGAAGAGTGCGGGTTCCAGCAATCATCGACGTCGTATGCTGTGAATTATATTACTGATTCTTATGCTGCAGAGCAAGCGAGCCAGACAGATATTAAATCAGAGGCAGAATGTGTTTCTGGGAGCGCGAGTGCATATAGTTTGTTGAATCCTAATTTGCAAAGTGGAGTAGAAGGAATTATTGATACTAAACTTTATGATAAAGGAATTACAAGAATTTGTGCGACTGAAAATCCCGGGAAGGGAACAGATGGAAATTATGGTTCTGAAACAATGCGTTGGGTGGATGTTGGTTATTGCGGGGACAAGAATATAAAATGTTGGTTGGATAAAGAAAGTGTTGCAGATGTGATTAAAGATAAAAATATAGAGAATCAAACTTTGCAGACAGTTACAAAACAAGCTGTTGCAGAATTGCAGGCAGGAAGTAAATATACTTCTGGGCAGGTTACTGATGTATTAAGAGAGGCTGAAAATTTAGGTTCTGGCAATCCTGCAAAAGTTATTACTGAATTGAATAATATTGTAGATAGTGTTTTTATTAATGCACAGAAAGCAAGGTTGTTGATGCTGAGGGGTGGGGCTTATGGGGAATTGGCGACGCTGGCGAAGAAAAAGATTGATGATGCGAAGGCGGCTGTGGATGCTGCTAGATTATCTGCAGAAATTGCAAAGGATTATGAGGAGCTTGATTATGATGAAGGTGGAATTGGTGGAGAATGTAGTAAAGCAATTTGTAAAGAATCTTTTGGGAGCAATCCTAATTTTGAGGGAAATGTAAAATCAGAGGAAGTTTGTAGACAAAAATATCCTCATGGCAAATATATTATTGATTATCTTGAAAATAATGAATGTTGTTGTTATCAAAAAGTTGAGGATTTTAGAGTCCAACAAGTTTCTTATTTTGAAGATTTTTCTTTTACTAATGTGAATGAATATAATCTTAGGCAAACTGTTACTAATTTAGGTTATCCTCTTTGTTCTGATTATGCAAAGTTAGTCATTGATGCTTCCACCACCTCCAAAATAAATAATCCTCTTTTTTTAATGGCTGTAGTTATGCAAGAATCTAGTTGTGATAAAAATGAAATTAATGGAAACTCAATAGGGTTAATGCAGATTAGTACAAAATGGTGGTGTAGTAGTGAATATGCTCTCTCGGAGAATAAGGAAGATTGCAAAGATGAATTACTTAATCCTATGACCAATATGAATGTTGGTGCAAGAATTTTAGGAAAATATTATAATGACTATGGAATTAAGTATGAAAATTATAAAACTCAGGTTAATAATAATTGTCAAGATTCTGATTTAAATAAAGAGTATTTATCTTATAATGGTTGGAGTGCTGTTCTAAGAGCATATAATGGGTTTGATTGTGATTCATCTGGAGCAGATAATGATTATATTAAAAATGTAGGAGAGAGATATGTTAAATTAGTTCTGGAGTATAAGAAACTTCCAAATGCTCCTAAAACAACTTCTGCATAATCCCAAACTTTTTATTTTTTTAGAAATGCTGATGGCAAATCCAAAAATTTATAAACTATAAGTTCCTATAGTGTACTATGGTTACAACAATACAAATTGATGAAGAATTAAAAAAAAGATTAGATTTATTGAAAATTCATCGACGAGAAACATATAATGATCTTTTGTTTAGATTAGTGGATAATTGTTCTCTTGGAGATGTTGATAAGGAGAGTTTAATTGAAACTTTGGAGGTTTTGTCTGATCCTGAAACAATGAGGAATATTGCAGATGCCTTGGATAATATTAATAATGTGTCTCATTGGGTTTCTTGGGAAGATGTAAAAAAAGAGATGAATTTAAATGTATAAGCTGGATTTTGATAAGAAAGCTTTGAAATTCTTTAAGAAATTAGATAAATTTTCTCAAGAAAGAATAGGTAAAAAATTAGAAAATTTGAAATTAAATCCTCAACTTGGAGAATCGCTAATTGGAAATCTTTCTGGATTGTGGAAATTAAGAATTGGAAAATATCGAGTTATCTATAAAATTGTTGAGAACAAATTGTTGATTCTTGTTTTGGATTTAGGGCACAGAAAAAATATTTATGATTAATGCGGGTGTTAGGATTCGAAAGATTTATATATCAATTGATATACAATAAAATATGTTAAAACAGAAACCAAAAAATCCTTTTATTCGTTCTCCGACGCTGGGAACTGTGTTAATGATAGAGAAAACTATAGAGAAATATTCAGGAGAGTTTAGTAGGACAGAATTATGGAAAGCACTTCCGAAAAAAGTTATGTGGCAGACTTACTTAATTGTCCTTGATTATCTTCAGAGCATAAACAAAATTGCTTTTGATAGAAATGGAATTGTTGGATATATTTGGAATCCTCGATTGGCGAAAATTCTTGCAAAACGTCCAGAGGTTAAATTATGAAATCATCTAAGGTGAAATTCATAACAGAAAAATTAGAACAGGAATTTGAAAATCTTGATGAATCTGATTTTCTCAAAAAGTCAATAAAAAGAGCATTAGAGGATTTGAAAACAAATGCTTTTTCAGGGATTCAAATTCCAAAAAGTTATTTCCTGAGAAATATCTTGAAAAATATTTTATAATAAATCTATGGAAGTATGATTTACCAAAAGGATGGAGATTAATTTATACGATTACTGCAGAAGATGAAGTAAAAATTGTTTGTGCAATTCTTGAATGGTTTAATCATAAAGATTATGAAAGAAGATTTAAATATTAGTTTATTTTAAATTTTATTCTCTAAAAAATGCGGGAGACAGGATTTGAACCTGCGCAAGCACTAAGCTACCAGGTCCTAAGCTTGGCCTCCTATTAAACGATTATGAATTTATCTAATAGAATCTGGCCCGTTTGACCGCTCCGGCACTCCCGCATGAGAGTCTTAAGCTCAGAGGGTTTAAAAGTTATTCCATAATACTCTTTGTTATATTTTTTGTAAATCCATTTATCTATCCATAATTTTATCCCAAACCCCTTAAATAAAAAGATTAAATCTTCCCATAATTGTTTGCTTGCTGTTGAAAGCCCAACATTTCTTCTTCGTTTACCTCCGTCAGTCATCATAATTCCTATAAGAAATGCAGATTTTATTGATTTATTTGAACTCAAAACATATTCTGGGATTTTTACTATATTGCTTTTTTTGCCTATGGGGATTTCATAAACTTTACTTAATAAATTATATACTGCTTTGCTGTCTATCCTTATTGAATATGATTGTTTTTTATTTTCTCTTTTTTTTACCTCGCAAATATTAAATTTCCTTTGAAATAATTCTAAACAAATCTTTTTTATTTTTTCTAATATTTTTTTATCAGATAATTCTATGCTTATTTGGTATTTACTTTTTTTGAGGTGGCCGTCTCCGATTATTGTCGCGATAAAAAAAGATAATTTTTCATCAAGATTTAAAGGAATTTTTGTTATTTTTGAAGGGCCGAATTTAGCTTGAACTTTTATCCCTTCTTTGTTTTTTGAAATCAATTTTAAATCTTTTTGGGAATTTAAAATCTTTTCTTTCAAATTCATTATTTAGTTAAGGTTTTTCAATTAATAAATGTATCGTTGCCTGTCCTATTCATTTTACATCATCTTTAAAAATCTCTTTTATTTTTCTTTCAAATGAAGAAGCGATTTTTTATTTTTCCTCTTATTTTTGTAATCATATTTGCTTATGCATATTTTCTTGAAATCTTTTTTGCCAAATATCTTTGGTTGTTTTTTGGGATATTTGTTTATCTTGTTTTTTTTATTGCTTCTGATGCTTCCTTTAAGCGAAAACAGATACAAGAACGAGTGGCAATTAAATCCAGAGAAGATATAAGGATTAATTTTTGGAAATGTTTTTGAAGAATTTCGTTGAAAATTAGGAAATGTAATTAATAGAATAAAATCAATTTATTGTGGAGTTATTTATCTTTGTGGGGGAAGAGTATATGTAAGAAGCCAAGTTGAGCAATGAAACTGCTTTTAGTTAAAAAGAAATCCCTATTTTTTAAGAGGGAGTAAAAGCTTTTTATCAATCTAATAAAACTGTTGTGTTGGTTTGTCTAGCTAGATAAGAGGTCAATTTAATAATCACAAGCCTTAATTATTTATTAGCCACTTTATTAATTTGCGAACAACGTGAGAAGAAATTTTATTTCTTTTTACTCAATTCTTTCTCTTTTTGTTTGATTTTGTCTTCGAGACCGAGTTTGTCAATTAATTCTTTGTAACGATTTCGGATTGTGACTTCTGTGATTCCTGCAATATCTGCAACTTCTCTTTGGGTTTTTTTCTCATCATTTATTAATGCAGCAACGTATAAAGCAGCAGCTGCGATTCCTGCTGGGCCTCTACCCGAAGTTAATTCAATTTCTTCTGCTTGTTTTAAAACTTTTAGTGCATCGTTTTGAGTTTTTGGAGAAAGTTTGAGGACAGAAGAAAATCTTGAAATATAATCCTTTGGTGCACTTTGCGTAACTTTTATCCCAAGTTTTCTAATTAAGAATCGGTAGGTTCTTCCAATTTCTTTTCTTTCTACATCTGATGCTGTTGCCATCTCGTCGAGGGTTCTTGGAATATTGTAAGAACGACAAGCTGCGTAAAGGCAGGCAGCAATTACAGATTCCATGCTCCTTCCTCGAACTAATCCTCTTTGAAGAACATAATTGTAAATTCTTGCGGCTTCGTCTCGGACAACATTTGGAAGATTTAGATAAGAGCCGATGACTCTTAATTCTGCCATGGCTAATCTTAAATTCCTTTCAATAGAAGTTGAAACTCTTTCTTGCCATTTTTTTAACCTTAAGAATTTTCTCGTTTGTCCTGGTTCTAATCGGTAGATGTCTGAAATTTCTCCGACGTTTGTGGTTAAACCTTTGTCGAATTTTTGCATACTCATTGGAGCTCCACCCCTACCTTTTTTGTCGCCTTTATCGAATTTTCCTGAAAGGTCTACTCCTGTATCGACCATTTTTTCTTCGATAACTAAACCACAATCATTACAGATTATTTCCCCAAGGTGAGAGTCATAAGTAAGGTTTATGCTTCCACATTCGGGACATTTTTTTATTCCAGCCATTTTGTCGTCGTAAAATTAGTTAATAGTAAGTTTTATAAACTTTTTGACTATAAAAAGCTTTCCTTTTTTAATGTTATGTGCGACCTAGAGACATATGTCGTAAGGAACCGAAAATTAGTTCGTGAGTAAAATGAACTAATTTTCATGAAAAAGGAATTAATTAGAAAAGAATTTTTCAAGCTAAAATTAAAAGGACATT
>Ga0180007_10004784_pt1 | contig 14155 bp, 11 predicted proteins | sample MM_PC_MetaG_FD_121122 | JGI IMG/M metagenome (GOLD analysis project Ga0180007, IMG submission 121122) | Groundwater microbial communities from the Aspo Hard Rock Laboratory (HRL) deep subsurface site, Sweden - MM_PC_MetaG | ecosystem: Environmental > Aquatic > Deep subsurface > Groundwater... | reverse complement strand
TCAGTTTGGTCAAGCTCAAGGCGGGCGAAAATTTCAACCACAGGAATACATTTAGTATTTCGAGGATTGAAATTTGAGCCCAACGCAGAGATCGGCCAAAATGGGGCGTTTTGAAACTGGCTCTTTAAATTTGTATTTATTGCTGAAAATACAACTCAATACTATAAAGCGATATTTATTTGTTAACGCCTGTGCCAAACTAAGTTTGTTATGTTTCGCTCCTTTAGTTTCACACTTTACTCCTTTTCCGGTAAATTGGGCGTATCATATGACCTTGACCACCTCATTAAGCCTTAACTTCTGATACTAAAAAGACTTCAAATCCTAACCTAACATGCACCTTTGTTCCAAATCTCTGGCGACATCATGTAAGTCCAAATCCTCAAGCGCTTCGCGGGTCTGCAATCCAGTAGCCACATTCCAGTTCCTATGGCTGTAGAATTCGTCTTTCATGCCTTCAAACGCTTTTTTATCAAGCACCTCACCTTTTCGTGACATTGTCACCCCGTCTTTACCTGGTACAAGACACTCAGGGTTTACGTGGTCAGATTCCAGCGGCACAGTAAAGTAATAATCTTCCACAATGTCATCCTCTCTTCCCCGATGCCCCTCACGAACCAGTATAGCGCGCTGTAGATTAAAGAGCCTCTCGCCAATTTTGTTAAGACCTTGTTCGTCTATTTGGTCACCTGTAACCAAAGAAAGAAGCCGGCATTCCAGACCGGGATCACCTACATGATCTTCTGTAGATGGCAGATCCATAACGGGGTATAACAAGTCACAGAGGGCAAGGCTGTCTTTAACATACTGCCTGTCCTGGATTTTCCTGGCTGCCAAGGCTTTGCCCTCATAAGTGGAAAAATCGGCAGCTATCTCGCTTCCCCAAAATCTTTTTGCAATAGCGCGAAATACTTTTGATGAAAAATATGCTCCTTTGATACCCTGATTCCAGGCCAGCCACTTTGAGACACGAATCGATATCTCGTGCAGATGCTGAATGGGAAGTCTCGGCTCCATAGCATAAAAAAGGGATGTTGTAATATAGAGTCTGGGACCGTAAAAAGTCTTGCATTTTGAGGAAAGATAGGTGCATTGTTTTGCTTTGTCTGCTGATTCAGGACCGAAATATTCGGCAGCCTTATCCAAGCCCTGCGCCAGCAGGCCTCCAAAACCTTCAAGGTTTGAAATTTTATCCAAAAGAGTCTCCAAAAACTCAAGACTTCCTATATCCGACAGTTTAAGGCCGGTGTTGTTATCATTCAGAATCCCGGCCTCATAACATCTTTCCATCCAGTTTAATATATAATCAATCCCATGGGATTCAATCCCGTATTCATCTAACATCCGTGTTGCATGAAAACTTGCATCATTCCATTTTCCATAATACTTCATCGCCCTTGGTTGGTAAAACATGGCAGAGTGGCAAAAAAACTTCCCTTTTTTTCCATTATCAGCTTCATATGATTTTCTGACGCAGCCGGGGCAACCATAGCAGGGACTTTTTTTCAGCTTCGGAAAAATATCAGGCACAGGCTTCATGTGGACCAAATAAGGCGTTTCTATTTTGGAAGGAAATAGCCATAATCCCTGGAGATATTTGCCCATCTCCTTTATCCGTTCCGGTTGGGCGACATTAACACTTCTTTCGGAAGCATTTACTACCACAGCCTTTAATTTCTTTGAGCCCAAAACAGCACCCATGCCTGCTGAACCGCTTGCATCATTATCAGCGTGTATGGAGGCTATCGTCACCATGTTCTCACCGGCCGGGCCAATAGCCACGACCTTAAATGATTTTCCCAGATCATTCTTCAGTATTTTCCGGGTTTCAACCGAACCCTTCCCCCACAAGACTGCTGCATCCCTCAATTCAACCGTATTATCCTTAATCAGAAGATATACGGGTTTTTCTGAAACACCCTGGACTACAAGGGCATCATAGCCGGCAAATTTCAATTCGGCGCCCCATGTTCCGCCCAGATTGCAATAGTTGTAATGATCAGGAGTGGTTTTAGATGTTTTTGCACATACTGCCCACCGGGAACCTCCGATCATGCGGACTCCGGCCATAGGACCGGTAGCAAATATGATCCTGTTTTGGGCATCAAAAGCTGTGGTTTCAGGAGGTACTTCATCCCAATATATTTTGGACGCAAGGCCCCGGCCTCCAAGAAATTCAGAGGCATAATTTGCCGTATCAACATGAGAAATACTTCCTGTAGAAAGATCAACTCTAAGAATTTTTCCGGTATATCCAAAAGAATTTTCCATAACCTCACTTTTCCAGCATAAGGGGCTGTGTGCAGACGGGCATAAGTACTATGTATTTTTGTCAAGTTTAATAAAAGGAAATGAATGTAGAATATTGAACAAGGAATTTAGAATTATGAAAAGCTGGCGTAAAGACAACCCCCTGCCCCCCTTTATTAAGGGGGAACCAGCTTTTGCATACCGCTTATAAAAGAAGTAAAGAGGGCTGTTATCGCAGGGCTACATTTTATACGTTGCCACTAATGATAATAGCTTTTCTTCCTTCAATATTCATTATTCTTTGTTCGATATTCGATATTTAAGTTGCTTTATATTGTTAATATAGATTAATTAACTTACCACTTATACCGGTTTATCCCTTCGGAAGGATTGTTGCTTTGGCTGTTTCAAAGTAGGTCTGGCAATCATCCATTGGAACAATGCGTCCATCGGAGAAGACTACACTGCCGTTGGTTCTGCCAAGCACGCAGTAGTGTGTAGTATAGCCCTTGGCCAAATGAAAGCCGTATAGTGCCCTGGACCACGTAGCCACATTCATCTCAACATTTGCGTCATCAGATTCCATTTTGATCTTCCATTTAATGGGAATCGTCACATCAGTCATCGGATCTTTCCACCTCTCCAATGGCTCAACTGTGATTTGGCCGGGACCATAACTGAGGACCTGATCACCACTCCAGACACGCCCCACATAACGGTTTACCTCAGGCTCAGCAAAGCAGAATACTTTTACGGATTCACTAAAGCACCATCCCCAAATATAACCTGTGGAGTGGCCCAACAGTGTTAATACATCCCAACCCTTACCCAGGCAGGTTCGCTCGCGGACTGCCCAGCCCTCATCGAGGGTATATTTCTTACCCTGGTAGGTGAAGCTGCCCGATGCCCAGCAAAGATGTTCATTACCGGCCAAACCTTTAGCGGCAAGGTCAGCCCATGGGCCATGATATGGAATACAATCGCCGATACCGCCAATCGTTAAGTCAAGGTCAACACCCATGTGCTCTCCCTTTAACTCCCAGTAGGGTAGACGACATGTAATCTGGCGGTTGCCGGTTTTCCAGATTACACGGTTGGATTCCTCAACCACCTGAAAGTTTGCGGATTCAACCGTCGGTCCAATGCGGTTGCCTACAAATTCGTTATTTGATATCGTGCGAAGGTCGCTTGGAGCTATAATCAGATTCGTCTGCTGCACAATACCGTCATCAATTCCCCAGACATTTCCCCCGACATGATACATACCTATAGCCATGAAGATGTCTTTATCCTCACATTTACCCATAATAAGAAATGCGATATGATCCTGGAAGTGCTCTACCAAATGCTCTTTGGGCAGTTCTATCATATGATTCATTTCATCTGCAGTCTTAACATTACTTGTAGCTTTTTTCTGTTCTTTCATCGCTTTACCTTCCTATTAATTATTGTTGGTTTGTTAATCTTTTGTAAGTACTCAGGTTGTTTGGTTCTGGGTTCAAGGTTCTGGGTTCACAGTTCAAGGTTGATTGCCTTGAGGTCTTCAAAATATTCAATTCTAATCGCTCTCTAACCGTGAACCGTGAACCCTGAACCTTGAACCCTTAAACCTGAGTAGTTACATCTATTTTTATTTTATCCTGTTGAGGCGTTTGATGGAGGAAGTTTTCCCATACTTTCTAATTCATCAGCCACATCTTTCAAGCCCAGCTCTTCAAGCTTAGCTCGTGTGGGGACTCCATCCTTCCATCCTCTGAGCTTATAATAAACCGAAAGAAGATTCTCCAGCTTTTCCCTGGGAAAGAGCACATCGCCAGCTTTGCTTTTTTCCTGATAAATGACATCGTGAAAAGCATCAACGGCACCCTCTAAATAGCCGTCTCTGATCCATATTGCTCTCTCCAGATTTACCAGCCTCTCGTATTGCTTCATTAAATACTCTTGCGTGACGTCTTCTCCAAATACCGCACTCCATTGCTCAGGTGTTCCGTGCACGCTGCCCCACGCAAGTTCCTCTTCCAGCGCTAACCCTCGCATTAAAGTCAGCTCCGAATTAAAAGAACAAACAGAGGCACAGTCGCCTTCCATATGATAATAATCATGAATGATTACTGCTTTAGCTACGTCTTCTCCCCAATAGGCGGTATCCTTAATTTTGTCTGTACCGTACCATTTGTTAAGCCATGCGGAATCGGCTCTTGCATTGTTCATTACCTCAAGCTCTTTTCCTCTTTTTATGCTATGCAGAGCAAAGAGGGTGCACATGGGACTGACTGCACAATCCCCCACGCCTTTACCCCACACAATGGCGTGCCGGCGCATACCGCCGAATTGGCCGGCCTTCGTGTAAGTTTTTTGATATAAATATTCCATTTCCCGGCGTCTGAGACCAAACTCTTCATGCTCCATAATGTGTTTTGTCGAAAGGGCAGGGCCTTTGGCGATCACATCTCCGAAGCCCTCTCTATAGGCTATTTTATAAGTGTATTCTCTTAAGAACTCCCGGCTTCCGTATTTTGACCAGGGCAAGCCGGTATTCTCTTCGGTCAGAATTCCTCTTTTATGAGCTTCCCGCAGCATATCGAGGTGCATGATCGATCCTCCTCCAGGAGCTTCAGGGCCAAAGTCCACCGGAAATCCCATCCAGGCCATAGAACTGACAAGAGAAGAATCTATACCTAAATCGTCAGTGAGTATGGCGAATTCATAAAGGACTCTGCCCGCCGGACGTCCGCCATAGTATTCCTGTTCTTGTCCGGCCCACAGCAGGGACTCTCCACACTCAAACGAACCACTGTGCACGGCATTATCTGCAAGCCGGACTTTAGTCTTACAGATGGTGTTGCAACCGGGACAGCCTGACGGACTCATTTTTACAAAACCGAGTTCCTGTTCCCGGCCCATTTTGGTTCCCTTCGGCCACATATACTGCCAGAAGTATGGAACCGGCGGCCGATGTTTGCCTGTGATGGTTTTTCCGCCGACGGATCTCGTTTCACCGGGCAATAACATAGCCACTTTTCTCATATGTTCGTTTACTTCCAGAATTCTTTCAGGATTGGCCACCTTAATGCTGCCTGTTCCTCTGATTGCGATAGCCTTGAGATTTTTGGAGCCCATGACTGCCCCAAAACCGCCGTGGGCGAAAGCGGTATTGCTATCAACAGCGATGATGGATTGGATAACCAGATTTTCCCCGGCCGGCCCGATGCATGCAGCTTGTACGTTTTTGCCATGCATCTGCATTAACTTCATACGGGTTTGGCTTGTCGTCTTCCCCCAAAGCGATGCGGCATCCCGTATTTCCACATGCCCGTCTCTTATCCAGAGATAAACAGGTTTTTCGGCCTTACCCTGCACGATAATGGCATCATATCCGGCAAATTTTATCTCGTATCCCCAACGTCCTAAAGCGATAGATGGGTAAATAGTGCTTACAGGATATATACAAGGAGCTTTGGCAACGCATACGCTCGGTGCGGCATAGGCTGCACCTGTTGCAGTGAGTGCTCCTGTGGCAAATATTAGTCTGTTTTCCGGGTCTAAGGCGCCGATTTCCGGTGTTATCTCATCCCAGTAAATCCTGGATGCCAGGCCTCTTCCTCCGACATATTTGGGCAGATAGTTTGCACTGGGAATCTCGGTTATTATTTTATCAGTTAAATCTACCCGTAAAATTTTACCCGCGTAACCATATTGTTCCGCCATTGTTAAACACTCCCTTTCGGCTGTATGTATCCGGTTTGAACACCGTTCGGATCAGTGAAATAGGTAAGTGCTCCGTGAGAGCATGCCTTAACGCAGGCGGGGTCTCCGCCACAGAGGTCACATTTGACGGCTTTCTTGTTTGCCTTATTAAACCTGATACGCGGAGGGTCATGAGGGCATTTCTCTATGCAATTCTGGCAGCCTATGCAGAGCTTATTCTCAATGATTCTGGCGCCGGTTACGGCATCCACTTTGATGGCGCCCGTCGGACAGTAGCGCAGGCATTGTGGATCAACGCATTGCAGGCAAGGTTTGGCTGAATTATCAAAGATATAATTCGTAGATTCCGCAAGCTGTATTCTGGCCAGCTCGTGTGAACAAACCCCTTCATTGGTCAGAGAACAGGCATGCACGCAATGCATGCAGCAAGTACAGTGTTCTTCATCTACAATGATAACACCTTTAGATAAGGGCACATGTACCGGCGGCACAAATGCCGGTTTTATGAGCCGTTTTTTGGCACTTTCTTCTGTTTGGATATTTTGATTAGACAATCGAATTCTCCTCTTAACAGGATGTCTTATTCTATAGTCCAAGCACCGGAATTAATACTTCAGGAAGATTTTTAATCTCTATTTTACCACCTCTCTTTGTCGCAGCAGATCTTAAGAAGTAATGGCAATCACCGTCGGGAGCTACAATCCGGGTTAAATTATTTTTTTCGGCATTTTCCAAAATAGCATCGGCATCCTGTTTGCAGCAGATCTTTCTGGGCAGATCCACTATTTCCATGCCTTTTACAGTGCCCAACACTTTACGATATCTTTTCCAATCAAGGTTGCTGTTGTGAGGATAAAACTTGTGACATCCTTCAAAAAAACCGATTGTTGTCGGCTCAACTTTGAGATCTGTGTTTTCCATCTTATCCATAATCAGATCATAAATAAAACGATGGCGTTCAGGCTCATCAGGAAACGACCTTTTTATAACAGCGGCACATACCTGGCAGGCATAGACCATTATTTTTTGCCCGGACTTTTCCGCCAGATCAACATTGAACTGCCTCATTTTATGAGCCTGGTCATCCATTTCTTTCTGGCGTTCTTTTGAAATACCTATGATTTCGCGTGAATCCTGAACCATAGGGGCACCGCAACAGACTTCCTTGTCCGAATAGTTGTAATCAATTCCAAGCGCATTTACTATCTTAACCGTATCGCGCAATTTATTAGTGCTCCAAAAAGGTACATAACAACTCCAGACGATGAAGTTATCTGATTTGGGATTTGGTTCCTTTACTCCTATATTCCGAAGCACTCCAGTACGCAAAACCGAAGGAATAGAATGGTTTCCAGTCTTCCAGCAGTCGTCCACCTGTTCCTCCAGACTTCTCCCGGCAGCCAGATATTCAATAAACTCTGCAAATTCTTTACTGTACTTTACATTTCTCTTATGCATGGTCTTTTCTCCTTGTATAAGTAATGTTTCAACCTAAGTATTCAAACCCTTCTTTTCCGCTTCTTTTCGCAATTCTTCATAAAGGCTTAAATGGTCAATTTCGGCAGCAGGGCAAACATTATTGCATTCTCCGCACATGATGCAGGCATAAAGGCCGTTTTGAACTGCTTCTAAGACCCTGTCTGCTTCATCAAATGGGTCGTAGTAACGCAATCCCGAAGCAACAATACCTGCAGGGCCTATAAATTTTTCAGGGTCTTTGTCTTCATTAATTACCGGGCAGGCCGCAACACAACTTAAGCATCTGCAACACCATTCCAGGTTTCCTATCTTTTTGGCAAGGGCAGGGTTCATTACCGCAGTGATGTCGCTTTCTACAAGTGGTTTTGACCTCACCCTTACTTCTATCTTTGCTATCCTTTCACGTATTTTGCTCTTATCTACGATAAAATCCCGGATTACAGGAAATCCTTTTAAGGGCTCAAGAACGATATCACGGTCAATGCTTATGGGAGTAAAACATGCCATCATCGGTTCACCGTCAAGCATCATGGCACAACGTCCGCATACTCTCCCCCTGCACGAATAATCAAATGCTATGGCTTCATGGTTTTCATGGACATAAACAAGTATTTCAAGAACCGTTATATTTTTCTTCCAGGGAACATTATAAGTCTTATAGTAGGGCATAGCATCTATTGCCGGATCGTATTTAAATATCTTTACATTCATCCCTTCTCTCCTTTATATATCCTTTTAGATAATGTTTTACGATATCAGTCGCCCCTCTTGCGACAGCCTATCAATTGTACGCTTTGCTCACAGAGGCTCCTTCTGGCCTTGCCAAAAACATTATCTGAAAGTCTATAGGGTAAATTTATTGTCAATGAATTTTTTAACCTGCTCCGGTGAGTAGTCCAAAGTTACGATCGGCTTTTTCTCAAGCTGCAAATTTCCGTTTACAAGTTTAACCGTAATATTACACAGCCAGTTATCGTTATCCCTTTTGCTATAGTCCGACCTGTAATGCTGGCCTCTTGTTTCCGTTCTCATTAATGCCGCCCTGCACATACATTCCACAAGATCGATCATGTTATAATTTTCAATTGCTTCTTTCCATTCAGTGTTGAAGGTTTTTGTTTTAGCAGAAACAACCATCCTGGGAAGATCTTCTTTTTTTATCCGTTCTATTTCTTTTATTGAAGATTCAAGGCTTACCGCATCCCGTATCGGCCCTAAACCTTTATAGGCAGCCTTTTGAAGGGCATGTCTTACCACATGAGGCCTGATCGGATTTTTTACTTTTCTTCCAAGGATTTCATGAACTCGCGTAAACTCATTATATACAGGCTGCCAGTCTATGCTGTTTATCTTGTTATCTTCGGCGTATTTAACTGCCTTAATTGCTGCAAGTGAGGATGCACTCATATTTAAAGCTATGCCACCGCTTTTTGCACCTCTTAAGCCGCCACCCACGGGACAGAACAGACCGGGTATATCGGTTGCAAGATTTTCATCAATTATAGGATGTGCGTTCGATTCGTACCATTCAACCGCTACTTCAAGCCGATCCTTTTGAACATCGATTCCGAACAACTCCTTATAAGGCTTAACATTGCGCTTGTAAGTATCTCTAAGTTCATCAAGTATTTTGTTTGAGCGGCAGTCAATATATACGCCTCCATTGGGACTTCCCTTTCCTTCAAGGATTTTTTTTGCAACCTCGCGTGCAAATAATCCCCTGTTCATTTCCGCTTTAGGGATATTCTTCATCCAGAAGTCGCCATTTTTGTCGCAAATATATGCATAATTGATATCATCGGCGCCGATACCCCCATTGTAGCTTGCGGCAAGGCCTTCGGGATATATGCTTATCAGATCGTTTGCAAAAAACTCGCAGCCTGTTATTCTCGCACCGTTTCTTAAAGCAATAGCATCCAGATCCCCTGTATTATCAGGGCTTCCAAGAGAAACAGGGCTGACGGAAATCCAGCCGTAATGCCATGTGCAAGGACCTGTGGCTAAAATTGTGGCTTTAGCTCTGAAAACACGAAACGCTCCTGTAGGCAAATATATGCCCATTGCGCCTATACATTGTCCGTCCTGCATAAACAGGTTGGTAATTATTGTTTTGTCAACTACATTTATACCCTGTCTTTTTATCTCATCGGATTCATGTCTGCTGAATCCATGCTCTACCATTTCCTGGCCCGGCATCGGCACCTTGAATAGTTTTCCGGTTTTGGTTCTTGCAAAAGCAGTGGTGCCGCGGTTTGCTATATCAACCATTATACGGTGATTCGGCATATGATTAAAAACTGCTTTAAGTGCCTTCTGATTGCACAAACCTTCCGAATACCAGAAGTTGAACTTGTAAGCCATATCACCGTCTGTAATGCTGGTGATATAATTGTCCCAATTCATGCCAAAGCCGCCGCTGTATCCAAATGGCCCCTTATCTACCATCATCAGATTGGCCCCCTGGCCGAATGCCTCCATTGCAGCTGACACAGCAGCAAAACCACCACCGAGTATTAGTATATCAGTATTATAAACTTCATAAACCGGTTCAGGCACGTTAACTGTTTGCCCCTGAATCAGTATTTCTTTTGCAGTATCTTTAACGGCTGTAGCAGCACCGGCAAGATTGGCCATTCCCATACTGCCTGCTATACCGCCGGCAAAAAGTCCCGCATTTTTCAAAAACTCCCTGCGGGATGCCTTGTTATTCTCCTTCTTTTTTTCTTTTGCCATTTGTGTTGTTCCTTCCTTATTATACTACTGATCTTCCGCCGTCTATAGCGATGGATTGACCTGTGATATATGAAGCCCCACCAGAACACAGCCATAATACCGTTTCGGCAATCTCTTGCGGCAACCCGATTCTTCCCATAGGTGTAGTTGCATTGAGCTTTGCCTTGGCTTCCGGATCTCGGTTAAAATATCCCTCAGTTCCGGGAGTAAGGATCGGGCCCGGGCATACGGCGTTAACACGAATACCAAACTTGGCATACTCTAAAGCAGTTGTTTTTGTCAGTCCCAATACCCCATGTTTGCTGGCTGAATAAGCGCACTGGTATGGAGTACCGTGCAATCCCGAGGCTGATGACATATTTACTATAACCCCACCTCCCTGTTTTAACATAATAGGGATTTCATATTTCATACACAACCAGATTCCTTTTAGATTAATGTTCATAACATGATCCCAGTTTTCTTCAGCAAAATCCGCTGTTAACGCTAAATTTACACCTACCCCAACGTTATTAAAGGCATAATCAATACGGTCATATATCCCAATTGTTTCCCTTACCATCTCTTCTATATCACTTCGCTGGCTGATATCAGTCTTGATGAAATAGGCATCACCGCCTGCCTCTTTGATCATCCGGACAGTATCTTCACCACCTTTTACCATAATATCTGCAACAAGAATCTTTGCCTGTTCCCTTGCGAAAGCCAAAGCAGTTGCCTGACCAATCCCCATAGCCCCACCGGTTATCAGGGCCACCTTGTTCTGAAATTTGCCTTCCATGCGACATCTCCTTATAATGGGGTTCCCCCGTCCAAAGGCATTGTTAACCTGCCCCACTCCACGTAAGTAATCATATCCTTGATAAGAATAATTTGCCCATCAGGAAGGAATATACGGCCATTCGTTTTAACAAGATTTCCGTAACGAGTGGTATGGCCACTGCGTGTGATAAAGCAATAAAAGACCCTCCCGCCTGCAACCATGTCCAGATCTGCTATACCTTTGTCGGAGCTCATATTAACATGCCAGCGGCCCGGAACCCGCATAAGGGTTTGGGGGTCTGTCCACCAATCAAGTTCACTTACAATGATTTCGCCAAGACCGAAAGGAATCTCCTTACCATTCACATAAGCACGGCCGTAGCCTAGTCCGCCTGCCGGCATACTCAAAATAAAAATCTGTGTTGATTTGTTCAAACCTGCTATGTAGTAATATGGTTCACGCATTGCTTTGGAATGATCGTATGCCTCACTAAAAGTCATCATTTCGTGGAGGCCGAACCCGTTTTCAAGTTTGTATGTCTTGCCATCTACGGTTATCGTTCCTTCGGCCCAGCAGCACTGGTGATAACCGGCTCTGCCTGTCGCGGCCAAATCGGAATAAAGCCCCCATACCCGGGAAGCTTTCCCAAGTCCTCCCAGGGTCAGGTCGCATTCCACACCCTGCTGCTCACCTTTCATTTCCCAATAAGGTGGTCGTGAGATATATTGGCGGTTACCCGGATTCCAGCTTACCTCATCCGGCTTTTCTACAATACGAATACTATCTGTCCATTCTGAAGGATCCAGACGGTTGGCGATAAATTCACTATCACGTATACTGCCCCAATTATCTTTAGGTATTTTCATAAACATATTCTGACTCATCAAAGAATCATCAACCCGCCACTTTCCTTTTCTGCCACCTCCGGTACGCCATGCGCCTGCTCCAAAAAGCAAGATATGACCGTCAGACTCGCCCATTACCGGACTTCCGATCCACTCACAAAAATCCTGACCCTGTGGCAATTCTGTCACATGACTTCTATCATCGCTGAGTTGCACATCGCTTATTGCTTCTCTTGCTTTTTTCATAGTTATACCCTCCCTATATTTCAGTTCCGTTATTGACCAATAAACAGTGGCTTTTTCGCTTCATGCAAAAGATATTTGATCAAACTTCCCAGAAAGAAGCTTTTCCAGGTATCCTTGGAATGAGCACCGGCGATAAACATATCAACCTCATCCATATATTTTTCCTTGATCTCGGTTATAATGTTCCTGGAAGTCCATTGCGTTTTAACGTTTTGGTGACCGTGGGTTTTCATATATTCTTTCGCTCTGTTTAAATAATACATGGCTGTATCCTGTTCAGGATGTGACATAAGGATAATAAACTCAACTTCTTTGTCGCGAGAAATATTTGCAAAACATTTCATAGCGCGTGCTGCCGGCAAGCTGCCATCAAAAGCGATGAGTGCATTGTTTATGGGGAAATATTTTTTAGGAACAGCAAATATAGGAGTAATTGTTTGGGAAAGTATTTTTTCCAGGGGCATCTCAACATTTTCCGATTTATCAAAATAATAAGAAGACCTGAAACCCATGACTAACAAATCATAAAACATGCTTTGAAACATGATCTGTTCCGTACATGTTCCCTGAAATTCAGTTGTGGTATGTGCTACCCCTTCCGCTTCACAGGTTTTGTTAAATTTATCGAGCACACTTGCTATGCGCTGATTAATCTCATCAAGAACCCGCTTATCCAGTTTTTCAGTCCAACTGGGCATTTTGGCATAAGCCGGGCCAAAGCACTTCTGAAGACCTGGCTCAATAAGTACAGCTGTTCCGGTAATAGTGGATTCCTGACGTTTGGCGATAAAACATGCATATTGAAGAGCAGCATCAGTGTAGCTTGAAAAATCCAAGGGTAATAAGATGTTACTAATCATGAAGGCCTCCTTTAAATTTTTAAATACTACTGTGATTTTATTTCGCAAGCAGCTGAAAAACTTCGACTGCGTATTTTGATCTAAATAGTCATTTTACTACATTCTTAGGCCTCCGTTGACACTGTAATCCTGACCTGTTATCCAATTGGCATCTTCAGAGGCAAGAAAAACAACCAATGCTGCTATCTCCACTGGCTCTCCAAGCCTCCCTAAAGGTACCGCAGATACATATTTGTCCTGAATACCCGAAAATTTAGCCATAGCCTTAGCAAGTGCCGGCGTATTAACCGGTCCCGGAGAAATACAATTGACAGTAATGCCATCTGCGGCCAATTCCAGGGCAATGGCCCTTGTGAACCCTGCTACTGCCGCCTTGCATCCTGAATAAATTGAATGATAAGCAGTCCCGTGTTTGCCCGAATCCGATCCTATATTGATGATCCTGCCTTTTTTCTGCTCAAGCATTTTGGGGATAACAGCTTTGCAGCACAAAAGGGTACCTATAAATAATATATCGGTTTCCGTTTCCCATGACACCAGATCAGTTTCATGAAAACGTTTAAAAGAGTAATCATCGGCCTGAGGACCGTGACAGTTGACCAGGATATCCACTCGACCAAATTTGGCAATGCTCTTTTCGACCATCTCACTAACTTCATTACTGCTGGTTACGTCTACTTTAATCGACAGAGCTTTCCCGCCGGATTTATTTATCTCTTCCGCTCCTTTTTCGGCTCCTTCTTTATGCACATCTGTCAAAACAACACTGGCGCCTTCTGTAGACAGCATTGTGGCAATGGCCAGACCTATGCCTCCGGCCGCCCCTGTGATTATGGCTACTTTATTTTTAAGTCGCATATTTATTCTCCATTTCAGATATTTCCTTTATCTTTTTCATAAATTAGGTGTCATATCGTCAGCAGGGGGGATCATATATCAATCAAGATTTTTCACTAAGTTTGAAATGACAATGCATAACCGAATTTATGAACTACTGTGCGTTGGTGTAATTTCTATGAATCAGATAGAATCATATCAGCAATTCTGATTTGCTTCAGAGCCTATTACAATACAGCGAATTGTTGCTGAAGAAAAACGAACGGCAACAATTCGCAAATAAATATTTTACTGTATCACTTTTACCTGCATTTACTTTTTCTGTAAATTTGGTAAATATCCCATCAGTGTTATCTTCTTACCTTCACTTATTATGGTCATAGCACGCGCACCGGCAAAGATGGCTTTTTTATCACCCAAGAGATCCAGACCGC
>Ga0180007_10004783_pt1 | contig 14156 bp, 13 predicted proteins | sample MM_PC_MetaG_FD_121122 | JGI IMG/M metagenome (GOLD analysis project Ga0180007, IMG submission 121122) | Groundwater microbial communities from the Aspo Hard Rock Laboratory (HRL) deep subsurface site, Sweden - MM_PC_MetaG | ecosystem: Environmental > Aquatic > Deep subsurface > Groundwater... | reverse complement strand
CCGGATATTAGATAAGCAGGCAGAGGCGATTAAAAACGCTAAACAAATCTTCCAGATAAACAAAGTAGAAAATAATCCTTCAACTGCAGTGTTTAAGTTGGTTGAGGAGATAAACAGAATTTTCGGAGCAAAATAGGGGTGATTAGTCCTGAATATAATGAACCACTAGTATAGGAAGATTTGGTATTCTAATAGTAAGTAAAAATATGAATAACAAAAATCAAAGCAATTCAATAATAATTTATGAAGGCAAAAATGGACAGCCGGGCATTGAAGTGCGACTTGAGAATGAAACTGTTTGGCTTACTCAATCGCAAATGGCAGATCTTTTTGGCAAAGGCAGATCCACTATTGCGGAGCATATTCAAAACATATTTAAAGAAGCAGAATTGGAAGAAAAAGTGGTATGTCGGGATTTCCGACTAACCACAGAACATGGCGCAATTAAGGGAAAAACTCAAGAAAATACAGTCAAGCATTATAATCTTGATGTTATTATTTCGGTTGGTTATAGAGTTAGATCAATTCAAGGAACTCGTTTTCGCCAATGGGCGACAGCTCGATTGAAAGAGTATATTATCAAAGGTTTTACAATGGATGATGAACGATTGAAGAATTTGGGCGGTGGTAGATATTGGAAAGAACTTTTAGATCGCATTCGTGATATTCGCAGTAGTGAAAAAGTTTTATATCGCCAAGTGCTTGATTTGTATGCAACCAGTCAAGATTATAATCCAAAGTCCACCGAATCAATAGAATTTTTTAAGATTGTGCAAAACAAACTACATTACGCGGCTCATGGGCATACTGCCGCTGAAGTGATTGCCGAGCGTGCGAATGCCGGCAAGCCGTTTATGGGATTGCTGACTTTTTCAAAAGGCGGAGTAGTTAAAAAAGATATTGCGGTGGCAAAAAATTATTTAACAGAAAAAGAATTAAAAATTTTGAATAATTTGGTTTCAGGATATTTTGATTTTGCGGAAATTCAGGCAATGAAGCGCAAGCCGATGTATATGAAAGATTATATCAAACAACTGGATAACATTTTGTCAGCAACCGGCGAGAAGTTATTATCCGATGCAGGAAGTGTGAGCCACGAAAAAGCGATTGATAAAGCTGAATTGGAATATAAAAAATATCAGGAAAAAACTTTGAGTGAGGTAGAAAAAGTCTTTTTGGAGAGTGTTAAGGAGTTGGAGAAGAAAGTGGGGAAAAAAAGAGGAAATCCAACTTTATGTTGATCAAATTAGGAATTCATAGCCCAAAACATGGCGATAGATCTTGAAGCACTAATTGAAGAGGCGACAGCAGATAATCTATGTTATATGATCCTAAACATAGATTAAATATAACTAGTCTAATGAGGCCGGGGTTACAACTTTTGCTTTCTAAGGCCGATCTTGCTTTGGGCAGATTGGATGGTGTAGCCGATAGTCTTCCTAAGGATATTGTCGATTTTTTTATTCTGATGTATGTTCGAAAAGAAGCAACTCTCTCGAGTCAAATTGAAGGAACTCAAGCGACATTTGTCGATGTCCTAAAAGCAGAAGCAAGAATTGCAGATTCAGAAATACATCAAGGGACATGACTTTGCCGAACTCACTTTATAGAAATCCAATAGTCAGAATTAAAGATGTAGAGAAAATTGTCCAACTCTCAAATCCAAACGCTATTGCTTTAGTACATAAATTCGTAGAGCTTGGAATCCTACACGAAATAACAGGTAATAAAAGATACAGAATGTTTTCCTATCAAGCATACATAAGTTTGTTTGCATGAGAATAAATGGCAGTCAGGTGTTGAGCAGTACTTTGATGCGAAACTCTGGCCATACACATCAAAGTATATCACGGGGGAGGGGAAAGGGAGGAGTTGCAACTCATATTTTTTCTAAAGTTCGTGTACAATTAGATGCAGTTTAAGGCGAAAAGAAATGAAGCAAAAAGAAACTGCGGTAACTGGTAGTATTGGAAAAAAAATAAATATTTTGACTAAACACAGAATGTTATAAACAGACATAAGGTTATCTGTGAGTTAGGAAAGTTATGGCAAAAACAACGTCAGCTAATCTTGGTTTTGAACAGAAATTATGGGCAGTAGCGGATAAACTCCGAGGTCACATGGATTCTTCTGAATATAAACATGTGGTTCTTGGTCTCATCTTCCTTAAATATATTTCTGATTCTTTTGAAGAAGCCTACCAGTTGATTAAAAATGACGAAGATGCCTACGATGGTGAATGGGAGGATAAAGACGCCTACAATGCCAGAAATGTTTTTTGGGTGCCAGAAATTGCTCGGTTTGAGTATTTAAAGCAAAACGCTAAGAAACCAGAAATTGGCAAGATTGTGGATGATGCCATGATCGCTATTGAAAAGGAGAACCCTACTCTTAAAGGAGTATTGCCCAAAAGATATGCCCGTCCCGATCTTAACAAACAACGATTGGGTGAAATTATTGATATTTTTAGCTCTCTGGGGTTAGGCGATGAGCAATCCAAATCAAAGGACATTTTGGGTCGAGTTTATGAATATTTTATAGGCAAGTTTGCCAGTGTTGAGGGTAAGGGTGGCGGTGAATTCTACACTCCAGCTTCTGTCGTCAAACTCTTGGTGTCCATGATCGAGCCATACAAGGGTCGAGTCTATGATCCGTGCTGTGGTAGCGGTGGTATGTTTGTCCAAAGTGAGCGATTCGTCAAAGAGCATGGTGGCAATATTGGCGATATTTCCGTATACGGGCAAGAAAGTAATCCAACCACTTGGAAATTAGCCAAAATGAATTTGGCTATTCGTGGGATCGAAAGCAATTTGGGTGAATCAGAAGCAGATAGTTTTCACAACGATCTCCATAGAGATTTAAAAGCTGATTACATCCTGGCTAATCCACCTTTTAATAGTAGCGACTGGGGCGGAGAACATTTGCGGGATGACGTGCGCTGGAAATATGGGATTCCTCCAGCTAGGAGCGCCAACTATGCCTGGATTCAACACTTTATTCATCATCTTTCACCAACTGGAATTGCAGGTTTTGTTATGGCTAACGGCGCCCTATCTTCTAATACTTCTGGTGAGGGTGAAATCAGACAAAGGCTAGTCAAAGCGGGTTTAGTTGATTGCATTGTGGCTTTGCCAGATAAGTTATTTTATACAGTTCAAATCTCTGCTACTCTTTGGTTTGTTTCAAGAGACAGATACAATCACAAATTCAGGGATAGACATACTGAGATTCTTTTCATTGATGCCCGCAAAATGGGAGCCATGACAGACAGACGGCATAGAGAATTAACGGAAGATGAGTTAAAGCAAATCACAGACACCTACCACAATTGGAGAAATAAAAACGGCAAATATGAGGATGTAAAGGGGTTTTGTAAGGCGACCAAGATTGAAGAAGTCGAAAAGCATGGTTATGTGTTAACACCTGGCCGTTATGTGGGTACAGATTTTGTGATGGAAGATGATGAGGAATTTGAGGCCAAGATGCAACGGCTAACGGACGAATTGGCTCAGCAATTCAAAGAGTCAAAGAAATTGGAATCCAAAATTAAAGAAAATCTCAGAAAGGTTGGTTTTGAAATATAGTCTATGGCAAATTTATCAACAAATGACAAACAAATACTTGAAAAGCTCTTCCAGATGGGTGGGGGTTATGTGTTAAATTTCTCCGACAGAACGATGAGTGAGTTTTTCCGAGACGATTTAAAACTCAACATTTATAGCAAGAGGTATAACTATGCCAGCGGATCAAAGGCCAATCATATGCGGGGTTTTTGGATGGTTGCCGATGATAAAACTGTTGGTAGAAGCATATTAAAGCTGATTGAATACATCAGGACCCAAATACTAGTAGATAGCTTAAGTAAGAGTGATTTCCCCGAAGAAAGATTGGTGGCTGGGGGGAAAATTGGAGAAAGACTATTGGGTAAAAAGTTAGAATCCCAAGAAGAAAAAGCAGAAGTCACATTCAAAAACGGCAATATCACTGTAACTTTACAGAAAGAAATACTCGATCATGTCCAAAAATTGCTTAATGACAGACACTACTTCAACGCAATCGAAGAAGCATACAAAGTTGTTAGGAAAAAATTGGTAACTATTACGGGTAGTGAGAGGGCAACAGATGCTTTTAATGAAGCTAATATTATTAAGATTTTTGGACACAAACCCAAAGACGAGGCAGAAAGAGATTTTTTTGAAGGAGTTAAATTTTTACATATGGCAATCCAATTTCTGAGAAATGAAAAAGCCCATACTCTTGCCCAAGATTTAGATAAGAACTTAGCAATTCATTATATTGCTTTAGCAAGTTTGGCCTACGATCTCATTAATAGAAAGTACCAATGATCACGCCAATGCAAAATCACTATAAACAAACAGCAATTGGAGAAATTCCCAATAGTTGGGATATTAAACAGCTACAAGAGGTAGCAGACTTTTCGAATGGTTACGCATTTAGTAGCAGAAGTTTTGTGAATTCGAAAAACGATGCTGTTCCAGTTTTTAAGATGGGGAATATTGGAATTGACGGGGGGTTGAAAATAACTGGTAAGGAAGACTATGCAAGTCTTGTTATAGCCGAAAAACTTAAGAATTACTTAACAAGGGAAAACGATATTCTAATGTGTATGACTGATATGAAGTCAAGTATGAATTTGTTGGGACACTCTGCACGAATTCATAACGAAAAATTCCTCGTCAATCAGAGGGTTGGCATTATTCGTCCAAGAACTAATGTAGATGCCTCCTATTTGTATTACTATCTCAACTCGCCAAAATATATTGAGAGGCTAAGAACTACAGCCAGAAGTGGAGTACAAGTTAATTTGACAACAGAGGCTATTAGAGAGTCGCAAGTTTTATGCCCAGCACAAGAGGAACAACACCAAATCGCCGCAATTCTTTCCTCTCTTGATGACAAGATCGAATTGAACCGCAAAATGAATAAAACTTTAGAGGAAATGGGCAATGCTTTGTTTAAGCGGTGGTTTGTGGATTTTGAATTTCCCGATGAGAATGGCAAGTCATACAAATCAACTGGAGGAGAGATGGTTGAAAGTGAGTTGGGAGAAATACCAATAAGTTGGAAAATCGTTGAAATTAATGACTTCGGAAAAATTGTGTGTGGCAAGACTCCTCCCAAAAGCAATCACAAATACTTTGGTGGCAATATCCCATTTATTAAGATTCCCGACATGCACGGCAGGATGTTTGTTATTAAAACCGAAGATACGCTTACTAGTGATGGAGCAGATTATCAAAAAAACAAAACCTTGCCAAAGGGTTCAATTTGTGTGAGTTGTATTGCTACTGTTGGTTTGGTCTGCATCATCACGCAGGATTCCCAAACTAATCAACAAATAAATTCCATTATTCCAAATAATAGTCACTATAAGGAGTATTTATATTTTGTATTGTCTTCCATGACAAAACAGCTTCAAGATTTTGCAAGTGGTGGCTCTGCAACTCTTAACTTAAATACGGGTAGTTTCTCAAATATTCCAATGCTTTCCCCCAGTTATGACTTGCTTGCAAAATTCCATTCAGTTGCAGAGTTAATTTTTGAACAAGTCGTGCTAAAGGCAATGGAGAATGAAAAATTATCAGCAATTAGAGATTCTCTGTTACCAAGATTAATGAATGGAAAGTTGAGGGTAAAGAAATGAGAAAAACTATTAGTCAAAGTTATTTCGAAAGTTTTGCAAGTGAGCTAAGTAGTAAGTTTAGAAGGATAAATCATCTTACTACTGGAGTTCGTACAGCTATAGGAAATTATCATGAAGAGATTTTGCGCGTTGCTATTAGAAACTTTTTATCTCAAAGGTATTCTGTAAGAACTGGATATATATATTTTGATAATGAGAACATAAGTAACCAAATTGATATTCTTATCATTGATGAGAATTATTCTTTTTCCTACCTATTTCAAGAAGGAAATTTTGTGATAGTTAAGCCAGAAGCCGTGATTTGTGCAATAGAGGTAAAATCTGTTTTGAATAAGAAAGCATTTGAGGAAGCCTTTCTTAATATTACTAAGGCTAAGCAGATTAAGCAAAAATCGTTAACTGGAAGTTTGGGAGGTTTAATCTTTGGGTATGACAGTCCAACAACTTCTAACGAATGGTTAGAGAAGTGTTTTTTAAGTAGCAAACTGGACGAAATTAAAGATAAAGAAAGTTTTTGGCCAAATTCAGTTATATTTTTTGAAAAAGCAGATTTATTGATATTTGATACTCAAGGAAGAAATGATAAAAACAAAAACAAATATTATAGCCGTCTGTATAAAGAAACGGGTTTAGATGGAAGAAGGAACTTCGAAGTAAACAAATCTTACAAACTAGCCGTTTTTATTAGTTGGATTTTGGGGGCATTGGCAGGCAATGAGATTACTGCAAGTGGACGACTTGTAGAAAATAATTTTTCGCAGATTGTCGACTACACTGGTCAAAAGCTGGGAATAGATGGTTTTCGGATTGGTATAAAAAGAAAATTGAGAAAAACATAAGATTATGTCAAATCCAGTACTTCTTGCAGTTTTAAGTGGCACCTTAGTTTTTGTGTTTGGGCAGGTGTTACAAAAGTTTGTTCTAGAGCCTATTTATGAGTATAAAAAAATAGTAAGGAAAATTGATAATAAGCTGAAATATTACGCCAATATTTTAACCAATTCTGGGTTTAATAAGGAATTAATTGTTAAGGTAACTGATACAGTGAGAGCGTTATCTTGCGACTTAGAGTCAAGCTATAAACAAATTCCTTTCAATAATTTCTTTTCAACAATTGAAACTATCGAAACTAAAAATAATATTGCAGAAGTAGCAACGAAGCTTATTTCTATATCAAATTCTGGAGGAAGAAGTGGCGAGAGAACAATTAGGTGCAATGATGAAATAGAAAAGGTTAGAAAGATGTTAAAAATAGAATCTCTAAATTAATATGACTAAATACACAAAATCAAACTTAAAATTAGTTGTATTGATCAGATATTCCCTTTTACCAAGATTAATGAGTGGAAAATTAAGAGTATATGAGACAAATTAACGAACAAGAAATACTAAATTCAATATTGGCTAGAGAGGAAAGCAGAAACTTTGAGTTCAAACCTGGTTTTCAATGGACAGAATTGAAGAGCAGAAAGTTGAAGGAGGAAGTAATAAAGTCAATAGTTGCAATGTCTAATACGCCTTCAGGTGGAGATATTGTTTTAGGCATAGTATGGAATCAAAGAATACGGAGGCATGAGCCCAGGGGTGTAAATTCTAAACATTTAACTTATTTTACTGAGAATTATGAGCAAATTGAGCAACAAATTCACAAAATTTGTTCCCAAACGCCCGATTTTGAAATTCAGTGGGGTGAGGCACGAATAGAAAAAGGCAAACCTAGAAAGAGATTTATACGCATAAGAGTTACAGAATTCTCAATTTATCCAATATTAACCATTGATCATGGCAAAGAAAGAGAAGACACCGGAACAAAAGATTTTGTTATCAAAGAAGACACGTTGTATGTGCGTACTAAAAAAGCCACATGGTCAAGTCGTAAAGCAACCTGGAAAGAATTTGAAGAAGTTATAAGACTAACTGCCGATAAATATAGGAAACAACTCAAGGTCAGGGGTTATGTCAAACTTGATTCTTTGAGCGTGAGATTAAAAGAAGAAAGAGAAGATTATGAGTAACTTTAAATCAACACTAGATAAAATCAAGAAACGAGGTTATTGGAAAATAGTGATAGAGCCAGTGTATCCAATAAAAAAGTTTTTTGATCATATTATTGAAGCTAAAGAGTTTATCAACGGAAATAGAATACAATTAAGAAGTTGGGATTATCCTCATTATCCCACCCGTAATGATGAAAAATCTGGAATAAACCTTCTGACCAATAGAGCAAATGGGTATATTGATTGGAATCATTTCAAAGAAGTGTGGACTTATTTTCAATCTGGTCAGTTTGTTCACGTTTTTGGATTAAGAGAAGATTGGTTTCAAGAAAGTGATTGGTTTGGATCAGAAGATAGATACAGTAAAGTGGATCCCAACACGGTTTTAGATCTTATTGGTGTTACTTTATCTATGACCGAAATATTACTTTTTCTATCTAAACTTGCTTCAGATCCAAGATATAAAGAAAAAGTACATATACAAATATCACTTAGCAATCTTGAAGGTCGGCAACTTACTGTATTTGATCCCAGAAGAGTGCCTATATTCTCGGAAAGAAAGTCAACAACCCCAAGCATTGTTGCAATAGATGATGATTTTTCCTCTGATACACTCAGTCATGACCATTTAGCGATTGCTCGTGATGCGACAGTGGATATTATCAAGTACTTCGATTGGCCAGACCCGCCTGTCAAAGTAATAGAAGATGATCAGCAAAAACTATTAACTAGAAGACTATGAAATACACAGAATCAGACTTAGAACTAGCAACATTAGAATGGCTCGAAGAGCTTGGATACTCTGTCATTGGTGGGCCAGAGATTGCCCCATCCCCAGATGGAGATCATCCAGAACGCAATAGCTATGCAGACGTTGTATTAGAAGGCAGATTAAAGACAGCTATCGTCAAATTCAATCCCAACATTCCCCAAGATGCCAAAGAAGAAGCGTTTAAAAAGGTTGTGTTGGTGGCGCATACCACCCCAAATCTCATTCTCAACAATAAAATCTTCCATTCATATCTGCGGGATGGTGTGGATGTGGAATATATGCGGGATGACGGGACTGTTGCGGGTGACAAGGTAAAACTGGTTGACTTTGTCAATATTGAAAATAATGACTTCTTAGCTGTTAACCAATACACTATTATCGAGAACAATGTAAATAGACGGCCCGATGTATTGATATTTATCAATGGCTTGTCCGTAGTGGTTATTGAACTCAAAAATCCAGGAGACGAAAAGGCCACGGTTAAGAACGCATTTAACCAGATCCAAACTTATAAACAGGATATCCCTACTCTTTTTGTCTATAACGAACTTTCGATCATCTCTGATGGAAATGAAGCCAGAGTTGGTACAATATCAGCAAACATAGAGTGGTTTACCAGATGGCGAACGGTAGATGGTAAAGAATTAGCGTCCAATGCGCTACCACAGCTGGAAGTTTTACTTCGGGGAATTTTTGATAAATCACGACTTTTGGATCTCATCTCCAACTTCATAGTCTTTGAAACTGACGGCGAGAAAACCATCAAGAAGGCGGCGGCATATCATCAATATTTTGCCACCAATAAGGCAGTTGAAAGTACGATCAAGGCAACCCAGGAGGAGGGAGACAGACGGGCAGGGGTGGTGTGGCATACGCAAGGATCGGGCAAGAGTTTAACTATGACATTTTATGCGGGCAAAGTTATTCAAGCTCTCAATAACCCAACATTGGTGGTACTAACTGATAGGAATGACTTAGACAACCAACTCTTTGGGGTGTTCTCAAAATGTTCGGAACTCTTGCGACAAACTCCGAAACAGGCCGAAACCCGAGAGGAGTTGCAAGAGTTGTTAAGAGTCGCATCGGGAGGGGTAATATTCACCACTATTCAGAAGTTTTTTCCTGAAAACGGAGAACAAACGTACCCACAGCTTTCCGGTAGAAAAAACATTGTGGTTATTGCTGATGAGGCCCATAGAAGCCAGTACGAATTCATTAGCGGTTTTGCCAAACACATGCGGGATGCTCTCCCCAACGCTTCCTTTATTGGCTTTACTGGTACACCAGTAGAGCTAACGGATAGAAACACACGGGCGGTATTTGGTGAATATGTCGATGTGTACGATGTTACCCGCGCTGTTGAAGATCATGCGACAGTACCGATTTATTACGAAGCCAGACTAGCCAGAATTGAGTTAAAAAAAGAAGAACAACCCAAGATCGATCCAGAATTTGAAGAATTAACCGAGGGTGAAGAAGTTGAACGCAAGGAAAAATTAAAGAGTAGATGGGCGAGGCTAGAGGCATTAGTTGGATCGGAAAAACGGATCAAATTGGTAGCCAAAGATCTAGTCGATCATTTTGAAAATAAACTAGGCGCTATTGAGGGCAAAGGCATAATAGTGGCTATGAGTCGTAGAATTGCGGTGGAGCTATACAATGAAATTATTCAACTTCGTCCCAATTGGTATAGCGATGATGACAGCAAAGGATTTTTGAAGGTGGTTATGACGGGTTCAGCAGCCGATCCTCTCAATTATCAGCCTCATATACGGCCAAAACACGCTATGGATGCAATGGCTTTGCGGATGAAAGATCCCGACGATTCATTAAAGTTAGCGATTGTTCGTGATATGTGGCTAACTGGCTTTGATGTGCCATCTTTGCACACCATGTATATTGACAAACCGATGAAAGGACACGGATTAATGCAGGCGATTGCCCGAGTCAACCGTGTCTATAAAGACAAACAGGGCGGATTGATTGTTGACTATATTGGTATTGCTCCCGAACTAAAAGAGGCCCTTTCCTACTATACCGAAAATGACAGACAGGAAACAGCTATCCCACAAGAAAAAGCGGTGTCGGTGATGCTTGAGAAATATGAAGTAGTTAAGGGAATGTATCACGGGTTTGATTATCAACAATACCTAAGCGGTACCCCAGGGGAACGAACGCAAACCATATCGGGCGCTACCGACTTTATTTTAGGATTACCCGATGGAAAGAAACGATATTTAAAATCGGTATCTGAACTATCAAAAGCGTTTTCTTTGGCCGTACCACACGATAAAGCCATTGAAATACGGGATGAGGTTGGATTTTTCCAGATTGTTAGAAGTGCAATTTTGAAGATGGATCCACATGGCGGTGGGCCAACGGATGAAGAATACGATTTGGCAATTAAACAAATAGTATCCTCTGCTGTTACTTCTGATACCGTTATTGACATTTACTCGGCGGCTGGAATTAAAACACCTGACATTTCTATATTCTCTGAAGAATTTTTGGCCGAAGTGAAGAATATGAAGCATAAAAACGTGGCGTTGGAACTTTTGAAAAAACTCTTAAACGACGAACTGCGAACCATGACAAAAACCAACCTTGTGAAATCACGATCATTTGCTCAGATGTTAGAAGAGACGATCCGAAAGTACCAAAACAGGACGATTGAGGCGGCACAGGTTATAGCGGGATTGTTGGATTTAGCCAAAAAGATACGGGATGATAAAAATAAAGGTAAAGCTTTGGGGCTATCAGAAGAAGAAGTGGCGTTTTATGACGCATTGGCCAATAATGAAAGTGCGGTTCAGGGATTAGGTGATACAACACTCAAAGCTATGGCGCGGGAACTCGTCGAAATGCTACGCAAAAATACCACTATAGACTGGACGATCAAAGAAAGCATCCAAGCCAAGCTACGGGTGTATATCAAACGATTATTGAAAAAATACCACTACCCGCCAGATAAACAGGAGGGGGCAACCAAAATCGTATTGGAACAGGCAGGATTATTGGCTAAAGATTGGTCGGGAGAGAAATAAATTATGAAACTACCAAAAATTGAATCAGAGGGAAATAAAAAAATCATTTCTCTGTTAACGTACTTGAAAGATGGGACGCTTCGTGTGCCACGATTTCAGAGGGATTTTGTGTGGGAGCGAAGAAAAATAGTAGCGTTACTAGACAGCATTTACAAAGAATATCCGATTGGTAGTTTTTTTCTTTGGGCAACGACCGGCAAATACAACCTGTTTTATCGGGATTTACCCGAACTCGGAATTACCCCTGCTAAACCAAGAATCGATGAAAAGTTAAAGTTTATTCTCGATGGCCAGCAACGCATCTGTTCACTCTATGCGGCTTGGTATGGCATGAAGGTTGAGTTCAAAGATGGCAATAAGACAAAACTAGTGGACTGTTCGCAAATTTGTTTAGATCTGGACTACTACAAAAAAGAGCCTGATGATGGTGGCAATCAATCGGTGTTTGAGGTCAAAAGAGAAAGCGAACGATATGTACCGCTATATAAGGTTCTAGGTGAAGGTCATCTGCAATTGTTTCGTACACTTACTCCTGAACGGCAGGAAGTATTTAATGAGTGTTACCAAATATTCACTACTTATCCCCTCAGTGTAGTGACTGTATTTAATGTTGAACTGAATAATGCCAGTGTCATATTTGAAAGAATCAATCAAGGCGGGAAGAAATTATCGCTTTTCGATTTGGTAGTGGCTAGTACATGGGGTGAGGACTTTGATCTCAAGGAGAATTACATCAAACTACGGCAGAGAATCTCATCTAAGGGTTTTGGGGACATTACACCTGAGGTGGTAACTCATACAATATCACTCATTCTTAAAGGATTTTGTAACAAGATTTACCAGCTACAGCTAAAGCAAAAGGAAATTAAGGAAAATTGGGATGAGATTGCCAATGCGATTGAACAATCAGTTGAACATTTATCAGCCAATTTGGGTGTGCGAATATTTGAATTTACCCCATATCCATCTTTTATCCCGCTTCTTGCCTATTTGTATTTTAAAACTGAGGGGCGGGCACTCACCAAGGAAATGACGGATGTAGTACATGAATGGTTTTGGAAAGCAGCCCTAAGTGAACGGTACACATCGTCAATGGAAAGCAAGATGGGAGAAGATAGACGGGAAATATTCGACAAACTCTTAAATGATAAAGAAGTAAATATTAACTTTACGATCACGGCAGATGAGGAAAAGATCGCCAATACGACGATTGGAACTAAATCGGCCCTGCGTAATGCAATCTTTTGTATGTTGGCCCGTAGAAACCCCAGACATTTCAAGACAAACGACATAATTCCGATGGATCATAAATTTTACTCTAGTTTCAATAGCCCCGAAAAACATCACATCTTCCCCAAACGGTATTTGTCTAGAAACAAAATTGGCGGAGAAAATCTGATAGCTAACTTCTGTTTTATTCCTGCCGAACTTAACAAAGAGATACTCGATCAAAAGCCGAGCGATTATTTCGCCGGCTATCAGAAAGAAAACACAGAATTTAGCGATACCCTTCAAACACACTTACTTACATATTCGGATGCTATCAAGGAAGACAACTATAGATTGTTTATAAAAGAGCGGGCGGAGGCAATCAAGCGAGAGTTTGAACGGTTGACGGGATCGAAAATTATTCAAATTCTTGGGGTTAATGCTAATAAGGCGTTGGATGATATTGAGATGAAATTGAGACTATTGATTAATAGCCAGTTGACAGAGAAAGTGGGCAAAGATTATTGGAATCAAGTGATTCCAGGAGACATCCGAGGCAAGGTAAAAATAAAAATTGCCGAGTATTTGCGAAAGAATCCATACATCACAGCAGAAAAATTAGATTCATATGATCGTTTGTGCCAATGCGATGTGATGAACTACTCAAACATCATTCTTAAAAACTGGGAATACTTTGAGCCATTCTTCGGTTCCAAGTATGAGACGGAAAAGCGATTCATTACACTTAAAGATTTTAGAAATGCAGTGAAACACATCAAGGAGATAAATTTTGTATTGCAGAAAGAAGCAGAAGCGGCAATCGAGTGGTTTTCTCAAGTATTAAGGGGTGTTAAGGGTGAGGAAGATAATGTGGAGGAAACCAAAATTAGTGTGTCTCAACCTCCAGAAATCAATGAGGAAATAATCGCTCGAGTCAAAAGTGATTTTGTTAAACAGGCAGTAGATCTTATACCTAGATGGATAGAGAAAGAATATTCCGATGGTAAGTTATATATAAAAAGAGGGAATTCTGGTTCGCACAGAAGCATTAAGCAGGGCGAAAAACTGATCCTTTTTTATTATTATGCTAACAAATGGGTTTATGGCGAGCTACAAATGACCACGCCTGAAGAATTAAAATCGTTAAAAGAGAATCTATCAAAGCCCGAATCAATTTTTGATCGACAGGGTCGTTATAAGCAGGTTAGGTTTCACATAATGAATAAAAATGATCTTGAGTTGATTCTGAATATTATTAGAAAAAGAATTGAATAATAAAATGAACTATTGAAAATCAGGTTATTCAATACAAAAAGAAAAATACCCTTTAACCTCTATAAATACTGCCTATAACTCATTTTCAAACAAATATTTGTTGACTATTGACATACAGAAACATTATTGCTAATATATTTGTATATGATACATTCATTTAGTTGCAAAAATTTCTATTCTTTTGGTGATGATTT
>Ga0180007_10004782_pt1 | contig 14156 bp, 16 predicted proteins | sample MM_PC_MetaG_FD_121122 | JGI IMG/M metagenome (GOLD analysis project Ga0180007, IMG submission 121122) | Groundwater microbial communities from the Aspo Hard Rock Laboratory (HRL) deep subsurface site, Sweden - MM_PC_MetaG | ecosystem: Environmental > Aquatic > Deep subsurface > Groundwater... | reverse complement strand
ATAAGGCGATACATGGGTATTTTGGCATAGACGAAGATATTTTATGGAAAACAATAAAAGAGGATTTACCACCTTTTAAAAAGCAAATTTCCGAGATGTTGAAGAAATATATAAGGGATAGCGATTGGAGGTGAGAATCATGAAACAAAAAATATTATTTGGAATATTAGGGCTTGTGGCTATTGTGATAGGTTTATTAATGATAAGTAAATATGTTGTACCAACCAAAGGACCAGAAAAGGATTTTTGTTGTGGCGGGTTTTCAGAAAGTAATGGAACTGCAGAATATTTTTGGTCAGATGCTCGTAATTGTGGAATCCCAGAAGGAGTTAGTTGTGCTGGAAGCTGTCCGTCGGCTACAGATAAGAAGTTTTGTAGATAATCTCCAAAAAGGCTCTTATTGCAATAACCTTTAATTTTTCGTAAAATAGAAAACATAGATAAATATTATGAGAATTGCAACTTGGAACATTGGTGGGGGATTTATATCCTCCGTCCAAAAACTCCAATTTAATTTAGAGAGACTAGAATATTTCATCAACGAACTTAAGAAAATTAGGCCGGATATAGTGTGTCTTCAAGAAATACATGTTTCTAAAAACAACAACCAACCACAGATAATTGCCAAAGCATTAGGTTTTAACTACATCAAAACAAAAAGTGTGTCCGATTCGCATCAAAAAGCGGGAGAAAAACTAGCCATTTCTATTGTTAGCAAATTCCCGATAATATCCTCAAAGTTTCATAAACTTGCGAACCCCAACTTAGAGTTTATTTGGAAAGGAAATAAAGCGTTTTCTCACAACAAAGGATTTATAGAAGCCAAAATAAGTTATAAAGATGCCGCCATCAGAATTTTGTCTGGACACATGCTCCCATTTCACTTATTTGGAAGAGATTTTCTAGAAGATGCGTTTAAAGGAATAAGAAATCAAATTGAGAATATAATACTGGAAGGGAATACACCTACAATAATCGGGGCAGACATGAATTTTGAAGATATTTACAAATTGGTCCCAAACATTTTTGAGCGAGGATTTAAATCCGTTCTAGATAACACGCCCACAACTCCGAAAGGTAAGAGACTGGATAAAATTATTATTTCCAAAAAATGGGTGTGTAACGCTTCAAAAATAACTAAAGGAAAGGCAGGTCATTATTTATGTTTTGCTGATGTGGGATTTTGAAGTTTAGAAGTTTCAATCCAAATAGGGATAGACCCAAATTGGGTCTATCCCTATTTGGGTCTATCCCTATTTTAACCCCCGAAAACTCCAGAGAAAAGTGGTATTATAATTCATATAACAAAGGTATCTGCCTATGGATTACTTTAAACCGTATAAATACGAAAAAAACTCAAATCTCAAATCTCAAATCTCAAAACCTGTAAGGGTATATGTGGCAGGGTTTTTAATTTTTTTAGGAACAAGCATTGCTTATGTAAAGGTTGTAAGTCCTTATACAAGGTCACTCTTCCTTTATTCTCAAGCGAAACCTTTGTTCTACCCTGTTTTAGGTTATAAAACGGGTCAAGCAAACTTTTCTTTTGAAGAACTAAAAAAATACGCGCGCGCCGTTTCCCCAAATAAAAATGTTCCCGAAAAGTTTTTTCTAACAATACCAAAACTTAAAATTTATGAGGCGGAAGTTAAAACAAATGACACTTCTCTTGCGCCAAATAAAATGCTTGGCCATTACGCGGGAACGGCTCTTCCGGGAGAAAGTTTCAACTCTTTTATATACGGGCATGCCGTATTTGAGGAATATTTTGACCCTTTGGACTACAAAAAAATATTCTCCACCTTGCCAAACCTTTTGCCGGGAGACGAGTTTTACATTAAATATCTAAACAAAACCTATAAATATGTGGTTACTATGAAAAAAACTTTGGAACCTTCGGATGTTAATCCTTATGAAAACTTTTATCCAGATATCCCAAATAACTCAACCGTAAGTCTTATGACTTGCGTACCCCCGGGAAGAAAAGATTTTCGCCTAATTGTTGTTGGGAGTTTGGTTAAGCAGGGAAACTAATAAATAGTAATCGTACATATTCACTACCCCATCTTTGTTTAAATCGTATCTAAAATCCTGCAGAGAGATAGCCTGTTGAAACCCTTGCAAAGACAGAAGCGCTTCCTCCACAAGCGGAACCTGCGTGGCTGGTGGCAAAACATTGTCCGTAGGAATAACACTTTCCGGGATAACAACGCTTGCTTTAGATTCATCTTTGAGAGTTCTTTTGCTTATAATAAAACGAACGGAGAAAAAAAGAAGAACGATAGCTATTAATATCAAACAAAAAGTTACGAATCCTTTAAAACCTTCAACCTTGTTCATTTTTGGGAAGTCCTAAGCAGGGCAAACCCAGCGCCACTTACACCCATAGAAAGCAGAATAAAAAAGTAAAAGGAGATTGGCATAGCCCCCGTTTGCGGAACTTCGGGAACAGTGGTTCCAACGGTAACGGGTGTTGTATTCCCAATACCTAGGCTTGGTTCGGTAGTTCCTATCCCAGCAGACCCAGCAAGAGCTAGAGTATATATCCCTCCAGTAACCGAGGTTAAAGACTCTATACCCTTTTCCAACGCGTTGGAATCATCCACTGCGCCAGGGCTATACACAAAATCCACATTTGTTATAGCAGACGCAAGGGGCATAAAAGTTATTTTCGCAACTTTGGCAATTGCCCCAGCTGGAGCGGTGGCGTTTAAAGCGCTCACTTCAATTCTTCCGGTTGCTTTGTTAAAACTTTTCTTAAGATATTGCTCAAAATCCCCGCTGGTTATTTCCAAAACATCAAGTTTGGCGGTATCGTAAGTTAAAATTACATCTACCGCTTCAATACTATCCGTTTCGGAATTGAGCATAACATCCACACTAAAGGAAGACGGGAAACTTCCGGTTTCGGGGGATAAATAAAATTTTGCGGCGGATACGCTACGAGCAGAAACACCAAAAGAGAAAATCGTTAAAAAAATAAAAGATATTATTTTAGGCAGGTTTTTCATAATTTTATTTCCTAAAAAGTTTAGCCACCAGTCTCGCCGCTTTATTTTTGTGCAAAACTCCTTTTTTAGCGGCTTTGCTTATAATAGACTGCGCCTCGCGAGAAAGTTTTTCCACTTTGCTTTCGTCTTTGTTTAAACGCAAATCTTTAAGAGCTTTCTTAATCTTAACACGCCAAAAATTGTTTTGGCTAGTTCTTCTTTTAATTATTCTAATGTTCTTAAGAGCAGACGCCGTATTAGCCATTGAATATATTTATATAACCTTTTGTATATTTTAACAATAACAATTTACGAAATGCAACAACATCTTTGATATAATCACCCTATGAGATTTTCATTTATTATCCCAGCTTTCTTCCTTTCCCTTGATAATCAAGGGGCAACTCCTTTTTATCTTTTGGCAAGTTTATAAGCCTCAATAAGGTCACAGAGCCCATGGTTCCAAAACAGCTTGGTTTTGATTTACAGTATCCTTCGCATCAAAACAAACAAAATAAAATTTAATATTGGGATAACTTTCTAAAAAAGTTTGGTAACGGCTCGACTTCACGCCCGACAAATTATATTTAACTTCGTAAGCCCTTTTCCCTTTAACTACAAAATCTACTTCCTTCTGATCCGTAGTCCTCCAAAACCGTATGTCCTCTTTACCAACAGTTTCCAACAACTGTCTAAATACAGAATTTTCAAGGAGAGGACCAGAATCTTCTCTCTCTACAATACTTTTAAAGTCCCCTCTAAAAAAATTTCTAAGTCCTAAATCAACAAAGTACACCTTGGGCATTTTGGTAAGCTCTTTTCTAACATTCTTATAAAACGGAGGTATTAAACCTATATGAAAAGATTTTTGCATCACATACAAGTAATTCTCAATGGCTGTTTTTGATACCCCCAAAGTGCTAGCTATTTCGTTGCTATTCACCAAATTACCAATCTGTGAAGAGAGCATTTTCATTAACCGGTAGAAAACTTCATCTTGCTTAATATTAGACTCAAGCACATCCTTTTTAATATAGGAGTAAGCTATGTCTCTTAGTATTTCTTCCTTTTTACCCTTGGAGGAAACAACTACTTTTGGATAACCACCATAAGTGATATACTCTATGTAATAAGGAATCACTTTTCCCTTTTCATCAAGAGAAAGTTGGTCAAATTTTGCTTTAGATAAATCTTCTTCTCCTTTAAACCTTAAAAATTCCTTGAAAGACAAGGTTAATAGAGTAAATATGATCTTCCTTCCAACAAGCGAATCTTTGAACTTCCTGTCCATATAAAAAGCGGAGGAACCAGTAGCTATAATTTTTATCTTTCCTCTATATTCATCAAAAAAATACTTCAAAAAGTTGGAGGGGTCTTTAAGATACTGAATCTCGTCAACAAACAGAATTGTTCTTTCAGATAAGTTTATTGTAAATATTTTAAACAAATTTTTAGGCGATTCGTTTAGTAAGTTTAAATAATCGGGGTCCTCTAAATTTAGAAAGTAATTTGATATATTTGCAGATTTAACATAACCTCCAACCTGATGGAGAATCGTAGTCTTTCCAGACTGTCTAGGACCAACGATAAGCGATATCTCCTCGTTCTCCAGCTCCAACCTTATTTTAGACACTAAATCTCTTTCAAAACCCATAAGTCCATTTTATCCGATAATATGTCTTTGTCAAGTGCATATTATCGTGCGAACATTCTCGTCATTACGCTCCGTCAACTCCCGTGACATCTCTTGTATTTCTTCCCAGACCCACACGGGCAAAGGGCGTTGCGGCCTACTTTTTCGTTAGCAGATTTCATTACCGTCTTTTGCGATTGGGACAACATCTCCGCTTCATCTCTAACCCCATAATTATGCTCCTCGTGAATTAATCTTTGATCCTGGACAATTGGTTTTTGAATTTCCGTTTTCGGCATCTGTTCAACTTGCACGCGAGACAATCTATCCCCAATGGTTGACCAAATAGTAACCACTAACTTCCCAAACATCCTATGTCCTTCTTGTTTGTACTCCACTAAAGGGTCCTTTTGCCCATACGCGCGAAGACCAATACCCTCGCGAACCGAGTCCATAGAATCCAAATGTTCCATCCAATATGTGTCCACAACCTGCAAACTTATTCTTTTTAACACCTCGTACCAAACATTTTTTAAATCCTTTTCCCTTTGCTCAAAAATTTCCCGCGCATCGCCGTAATATTTTAAAACTCTTTCCAAAAACCATTCTTTAGATTCTTTTGCCTTCTCCTCCGAAGACGAAAGCCAGAGAATTTTCTGGCGAAGTTTGTATATCACTTCCCTATGCTTGTTCATTACATCATCAAAATCTACCAAGTTTTTTCTTCTATCAAAATTTAGAGTCTCTACCTTTTTTTGAGAATTTTCTAGCGCCTTAGACACCAACCCCGCCTCTATAGGAATATTTTCATCCATCCCAAACCTATCCATAATTTTCTCCACTTGCTCCCCACCGAATATCCGCATTAAGTCATCTTGCAAAGAAACAAAAAATTTAGATCTCCCAGGCTCCCCCTGCCTTCCAGAACGACCTCTAAGCTGATTATCTATTCTGCGAGACTCGTGCCTTTCGGTTCCTATAACATACAAACCTCCTAAACTCTTCACTTCCTTAAACTCCTCTTTCTCTTGCGGGTCCCCTCCTAATTTTATGTCCACTCCCCGCCCCGCCATATTGGTTGCGATGGTAACCGCGCCCTTTCTACCCGCCTGGGCAATAATTAAAGCCTCCCTTTCGTGTTGTTTGGCGTTTAACAATTCGTGCGTAACATTTTTTCGTTTAAGAAGGCTTGCTAACAGTTCGTTGTTTTCTATGGAAGTTGTGCCCACAAGAACAGGCTGACCCGTGCTATGCGCGCGTTCTATATCCTTAACTATAGCGCGGTATTTTGCCGCTTTGGTTTTGTAAACCACATCCGGCAAATCTTTCCTAGCCAAAGGTTCGTTTGAGGGGATAACCACCACATCCAGCTTATAAATTTTGCTAAATTCTTCCGCTTCGGTTACCGCGGTACCAGTCATACCCGCCAGTTTTTTGTATAGCCTAAAATAGTTCTGAAAAGAAACGGTGGCAAATGTTCGCGATTCCTTTTGTATTTCCGCCCCCTCCTTAGCCTCTATAGCCTGATGCAAACCCTCGCTCCAACGTCGCCCGGGCATTAAACGCCCAGTAAATTCATCCACAATAATAACTTGGGAATCTTTAACCACATAATCTTTATCTTTAGTAAAAAGTGAACGCGCCCTAATAGCATTTTCCACATGATGCACCGTTTCAAAATCGCTCTCGTATAAATTTGGTACCCCAATAATCCTTTCAATTTTTGATATCCCAAGTTCCGTCAACGATGCGGAACGATATTTCTCGTCCACTTTATAATCCACATCAGGGGTAAGTTTTTGGGCAATTTCCGCAAATTGATAATATCTCTTGGTGGAATCTCCTGCCGGGGCGGAAATTATTAAAGGCGTCCGAGCCTCGTCAATTAAAATGGAATCCACTTCATCCACTATCGCAAAATTATACCCGCTTTGGACAAGCTCTTTTATATCGTAAGCTAAATTATCTCTCAAATAATCAAACCCAAATTCGTCGTTGGTCCCATAAGTAATATCGCACTCATAAGCCTGCCGTTTTTCTGCGGGACGAAGATGCTTTGCGTAATCGTCCAAAAATTTAGTATTTTCAAAAGCGGGGTCGTAAATGAAAGAGGCGTTGTTTTGGGAAATTATGCCTACCGAAACTCCCAACAAATCGTAAATGGGTCCCATCCAACCAGCGCCGTGGCGGGACAGATAGTCGTTTGGCGTAACTAAATGGCACCCCCTACCGGTTAACGAGTTTAAATATAAAGGCAAAGTTGCCGTTAGAGTTTTCCCTTCGCCAGTTTTCTGTTCCGCAATTTTACCTTTGTGAAGAACTATTCCCGCCATCAATTGAGCGTTAAAATGTCTCTGTTTCAAAGCTCTTTTGGAAGCCTCGCGAACAAGAGCGTACGCGTCGGGCAATAACTCTTCTAGCGCAGAATCGGAGTCTACGGAGTCTTGGATAATTTTTCTAAACTCCTGTGTTTTTTCTCTAATTTGGGAATTAGATATTTTTTCATATTTTTCTTCTAAAGAATTTATTTTGGCAATATACGGTATAAGGCTATTCAACTGTCTTTCATTGCCGTCCAAATATTTTGATAAAAGTTTTAGCATAGGAATAAAATTAATAAAGCCAACAACGCGCGGTAAATAATAAAAACCCCAAAACCTTTACTGCGGATGTATTCTATCATAAATTTTATGACGAAAAGCCCCACCAAAAAGGAGGTCAAAACCCCGATAGCAAAACTGCCGTTTAAAAAACCAATACTTCCATAAAGCTTATAACTTTTTATAAAACTATAACAAGCCGCCGCAAAAATAATAGGGGCGGAGAGATAAAACGAGAATTTAACAGCGTATTCCTTTTTAATACCTCTTAAAAAACCGCCCGAAATAGTCATGCTACTTCTGCTCATCCCGGGAAATAAAGCCAACACTTGCATAACTCCAATAAACAAACTGTCTTTCAGATTTACCGCTGATTTAGAATTTTTTACTCGTTTAAGACTTTTCTCCGACAAAACCATTATCGCCGTCCCAACAAGCAGGGCTATGGCAATAATAGAAAAGGAATGCGTGTTGGATTCTATAAAATCGCTAAACAAAAAACCAAAAATGCCGGCCGGAATTATCCCAACTAAAATTTTCAACAAATAATTTCTATCCTTAATTATTTTTAGCCAATCTTTGGCAAAGTAAACAATAACGGCAAAAGCCGTGCCAAGATGCAGAGAGGTATCAAAAAACAAAGAATGGGTGGGCCAATCAAAAATTTTGGGAACTATTATTAGATGCGCCGAAGAAGATACTGGCAAAAACTCCGTTAAACCCTGAATTATTCCTAAAATAATTGCTTGAATTAAAAGCATACTTCTCAATCCGCCAGCTGGCGGATTGGTTCAACCCTAATTGCAAATAACCCGACTAAAACCCCAACCACCGCCCCGCCAATTATGTCTATTGGATAATGAACTTTTATTATAACCCTTAAAACACCAACCAAACCACCGAAACCAAAACACAGCAATGCCAACTTTTTATGTTTCCTGTAAAGAATTACTCCAAGCGCAAAAAGAGTGGCGGTATGCCCGGAAAAAAATGACCCGTAACTAAAAGGAACCCATATTCCCGGATTATCCGCTACCCCAACAAAGGGGCGCGCTGTTGGAATAATAGCTTTGGTTATTTCAGATAAAACATTAACCACTAGTATTGAAATAACCGCCCCTACCACCGTTTTCCACTCCCTTTTGATAAACAAACACCACCCCGCTAAAAATATAGGAATTATTATTAAAAATCTTGCTAAAAGTATTATTAGTTCTTGCATAAAAAAAGGATATTGCCTGAATTCCCAACTATATTTACTTTATGAACAGAAACATACTTAAAAAACGGGGACAGCGTCCCTTTTGCCTCGTTTATTTCAAAATCAACATCAGTTCTAAGTATTCTATTAAATATAACACAACCGCCCTTACCCATACTGCTTTTGAGACTTTTAAAAAATTTCTCGCCCCAAAACTTTTGGGGGAAACTTCCTCCGCAATAAACATCCACTATTACCAAATCATATTTCCCTAACAAATTTGTACAGCTGTACTTTTTTGTTATAAAAGTATAAGCATCACCTTCAATCAAATTAAGCCTCGCAACCTCGGACAAGCTAAAAAATTTCTTCGCAACGGCAATAATTTTGGGGTCAATTTCAATCGCCGTAATATTGCTCTTTGGTTTGTGCTTCTTAAGCAAAGACACAATGGTCCCACCACCCAAACCAAGAAGCAAAATGTTTTTGAGATTTGGGCAAGTTTCCATCCCAAGCAAAACAATTTTCCCCCAAACTCTTTTTTCCACCCCCGGGCAGTCCCCATTAATAGATTGCACATATCCCCCCACCATCAACCTTCTTTCTTTTCCTATCTGTACCACTTTTATCTCACCGGAAACGGGAGAATTAGTTTCAAAAATAATTTGCGGATTTAGAATGTTTGGGATTTTAAACATTTGAAATTATTTAGAAATTAGGATTTAGAAATTTTTTCTATCTTATCCTTACCCACAAAAGGCTTGAGTACTTCGGGGATTAGCACAGAACCGTCTTCTTGCTGATAATTTTCTAAAATTGCCAAAACCCATCGTTCCGTAACACCCGTTGCAGAGATAGTATAAGGAAAATATTTGTTTCCGCCACTTTTGCATCTTATATTTAGTCTTCTGGTTTGGAAATCGGTTAAATTAGTATTTGAGGTAAGTTCGCGATATTTATTTTGCCCCGGAAACCATGCTTCTAAATCATATTTTTTATACCCGGGGGCAGCAGTATCCCCAACACAAGTAATAACACTGCGATAAGGCAATTTTAAGGCTTCCACCATATCCTCCTCGTTTTTCTGACACTCCAAATGCCACTTTTCTCCTTCGTTTGGTTTGCAAAATATAATTTGCTCAAGTTTATAGAACTGATGAACTCTAAAAACTCCTCTGGTGTCTTTTCCATAGCTTCCCGCCTCGGTTCTAAAAGAAGGTGAAAACCCCAAATATTTTAGAGGCAAATCTTTCTCCTGTAAAATCTCGTCCATTCTTGAGCCTACAAGAACCTGCTCGGAAGTTCCAATTAGCGAAAGGTCTGTTCCTTCTACTTTATAAATATCTTGGGGAAAATAAGGCAAATACCCGGTTCCAAATAAAGTTTTCTCTTTTGCTAAATCGGGCGTTATAAAAAAGGTAAATCCGCGCCCAGTCAAAAATTTCTGCGCCCACGAAAACAAAGCCCAAGACAAAATAGCGCCGTCGCCTTTCCAGAAATAAAAGCGAGATTGCGAAACCTTTGCCCCTCTTTCTTTATCCAAAATATCTAACTTTTCCCCCAACTCTTGATGGTCCAAAACTTTAAACGAAAATTGGGGCTTATCCCCCCACCTCGCTACTTCTTTATTGCCTGAATCGTCTTTCCCATCGGGAACATCTTTTGAAAGCATATTGGGAATCCAGCTCATTTTTTCGTTAAAAGTTGCGGTGATTTCGCTTAGAGAGCTTTCCAAATCCTTTGTTTCTTTCTTAAGTTGCTTAAGTTTTTTAAGTTCCTTAAGGCTTGGTTTTACTTTGGAAAGCCCATTAACTTCGGCGCGCTTTTCGTCAACACTCGTTATAAGCTTTCGCCTTTGTTCGTCTAATTGCAATATTTCATCAATATCAACAGGGCAGTTACGCCTTTCGCAGTTTCTTTTAACTTCTTTGGCATTTTCGCGAATAAAATTTATATCAATCATTTTACATACTCTCCGGGCGGAGAAGAGGAAACATAACGCATTCCCGCGCGGATTTGTTCATCAAAAAAGCAAACAACCTCTCGCTTAAACCAAACCCAGTAACCGGAGGCATTCCATATTCCAACGCGCGGACGAAATCGTAATCGTGCATCTGCGCTTCGCTATCCCCCGCATCCCTCATTTTCTGCTGTTCTTCAAACCTCTTCTTTTGGTCCAAAGGGTCGTTTAGCTCGGTATAACCATTGCCAAGCTCGCTCCCGGCAATAATTATTTGATATCTTTCCACAATTTTTGGATTGTTCTCGTTGCGTTTTGCAAGAGGGGATACTTCCACAGGATGCCCTACCAAAAATGCCGGTCCCGTTATATTTTTTCTTATATTCTTCCATAACATATCCAAAAGACGCCCTCTCGTTTCGTTACCCTTAAGAATCGTGTTAATTTTTTTAAGTTTTGCGGTAATATCCACATCCGTCGCTGTTTTTATATCAATATCTAAATACTTTTTTATAACTTCCGCATAATCAATCCGTTCCCATTTCTTTCCTAAATCCACCTTATGTCCATTTATTTCAAAAGTTAATGTCCCAAAAACCTTGTGAGCAACTTCTTTATAAAGCTTTTCCACCAACCTCATAGAATCTTCGTAATTCGCGTATGCCCAATAAAATTCCATTTGCGTGTAATCCTGCAAATGCTCGCGACTTATTCCTTCATTTCTAAACTGTCTTCCTATCTCAAAAGTTTTCTCAAAACCCGCAACCATAAGCCTCTTCTGCCATAATTCCCCCATAGAAATACGAAGATACAAATCAATATCCAAAGCGTTGTGGTGGGTAACAAAAGGAGTAGCGTCCGCGCCTCCTGCTATAGATTCCAAAACAGGTGTCTCCACTTCAAAAAACCCCTTTTCTAGAAGAAAATTACGAACCGTCTGCCAAAAAAGCGCTTTTTTACTGAACAACTCTTTGAGGTCGTTGTTTAAAAGTATATCCACATATCTCTGCCGATACCGCGCTTCCTCGTCCTTAAACCCATACCAAACACTGGGCAAAGGGCGTATGCTCTTTGTTAAAAGCTTAAAATCCTTAACCAAAATTGTTAATTCGCCTGCCTTCGTAACAAAATTTTCGCCCGAAACCCAAATAAAATCCCCCATATCCAAAAAAGGCAATAAATCCCATAACTTTTTTTCAAGCGCGTCTTTTTTGAAAGCAAGTTGTATTTGTCCGCTTTCATCCCGAAGGTCCGCAAAAACAATCTTTCCATGCGACCGGAAAGATATTAAACGACCAGCCACAAAAACTTCGGATTTTTCTTTTTCTTTTTTGGCATGGGCTATTGCTATTCTGTCGGGGACATCACTAACATAAGGGTTAACACCCAAATCTTTTAATTTTTGCAGTTTGTCTATACGGATTTTTCTAAGTTCTTCCAAAGGCTTGGTACTATGCTCTATCATAAAACTATATTAACAAAGGAGACAACTTTTTAAAAGAGGAAATTCTAAAGGTTATTTAATTTCTAATATGTGGAATTTTAACTTTCCAACAGGGGCGTTATATTCCACAACATCGCCAACTTTCTTGCCCAGAAGAGCGGTTCCCAAAGGAGATTCGTGAGATATTTTTTTATTTTTGGGGTCCGCCTCCACAGCGCCTACTATATGATATTCTTCCTCACAACCGTCCATATGCACTCTAACACGCGAACCAACAACCACAAATCCGTTACTTTTGGTGTCTTCTCTAACTACTTCTACATCTCTTAATATTTCTTCCAACTCTTGAATTCTTCCTTCCACAAAGGCCTGCTCCTCGCGCGCGGCGTCGTATTCGGCATTTTCGCTTATATCTCCCTGCTCCCTCGCCTTTTTTATGCGATCGGCTACAAAAGGTCGCTTAACTTCAGTAAGCTCCGTATGTTCTTTCTTAAATTTTTTCAAACCTTCAACCGTAACAAAAACTTTGTTTTCCATAATTTTTACTTAAACTAAATATTTTGAGAAATACCACACCGCAAAACCCTTACCTGTTAGCAGTGTGCTTTGTGATAAATGAAACTAAATAATAACGAAGAATCTTACAAAGCTATTGTATAAAAATTAAAATCTGATGTCAATAACGGGAATTGCCTTTATTTATGCATCTTGTCCGTTTTTACCTATTCAATAAAACACGATACTAGACTATTTTAACCGTTTAACCCCCTAAAGTATTAAGGATTGACAGTTCCACAACTAGTATGATAATATACTAATTATGGAATCGTTGTCGGGGATAGAAATATTCAAAAAACTGCGAGATAAAAACATAAAATTCGTGGATTATTCCACGCTTGGTAAAATAACCGGGCACACAAATAAAAACACGATATATAAACTTGCGGAGAGACTTGTAAATAAAGAGGTGTTAGTGAGAGTATCTCCTGGACTATTTTTGCTCAAGGATGCGCCTATTTCAGAGTTTGAGATTGCAAATTATATATATCAACCCTCCTATATTAGTCTTGAATCTGCCCTGTCTTTCTATGGAATAATACCGCAATTTGCATACACGATTACTTCTATTACAACTAGAAAAGTTAAAAGAATACTCGTAGAAGGTAAGGAGTACTCTTACAGTAAAATAAACGAGGGTTTATATTGGGGATATGAAAAGAAAAGCGACATTTTAATAGCCTCTCCTGAAAAAGCGCTTTTGGATATTATGTATTTTGCTTCAAAAGGAATTTCTAGACCTGATTTTAAAGAGATGGATCTAACTATAATAGATAAAGATAAATTACTTATGGAAGCTAAAAAGTTCAAATCCGGATTTGTTTTAAATAAAGCGATAGAAATAACAAAATGATAGATTCAATAACATTACAAGGATACGCTAAAAAATATAAGATGGACCGATTCACAGTACTTAGGGAATACCTGCAGATAGTTTTTTTAAATAACTTTTTTAAATTAAGCAAACCCAGTGAGATTTTTTTCAAAGGGGGAACAGCGCTTAGATTAATGTACGATTCTCCACGGTTCTCGGAAGATTTGGATTTTAACACAACGCTGAAAAAAGAGAATCTGCTGGATTTAGTGGCAAAAGCTGTAACAGAATCAAAAAAAGTACTCCCCGGTTTAAATTCTAGAGAGTTGAAAACGCTTCAGGGCTACAGCGCTAAATTATATTTTCCTACGGAGATTGCTCCAATGCCTTTAACTGTAAAACTAGATTTTTCGGAGAGAGAAAAGACTATACAGAAAATGGAAAGGACAATATCCACAGAATTGCCCGTACAAAACTACTCCGTTATTGTCGCTATGTCTATGCAAGAGATTCTTGCGGAAAAATTTAGAACAATATTTCAACGAGATAAAGGGAGAGATCTTTATGATATTTGGTATATGTTAAATAAAAAGGTTCCTGTCAATATAGATTTAGTTAATACTAAGATGAAATTGATAGATAAAAAATTCAAAATAGAAGAAATTGAGGCGCGGATAGCTGGTTTTGAGACAAGCATTCTAAAGAAAGACACCTTTAAATTTTTGCCTTTGGATCAAAGGGGTATAGTTGCTAAACTTCCAGAACTTATTTTGGAGAAATTGAAAGAGGCAGATTTTATTCCTTAAATCCAAGAGACGGCTTAATTTTTGTGAATGTTTTCGAAAAAATTCGAACTCGTTTTAAGTCAAGTTTTTAGCTCGCTTCTTCGCTACCCGCTATTCCAGCGCGGTGTCCCCGCCCGCCAACGCTTCCGTTATTTTTTGCGCCCGCGATTT
>Ga0180007_10004781_pt1 | contig 14159 bp, 28 predicted proteins | sample MM_PC_MetaG_FD_121122 | JGI IMG/M metagenome (GOLD analysis project Ga0180007, IMG submission 121122) | Groundwater microbial communities from the Aspo Hard Rock Laboratory (HRL) deep subsurface site, Sweden - MM_PC_MetaG | ecosystem: Environmental > Aquatic > Deep subsurface > Groundwater... | reverse complement strand
GAGAGAAAGGGAGTGCACCCCTCGCCCCCAGCGTGTAAGGAACGGTAAGGTTAGAAAGTGAATGTTAAAGAGAAGTGGGGCGGGGCGGGATGGAAAGAAGAGAAAAAGGAGAAAAGGGAAGAGAATGAGAAAGGTGGAGAAAGAAAAGAGCGGGAAGAGGCGACCCAAGGCGAAGGGTCGGGGGGCAGTCCCTTTCTCAAAGGATGTAATTACAGTGTAAGCACACCCCCACCCCCCAGCCGAAGCGGACAGGAAAAGAAAAAACCGTGCGGGAGGGCACGGCTTTGTGTGCTGTTCAGTTGCGACGACGTGGACGCCTACAGAACTTTTGCAGGTGTATCCAGTCAGGTCCTAGTAAAACCTCACCGCCAGTCATGTGACGGGCCAGACGGCTAGCACTGGCTTGGGTTGGGTTGTAATCTCTGTAGAAGTAACTGGGGCGATGGAAGGTAACACGTATGTTGTTTAGGCATCCCTTCCAGATACAGACAGAGGTAATGCTGTTTTTGGCTGACATATCACTCACTTTTCCTCCCCATCCTCTCGGCGATTTCCGTACCGCTCAGAAGTGCCAGCGTCTGCGCCAGCACCTCCAGCATCTGCACGTACACCGGCGTGAGCCACTCCAGCACCGCGGAAGCTAACTCACGCTCCTCCTCGTTCTCCGGGTGATCTCCGATGAGCTCACACTGCAACCGAGCCGTTTGGAGCGCGATCCTCGCTTCATAAATCTGATGCTCCAAAAGAAACCAGCGAGCGTCGTTGGAGCCTTGCGGAGCGCGAACATCCACGACGTCCGCCAGGCGACGGGCTTTATTTCCAGTCATAACCGGCCTCCTTGCACAATTTCTCGACGCGCTTTTGGATATCCCGCACGGCGTGGAGCTGATCGACCGCGCTTTGCAACGTGGCCGCGGCGTATCCCTCTGCGTACTTTTCCTCGGCGGAGCCGACACACATCGAGGCCGCGCGCGCGTACGCTTTCGCTATCTCCATCTGACCCTGCGTCCGCCCGACTAGTGCGGCCAGAGCCAACGTCTCGTTCGCTTTCATTTTCCTTTCTCCCTTCTCAATCTGATTTGGAGCTTCCCCGCTCCTGCCCGCTGCCGAGGGAATCGAACCCTCGGCCTCCGCCAACCCGGCCAGCGGGCAGCGGGGGGGAAACCCTGCTGTCACTAGTCTGACCATTCGTCATGCCAGGCTTGAAACTCTAGCCTGGCATTCTGGAGTCGGGCGAACTCGGCAAGCTGCTGGTCGAACTCCTCTTGCTGCTTGCGCCTGCACTCCGCGCACCACAGCGGTTCGTCATTCTCGAATCGCTTTTTGAGCTCCTTGCCACAGGTTCTGCATTTGATAGACATTTTCCTTTCCCCTTCCTTGCGATTTTCGTTCTATTCTGCTACCATCATATCACACTTGTCCCGATTTGTCAAGCGATTATGGTCAACTAATCCTGGAGATTGCGTGGAGGTTTTCGGTAAGAAACTTGACAATCGGGACGTTGTAATGTATTATACACTCGCATATCAGCAAATTCTACCAGAGAGGAGGTGTAAAGTCATGGCTAAGATTTCACAAGCCGAGTTCCTCAAACGGTTCCAGTCGGGGATCTCCGGCGCCGGGCAGAAGTTCGAGCAAGGCGTCGATAACTCGGACGACTGGGCGTCGAACTATGCTTCAGACGCGGCGCAGGCTCGTATGCGTGACGGTCTGGCTCAGGCTATCGCCGAGGGAAAACCGGCGGAAGGGGCGCGAGCACTCGGCACGACCGGCTGGCGCACCAAGACCAAGGCCAAGAGCGGCAATTATACCGGCTCAGCATCCACGGCTGCCGCGGCTATCGGTCCCCACGTCGCGCAGATTCTCTCCGCTGGTGACGCCGCCAAGGCAGCGGCAGCCGGTGTGACCGGACCCAAAAACCGCTCGACGGCCAAAGCCAAGTCGGCAGCGGCTATCGACGCGATCATGTCCGCCTGGGGTAAGGACTAGTTCTTGCCCCTACCAAAATACTACGGAGAGGAGGTAAACCTACATGTGGTATCAGCACATCAAAGAGGACGGCAAAACCCTAACCGTCGGCTCGACCAACAAAATCGAGCTACCCGAGCAAGGCGATCTGTCGGCACTGATGATCCGCTTCACCGGCACGCCAGCTTCTAACCTGTTGCGTGCTAGCGGTGGCAAGTGGCGTGTGCGTGACTACTTCACCGACATCGTGCTCAAGGTCAACGGCACGGCGGAACTGTGTCACATCGACGCCAGGCAGTTGGCAGCCTTCCACTTCTTCGACCTGGGCATCATGCCCTTCGACAAGTTGCAGAACTACGGCACCGGCGGCGTGGATGACTGGCTGATCCTGAACTTCGGCCGCAAGCCGTGTGACGAGGAAGTCGGTGTCCAGCTAGGCAATTACGAGAACCCCGAGCTCTGGCTGACCAACAACGCCTCGAGCTCTGAGTACTCTGGCCTCGGCCTGGACCTGATCTGCCTGATGCGTTGGAAGGGCGGCCAGGGGTTCCCGGCGGGTTACTTGAACAAGAAAGAGTTCAAGTCCTGGACCGGCGTACAGGCAGAGACAGAGCGCACCAAGTTGCCCGTCAACTACCCATGCCGACGGATTCTCCTGCAGTCCATCCCGGAGTTGGACAGCAACAATCTCTACAAGACCAACATGTTCAACCCGATGGAAAACATCAAGCTCAGCTTCAAGTCGGGAGCCGAGATTTTCTACGACGGACATAGTGAGATCTTGGCCCGGATGTTACACTTCCAGCAGAAAGCTTACGTCCGCACCAGCCTGGCCGCAGGCTTTGACGCGGACAAGGGCTTCTTCGTGGGGATCGGCTACATCAATGGCCGGGCTGGAGTGCCAGGTCCGCGGGAAGGCTCGGCGGCTTCCACCTACACGACCATCGAAGGCAACCGCACCGACGCCACTCAGAAGTTGGAAGGCGGCGGTGGAGACGACATGCCAGAACTCATGTTCCAGGGTATCTGCCCGGAGAATGTGATGGGCTTCGTCTTCGACAACGACCCCAACCCACGCACCTGGCTTGATCTGGGCGTGGAGAAGCAGGTAGAGCTCGAGATCAAAACCCGTGACCACGCCGACGCGGATGCGGGCACCAACTATATCATCCTGGAGCGGCTCCTGCCTCACGGTATGGGAGCTTAACCCTACCCCCTAAAGACTAGCCCTACATCAAGGGCTTTTTACTTACTTTTCTGTAAAGGGAGGCTAACACCAATGGGCTCTGAAATAGGCGGCTACAGACAGTATAAGAAAGCGACCTGCACAGCGGCAACGCACAACCTGGATCTGGTCGAGGTCAGAGACGACCACAAGATCTACGTGACTATGATCGGCACGAGGTCGGATCGGGCCAATGCTGACGTGGAGGTCTTTATCGTGACCGGTGGCCAGGAGATCCTGCTTCGTCACGCGCTCAATCTGAGCGCCGACGAGGGCCACACACAGAAAGTCAACACGTGGCTTTACACCAGCGAGTTCATCCGCTTCAAGTTCGGGGGCCTGACATCCGGGGACATCGTGGAGGGATGGGCCGTCGGCGAGGATAAGTACACCGGCGAGGCTAAATAGGCGATGGCTAAGGAGACGACGATCGAGCACCCGCCACAGGGCCACGTGGGGCTCTGGGCTTACGATCCGGTTAACAATCGCTGGCAGGCGATTTACGCCGACGCCGATGGCAACCTACAGGTGGACGTGGTGGCTTCCGGGTTGCCCTCTGGCGCAGCTACGGCACTTAACCAGACCACTATGATCACGTCCCTCCAGGTGACAGAAGACCTGGTTAAAGCCCTGAGCTCCAACCCTGCAGGTGATGACCTTCGCGTGCGCGAGCAAGGCACTGTGACGGTGCGGGCCAGCGGTGGGGACAAGATCTTCTCATTCGAGAGCATTGTGGAGGGCGCTTACCAGAATACGAATCTGGATGCAGGCATAAACATGTTGCCCGGCGGGACAGTGCCCGCAGGGAAGGTATGGAAACTGACTCACGGAACTATCCGCTACGACGGCACGTCTCCCACCTCTGTGGCCATCGTAGCCTATGGCCTGGCCGGTAACATCTCCGTCCTCAGGGTGCTCGCCCCGACCAGCACGCAATGGTACCTCTGGGACGGTGAGATGTATCTGCAAAATCCCGATTACCTCTCGGCCGACGTGGTGGGCGCGACCGCAGGGGATACGCTGTTGTTTCGCTACGCCGGCGTTCAAATGGATGCACCGTAGATGTACGAAGACTTTGAGCTAGCCGTAGCGGCTGGCGTCACACCCGCCGCACCAACTGAGTTCATCAAAGAGTTCCCCCCGGTGGAGATCGAGCGCGTGACCATCTCCTTCCCGCAAGGTCCCAACCGGGAGGTTTACGTCAGGTTCCTACACGAGGCCACGTACCTGTGGCCTGACACACCGGAGGAGTGGATCAATGGCGAAAACGAGCAAGTCGTCATCACTGGACCCTGGTCGAACTGGGACGGACTCTACCGTCTGCGTATTCAGCTTTGTGCACCAGGGGCCAGACTTTCACATAAGCTCATTGTACGTTTCGACCTGGCTGAGAGCGGTACTGGTACTTACCTTGCTAGTATGCTTGATCGGCTCAGAACTAGGTTTTTGCCTGTGCCTGACTAGGCCAGGTGGTGGAGGTGAAGATATGGCGCGACCACTATCACAGGGGGGGATCGACGGGCCGGACGGGGGCTTCTTTGCCGGGTCTGGTATCTATCCCGTCCAAAGCGACTTGGGAGAGTTAGCAGTCAGGCTAGGTGCACCAGCCTCGATCGACCGCCTGGGTAACGTCATCTACATGCGTGATTTTCGCTATGGGCTCAACTCCTCGGAGTGGGGATCATCTGGAGCAGGAGAGGACGTACACTTGAGTGGAAACCATAGCATGTATGGCGGCTACACGGTGCGTCTAGAGAAAGTAGCTTCGACATCTTCATATTCCGGTGTAGAAGTCAGAACCGTGGCGCGGTCGGCTGGCCGGGTAGGTGTGGAAACGCTATTCGCCGTGATTACCAATTATCCCAAAGCGAAACTGTATCTCTATCGCTACACCGGCACGCAACTCTACCGCTGGGGCCTGCAATGGGATACTGCCAACCAGGAGGTTTCTATCCTCACGGACGTTGACACCTGGACGTTAACCGGCACTACCGTGAAGTGTCTGATCGGCTATCCCCTCTTGCATTCCATGAAGTTGGTGGGTGACGAGTCGGACGGCGATTACGTCCGGGCCCTCATCGATGGGGTGGAGATCGATCTACCGGAGGGCACAGCCGTTATATCATCCTCGACTGTAGATCCACATCTTTTGCTCCGTGTTTTCAACTCCGCTGGACCTCCCTATGGCTGTTTCATGTACGTAGATGCGATCATGGTCACGGTCAATGAACCACCGTGATGGAAAGGAGCTAGCATTGTGCGCAAGTTCTGGGAGTTGGTCAAAGAAAGCGTGATCATACAGGGCACGATCACACTGGCTTTCGTGGCCACGACCTGTTACCTGTGGGCAACCGGCCAGCCTGTACCAAGTGAACTTTGGACGGCTGACTCGATTGTCATAGGTTTCTTCTTCGGGTCCAAAGTACAACAGACGATGAAGTAAGCCATCTTTCTCTTTCCTCCTTCATCGGTGGTGGACAGGCGGGCGGGCGGGTGGGCTAAGAAAGGTGTATCATGGCAAGTCAACAAGATCTAGTACTGCGTGACGTGATTCAGAGCGTGACACAACGGCCACAGTTTGACGCGATGGGCCGTGAGACCCAGGTGGTAGTGGTGGCTTTCACCACGCCTCACAACTTCTCTGGCACTTTGACTATGCCCCTGACGGACTGGAAGGACCCGGCCAGGCGGGCCGACCTGGTATTTCAGGCGGTGATCGATCTGGAAGGGCCGTTCTGGGAGGCAGGCTTAGAGACAGAATCGGAGGAATAGTCAATGCGATGGCGTTGGGACTGGATGGGCAACATCCTGTGGAACGCGCTCATCCATGCCGTGACTTTGCAATGGACACAGCTAAACCAGGATCTGGAGGCTTTCAAAGACTGGTTCCAATCGCTTTGGGATCTCATCCTCGAAAAAGTCAACGCCGTGCGCTCCTGGGCAGAGGGTAAGGTTTCGTGGCTACAAGGCTATGCCTTCGGGCTGTTCTACCAGTTAGGGATGGATGCCGCCCGGTGGGTAGCTAACCTGCGGACCGACTTGACTTCCTGGATCAACAGTATCATCACCTGGGTTACAGCTACCCGGGACTGGTTATGGAATGAAGCTGTCAGGCTAATGAATGAGGCTATCGCCTGGGCCAGAGCTAAGGCCGACGCGGTACGGGTATGGGCTGAGGGCTACACCAATGCAGTCAGGGATTGGCTCTACAACACTTTCGTCTGGATCCAGGGTTTCAGAGATCTGATCGCCAACTGGCTGGTGGCAGCTAAGGTGGTTATTGACTGGCTATGGCACTCTGCCTGGAACCAGTTGAAGGCTTTCCTGAGCAACCCGATAGGTTACGTGCTAGGCTGGCTGCTGCCTCCCCTTCAGGACTTCATCAACTGGTGGGCTCTTTGGGGAGGGGCGGTGAGGGACTTTGTGACACAGGACTTGCCCCGCCTCCGTAACCTGCTGGCGCGGGGCTTTGCTTTTCTATTCAATCTTGTAGATCATCCACAGGATGTTATCCTGGGAACAATAACCCCGATCTTCCTGGACTGGTTAGGGGATCGAATAAGAGAGAGGCTATAGGTGAGCTATGCCTGACGGAAAGCCAGGGATATTGCAGCAGATCAAAGACTGGTTCCTGGAAATCTTCTCAGAGGAGGGGCTGAAGGAAGCAGCCCTCCTCCGTAAGAAGCGAAATGATGCCTTCATAGCGATCAGGAGCGCCGATGACCTGATGAACTGGCTACGAGGGACCTGGGAATATAATCCTGATGCACTGGCGTACAGTGCAGTTGACCTCGGGGTCGATCCCTACGAGGTTAAGAAGATAGCTAGCCCGGCGATGGCCGACATCCTTTCGAATCCCTCCGGCTGGGTTGCTTCTATAATAGGTGAAGTAACGAAAACCCCCGCCTGGCAGGAGATCGTCGAGTCGATGGGGGCGCTGATCTTTGATCCCTGGCTGGCCAGTATCACAGGTGGTAAAATCCCTGCGGATTCACCTGAGCTCGAGCAAGTGCGCCGTTTCCTGGGCACGCAGCAAGGGTTCGACTATACCGGTAACCTCATCAACATGCTGGGAGAAATACTCTCCCTCGGGCAAGTCGAAGGCCTGGGTAAGCCGTTCGTTGAGTCCAAATGGCTGCTGGGCACTTGCTTTACCTCCTGGCAGACTACCTCCCCCATTGTGGAAAGCGTTATCCTCCGGCCGCTACAACGCCTGGTCAACCTGACTTTCCGCGAGGCCGACTTTACCCGTGCCCAGTGGATGGACCTATACGCCTTGGGAAAGCTCAACGCCTCCCGTCTGGGGGCAGAACTTGGTCGCCTGGGCTTCAACAGCGAAAAGATCGGCTGGCTCCTGGAACTAGCCAAGACACAACCGTCCCGCTCCGACCTGGTCGGTATGTGGAACGACGGTATCATCTCTGAGGAATTGGTGGTCGATGGATTACGTAAGGCAGGCTATGACCAGGTCTGGATAGATCGCTACCTAAGATACTACCGGAAAGAGGAAACCAGCGATGAGAAAGGCGCTTACCTGGGCACTCTGCGGAAAGCGTACAAGGAGAAGCTGATCTCCGAGGTTGACTTCAGGGAAGCTCTCAAGGCCCAGGGGCGATCCAACGTGGCGATCGACCTGGAGATCGCCGTCCTACAACTGGACTGGGAGGTGGAGGAAAAGACAACTGCCAAGACTGACATCCGAGCGGCCTATATGGAGGATGTGATAGGCCGACCGGAAGCAGAGAGGTGGCTAGCCAACGCTGACTTTTCCTCTCATACTATCGCTTTGCTCCTCGACACCTGGGATAAACAGCGAGCGCCTACTTTCCGCAAGGTCAATAAATCAGAACTGCTAAAAGCCTGGGCGACTGGGGTGCTAACCCAGCCGCAAGTCTACCAGGGCTTGCTTGATGTCGGTTACGATTCTAACGGGGCCACGGTGCTGATGGAGACCTACCGCCGGGCTCATATGCAAACCAAGCCACCGGAGCCGTATGAGCTCAAACCGAGTGACATCATGTGGGCCTGGCACACCGCGGTTATCAACAAAGCCGAGGTCCTGGAGCGGCTAATAGAGCTTGGTCTGGTGGAAGAGGATGCTGAAATTCTCTTCGAGACTTTCCAGCGGCTACACCCGCGAGTGGTAGCCACACCGCCTCAAGAGCTTCAGAAAAACGACATCCTGGAAGCGTGGGGACGTGGGGTATTGACTGAAGAGCAAGCGCGGGCTAAGCTAATCGGGATTGGCTACTCGGAAGATGATGCTACCATCCTGATGCAATCGTATGCTATCAGGCCCGAGGCACTTCCACCTGAGCCGACCATCGCCGCCCTGATCGGAGCCTGCCGCCGGGGGATCATCGACCAGGCGATGCTCTCACAGAAATTGACGGCGATGGGGCTCAGAGCTGAAGATGTGCAATTCTACGTCTCCTATGCCACGACACCACTACCGGAGACGACCCGCTCCCTGTCCAGAACTGACATTCTGAAGCTCTGGACAGAAGGCCGCCACGATCGGGCCTGGGCGTTAGAGCGGCTACTGGCGATGAACTACTCACCAGAGGACTGTGAGGACATCCTGTGGCTGGCCTCACCGGAGATCGAGGATACCGAGACTTACGTCCTGTGGGTAGCGGAGCTTATCAGCGACGACATTGCGATTGCGATGTGGCTGACGATGGGTTTCACACAGGAGCAGATAGACACCGCAATGGGAGGGATATAAGGAACATGACGATAAACTTGTGGGGCATCAAGGATGCTCTAAGCGCGGAAGACAAGGAATACCTGGAGCTGAAGAAGAAGCGGGAGAAAGTCCTGAAACGCTGGGGGACGGTCGAGGAGGTCATCAAGGGCGCTAATAGTGCCCTGCAATCCAGTTCACCAGAAGAGGCTCCGAAATCCAGCAGTCCTGCCTGAAACCTGGAATCCTGGTGTAGCGGCGCTTGGGGTTGTCCAGCCGGGCGTGCTTTTTCACTTTGAGCCACGAGGACGGGTCCAGCTTCATCCTGACAGCCTCGACCCAGTTGAGAGCTTTCCAGTACTCAACCTCCCGGTAAGTGCAGTACTCACCGGCCACCGAGACAGGAACCCCCTTGGCCACCGGATTGCGCTCACCATCGGCGGTCACGAGATCGTACATTTTAGGAGCTATCAGATCGACGGTAGCTCCTTCTGCTTGTAAAGATAGATCTCCAAGTTCATCACCCGTTGGCAGGCCAGAGAAGCACATGATGCTATCGGTGTCAACGTAAAGCACCGGCCCGGACGTCTCAAGCATCCGCTTATGAAGCTCAATGCGCCCGTAGGCCGTGATATAAGCGGCCCAGGGCACGATGACATGGTCGGGCAAGTACTTCACCGGCACAGGCACCTTGGCATAGGCAGTCCTGCGTAAAACCATGACCTCTGTGCCTACGACCGGCTCGTGCTTCCAGTAAGCATCCATCGTCTCCAGTTGACGCAAGCCCCCATCCACCCGCTGGCCGAACTTCCCCGCCAGGCTGTTAAGGAGAAGCTTGTAGATAAGCGCCCGTGCAGGGTTCTGAGCTTCTAGCTCCTTCCTCCTGGCCCACAGGTCGTTCACGTATCCACCGAACGGCCTGACGGCATCCTCAGAGTACATCGTGGCGTGTACGTCTCTAATCCTTACTCCATGTTGCATCGCGTACCGCAACTCGTTGTGACACCACACGCCACGAAAAACCCCTACCGGGAAGAAGGTCTGGATACCTACTCGATAGGGAAGAGGTGGATACTTACAATGGGGGACGTCCACCGTACAATCGGAGCACCCCTCAAGGTCCATAATCCAGGCCAATCGCCCAGGTTGTCGAGGCCCAATCGTGCTGTTCGGGTCAGGGAAATCATGCCCAGCCATCTGGGCAGGATAATGAGAATTGAAGTCGTAGACGTTGACACAATCCCACCAACCGAGCGAAAACGCTTCACAGCGACCACCATAGTAAGCCCTCCTTGCAAACTCGTTCCTGTAATAGAACGGCGTCCAGTACTCATCGTCCAGGTATTCCCGCCTGAACAGGTCCAGTGCTGTAGACGCCAGGGTAAACTTCAGTTCTCCTCCAAGAGCCTGAATCTCTTGCTGTAACAGGTCCATTGCTTCGCGGACGATTCGAGACTCCTGGTTGGCAAAGGCTCGTATCCTTCCTCCCTGAGACAGTTCAGGAGCCGGATAACCCCGGCCTCCAGCACGTCCTCGGATAAGCGATTCAGGAACAGGCAGCCTTGACATCCCGACCTCCGCCGCAATTTGGGATAGGGACAAGCCCCCCCACAATCCAGACGAATCTCCAAAGTAAAACCTATGTCGCGTGTCACTTCCTAATACCCCCTTGAAAATCTTCTCCCCGGCGAACAATAGCCTCGTTTCATCAGGCAGCCAGGGGACCAAAACACCGGCATCGTAAGTCAACCGGTGGCTATAAACAACAACGCCACGCATATCCCGCGTGGTCATGTCAGCGATCAGTTTATCCGCTTCCGTGTAGACCCGTTCGTCATCCTCTGTCACCAGGCTGGCCACAACCAGGCCGTGTTCACCATCGCCTTCGACGTCCAGGGCAGCGATCGGACGCTGACGAGGTTCTGAGGTAACAGGGCGAAGCTTCACGTTTCCTCCTAAAGAGGCTTGTGCCTCTGCATGTAGACCCCCTCAGCAACGAGGTAGTCCCGAGCCAGTTGGGAGCGGCCTACGTCGTAGCGCTCGACCCACTCCTCATCCAGCGCAGCGGCAGACTTTCTCAATGCCTCATCTTCATTGTATCGCTCCCCGTAGCCGAAAGCGATGTCCACGTAGGTCACAGCCCCATCCGGTCCGACGTAAACACGGCGCAGGGAAATCTGTGTCTGCATATCAGGCACGATGTCCCGCGGGTCCATAACAGTCCAATGCCTCATGCGGGCCACGTTCTTAAGCCGCTCGTAGAACGGAACGCCCCTGGACAGGCGTATTGCTTCGCCGTAGGTGACCTCACCTACGAAGCGCTCGAAGAAGGCCGTCTCCGCGACGAGCTCCTCGATGAGCTCCAGGCTCGCCGGGCGCTCCGGTATGACCGGCCTGATTTCTCCAGGTAGATCAAAAACACCTCGTAAGCCAGTCTCTATCGCTTCTCCGATAGCTTCCCCAAACTCCCTGACCCAGTCAAACCAGCCCATGCCGTGCCAGCTTTCCGCGCTCTATGCAAGCGCGCACCATCCAGAAGTGATCCTGGTCGATCTCCTGCTCGATAGTGTCCTGCCAGGTTTGCGTGCCGATCTCACGGACCCGCTTGAATTTGAGGTAGTCACGAGCGTAGTAGGCGACCTCGAAGCGATCGTCGGCTACGATAGAAACGGGACCTTGGTGAGGAAACGGGAACTCACGGGGCATTGGAAACCTCCAAGGGAAGGGGACTGCCTCAATTGTACCACAGAGGCAATCCCCTGTCAATCGCACCCGACTCAGTCACGATAGCAGCGGCCAGATTCCCGAAGTACATAGAAGAGAGGCTCTGCTTGCTCACAGGTCAGCTTATCGCCAACGTCAGCAATGTCCTCATCTGACAGGCCAGTAGGGCCATAGTAGGCGGCCCAATCCCAGCCATAGCCAGCCACAGCCACCACCTTGATAGCGAAAGCATCACCGGTTTCCACATCCTCAGGTCTGGTCACAATCGGATTCTTGAACGTGTATGCTGACATCCTAGTCCCCCCTTCCTACTTGACCACGTAGGTCTGGCCTTCCTTGTGGAAAGTGGCCAGAAGCGGCAGGTCATCTTTGTCCAGGACGTCCAGGATCTTGACGATCGGCTGTGCCCCAGTGGAGAAGGTCCTCAGAACATCGTTGTCATCTACTATGACGTTGTAGTAGTCAGCCGTGACAACCTTGACCAGCTCCCCATCGGTGTTAGGCTTCTCATCCTGGATGACCACGTGGTCGAAGTCGGTGATGACTACCTCGTGGTCGAGAACCTCCAAAATTTTGACCTTGGCCGGGTAGTCCCGCCCGGCGATGACCACATCACCGAGCTTGCGGATGCTCTTTCCATCTGCCATGCTTTATTCTCCTTCCTCTTGATTTTCCCCGCACGGGGCGGGGTAGTTTGGAAGCCATGAGAGCGGCCTCACGCTGGCTACCAGATACGCCACGCACATACCAAGAGCCTCATCGGTCCTCACGTCACAAAGGACTGCAGCGGCTTTGACCTGGCGATGGACGTCATCGGGCAGCTTGATACGGGTAGTGATAGAATTTGCCATAGATTACCTCCTTTCCTCATTATTGTCTAGCTAGCTCCAGAGCGGGTATGTCAGGTACAGGATGACGCACATCCAGAGCCAGATCAGAAGACAGATCCCGAGGAGCCAGTTCAGTTCATTATACAGGTCATCGTTCATTCTGCTTCCTACCTTTGCCACCAACCCCTATCTCCCGCAGTCATACCGTAGAAGACGACAAGCAGAAAGGCATACACGATAATGATCACAGGATGCGGCTCGATACCCATGCAAAAGAACAGGAAGCCCCCGATCCCGAGCACGATAGCCAGAACTTGCTTAAGTTCTATAGATTACCTCCTTTCATTGAGAGTCAAGGTCTGCCCCACAAAACGGGCAGTAGTGGATGGGAGACGTCTCACAAAAACCCTTCCCCCGTATCTTGAAGCACCAGGGAAACCAGACGGGCGGGTCGGGTTTGTGCCAAAAGTAGCCCTTGCGGATGTAGCCAGAAGACAGGGCCATACGCATAGAGGCGCAGCAGGAAGAGGTACGGCCAGGGATGTGCTGCTCATTTTCTCTCTCCATGCTCCTCCTCCCAGTATCGACAGGCGAGCATGTCGGGGGAAACCGTTTTCCTGGTAAGCACACATTTCATAACAACTTTACGGCCTTTGAATACCTCGTAGGAACAAGAACAATTACCACACACCTCGCGTTTCTTACTCTTGCTCACCATAGAGAGCCTCCCTCAGATCACCTATCTCTGCCTGGTCCTCGACCTCATCCAAGAACATACGAGCCAGCATTTCCAGAGTGTCCAGTGAGACATTGAAAAGAGCAACTCCGTTGGGAGCAACGAGGGTATAGGAACCGTCGGATTCCCCAGCCAGTATCCAACCCTTCATCAGAGTCATGGGTCGCCCTCCTCTGCCTCACCACCAGACTCCCACAGGAACATCAAAAGGCCAACGTAGACGAGCCCCCCGGTCAGGGCACCTACCCAGGGAGAGTCATCTTTGAGCACAACGAGAACGAGTAAGGTGCAGCCTACCATCAGTCCGGCCAGCCCCACTCTTTGACCCAAGGTCATGGTTCACTCTCCTCTGCCTGCTCGAAAGCGCAGGCATCCAGATAAGCTTCATAGTTGTCATCCTGAAGAACAATGCGCCACATCTGCACGATTACCCCCAACCGGATAGCTTCCTCAGCCGCCTCAGTCATGCGGCGACGGGCGTCCTCTTTCCAGTCGTTCTGTTGCTCTGACACTGCCTTGCCTCCCTTCTGTTCTGATATTGGTGTTGCCTGCCCACCGTGCCCCGTCCCGCTCGCCAACCGCCAATTGTATTTCGCAACCAGCAGCCGCCCCATCGGGCTTCCATGTAGCTGAATCGTTGCAGGAGGTCTAACTAATGTCCTAGTCGGAGGCCACGGCCACAGGCCGGGCGGGTTGGCAGGGGGGATAGCCCGTGTGCACTCCGGGCCACGCGAGGGAGTTCGTCGGCATTGGCCGATGTGTACTAGCGCTCCACACGCGAGTTACTTCATCCCCTGCCATTATAATTATACACCCGTTTTCGCAACTTGTCAAGAGGTAGACAGAAATTTTAAGGTTCTCCTCGCTTCTTAACTACATCGAAAGGTCAGGGTCTCTCTCTCCCGCCCCGCCCCACTTCTCTTTAACATTCACTTTCTAACCTTACCGTTCCTTACACGCTGGGGGCGAGGGGTGCACTCCCTTTCTCTC
>Ga0180007_10004780_pt1 | contig 14161 bp, 14 predicted proteins | sample MM_PC_MetaG_FD_121122 | JGI IMG/M metagenome (GOLD analysis project Ga0180007, IMG submission 121122) | Groundwater microbial communities from the Aspo Hard Rock Laboratory (HRL) deep subsurface site, Sweden - MM_PC_MetaG | ecosystem: Environmental > Aquatic > Deep subsurface > Groundwater... | reverse complement strand
TGCCATGTCGCCATCAAGAAAAAGACAGCAACTAATACCCAGATTCCTTTTTTCATTTTCTTTCTCCAATTTACTGTTTGTATTTATTATTTTCCCTTGATCTCTTTTATGTCACCCTCTATCCGCAGCAAACTTTCCTTTATATAATTAATATCCGTTTGCAGCGTGGCAGTCTCGGTTTGAGCCGTCAATATCCTTTGTAAGTTCATTTCTGTGCGGAGCCTGTTATCCTCGATCTTCGCCGATGTCGGAGAAATAGCCAATCCGATCAATAACCCCATTAACCCAACCAGCGTTGGGACAAATACCTTCACCCAGCCGTTACTGTTCATGTTTTCTCCTTTTTTAATCCTGTACGGTTACCTTGAGCACCTGTAAACCATATTTCAGCCCGCTTGTCCCCGAACCCCCACGAGTCACGAATATCGTGTCTCCATTCACTGAGACCCAAGAAAAAAGCACATCGCTGGTAGTACCTATCGAAGTGTGCATACAGCTTGCTAAAACCACATCGCCCGTTGCCGCGCCGCGCACAACCACAGTGTCCCTATTCGCCACACCAGTGAACTGCTCTACCTTCGCATACCAACTTCTTATTCTTGAAACAGTATTAGTAGAGTCGCCGCAGAGAATCCCGCCAGCAGATGAGTTCATGGTCGCTATCACCCCGTCAACCGTCATGGCGATAGTGGTATTCCCCGCAAGGTTTACCGAGTGAAGAAAAGTGCTTCCGATAGAGTCACTCGACCAATCCACCCAATTTCCAACCGCGCACCCTGAAAATTGATTCTCATCCGTATCAGCAAACATGATCTCGTCAGGGAAGAAAATATCCGAATTACTTCTTACACCCGTACTATGCCAAGTATCAGTCCAATCCACAGACCAGCCGGACATTGGGTTAAACCCACGAACAAATATCGAACTATCGTTATCCGCAGTAGCAGATATTGTTCCGATGCCGGTATTCCCGCCGATCTCTAACCGTCCCTCACCAGAGAAATAAAATGCCGTTACCCTCTGGTCTAAAGAATCCAGTTCTACGAGATTAGTGATGGTGTTGCCGATGACCCTGGCATAGGGTTGTTCGTAGTAATTTGTGGTAGCTATCGAGGTTGTAGAACAAACCATCGCTTCATAGGTGTTAGAGGCGTTCTGTATCAGGCTGCCAGTAACCGCCACATCCACGCTGTCTATCACCCAGAGAGCAATCGTATCTCCCACGATGATAGAACTGCGGTTGATGTTGACCTCCGCCCCATCACCCAGCACATTCACCGGCCCCGTAAGATCGCAGTTAAGCACTTCAGCCCAGATGCCGTTGAAGGCGAAACTTGCTCCGCCGTAGCAATCCTGTAGTTTGATCGGTACTGTACGGAAGATGGTCGCATCCGTGCCGAAGTCCCAGTTGTGGTAAGTCAGCGTGTCCCCAGAATAATCAACCCATGAAACTCTTGGATCTCCGCCATAAAAATACGGCTGGCTATAACTCGCCGTAGCAAGCACCATTACCAGTAAAAACGTGATAATTGAACGCATGACAGACTCCTTAGTCAATGGCAATGTACGGCGTGATAGTCACATCGGCGACTGCGGCGGTAATAGCAATCTTCAGCCCATCCCAGGGTATCCCATCCATATCAAGAGTAGCCATTACGACCTGCCCGTTTGTGACCGCCAAAGCCGTGATTGCCGCTGTCCCAGCCTGAGCCTTGTACTGAAGGAACGTGACCGCCGTAGCACCGGCGCAGTCTTGATACTCTGTGTCTGCAATTTCCAGCCTGTGCGCCGGAGACGGGTCATCGGTTAAAATTGGAGTACCCGTGATCGTTACAGTGGGCGAACCGGCTGTCGTAACTTTAAAGTAGAACACTGGCGCGCCTTTCCCGCGATTAAGCGGTAAACGGTAATACTTCGTCTCTGTCGCGGCGGCGGCTACTTCGACGTCATCCATTTTCTGGATTTTGTACTGTGAAGCTCCCATTGTGTTACCCTCTTATTTCTGCAAACTTTTCTTGTCTGTATTCTTGAAGTTTCTTAACATAGCGCCTTGCCTCGGTATCGTACCCACGACGGGCGGAATATGTGATCTGACGGCGTAACTCACTCACTCGTTTATTGAAATCCCGATACCACCATTGCCGGGCGTGTTCAGGGTCAAACGGATAGGTCGTCGAGAAGAACACCCGCAAAACTTTATTGGTTGGGCTTAATTCTGTGTGGTGCGCTCGCTCTGAACCTAATATATTCCCAGGGTTGATCCGGTCGAATTCATTCAACATCCTGATGTTTTTCATGAGATGGATCAGTCGTTTGTTCAGCGTCATCCCTAAGAAGTTACCCTGCTCTCCTCCCAATGGATTGACGTCATCTGGAAAAGCCGTTATCTCACGCTCGTAAAATAGATCATAATTTATTATCTGCTGAAGGATCTCTTTTGGGATCGGGTTCAGCATCGACATGATTTCGTTGACCGGATTCTCTAAGCGCATAAGGTCAGCAGCCGGAAGCCAGCTTTTCAGGAAGAAGTATTGATGATCCCCTGTCTCCTCGTCTTGTTTCAAGTGGATCGGCCAGTTGTCTTTCATCCAGTCGGACATCCATTTTTCGTGATCGAGCGGTCCATACATCTCACTGATATTCTGAGTGAGTTGAGTTAAGTTGGCAAACGTCCCCGGACGCTCCATCAGCATTTGAAGCTGAAGGGGGATGTTTTTACGAGTCCAAGTATAAAAAGGAGCTATCCTGCGCATGACTTTATCTTCAAACTTCGTCAGCCCCTCAGAACCGTACTTGAATAGGAATTTATTAACAGACCGTGCGGCATCTAAAGGCTCTGCACCCATACGAGTCCGGCTGAGATAGTGCGCTATTCTGGCATTGTTTTCAACCCTGCTGGCAACCCACATACCAATCTGCTGTCCCTTGAATCGGTTGTGGAATGGAAACCAGCTACCAGTAGCCCATGCCTCTTTGAACACATCAGGGACATTCTTCCCGAATTCCTTCGCATGTTGGCCGGTATCTAAAACCCCATGGGTAATCATTCCCTGAAGCAGAATATCGTCGCCATCAACCATTTTGCCGGTTCGCACTCGCTTCATCAGCTTTGAAGCATCGGTATAATCATTGTACTTAATTCCACCGGCTAAATGATTATTCCAGAGGTTGCCGAAGAAGTTGCGGACGTGATAAGCTGGGAAAGTATAAAGCGTCGTGCGCTTCCACCAGTTCGTCCCAGCATCAAACGCTCCCCAAAGCCCATGTGAAATATCATCTATCTCGGCAGTGCGGCGGATCACTCTCGTGACCTCTGATTTAAGCTCTTCAGGAAGCGCGTAATACTTCCCGTCACCCGCTTCAAACAATCTCGCAAAAACGTTATTCGGATCTTTTTCCGGCAAGATCCTAAGAAATCCTTCAGGGACAACTTCGTCGAGCTTGGTCGCAACCCCGTGCTTTTTGAGTAATACCTGGAGATAATCGACACCGGCTTCAGCGTGCGCAAGTTCCGACGCAGACATTCCCATGATCTTCGGGAGATGATACTCATAGGCCGCTTTCCCATATTGCTGCTGAAGCTCTTTTAGTGTCCCTTTGCGGTGACGTGACAGGAACGCACCGGGCATCACTTTCGATGGGTCAAGACCAGCCGCTTCAATCTCTGTGACGATCTTCTTGCGCTTCGGCGGATTGACAACGAAGTGTCGGAGATGCTGCAAGCCGGTCTTTTGCTCAAACCCTGCCTGTACCTCGTCTGTCAGGTAGCCAAGACGCTTGTAAGTCTCTTCCTGGGCGTTCTTTTGAAGAGCAGCGAATGAATAGATCTTGGCTGACTCCGGTCCCAATGCCCGTTGTACCGCCGTCTCCGCAGCAGACATTTCCGCTCTTGTCCCTCTGGGGAGTTTCTCAAGAAATTCGGTAATATCCAGATTTGTCTTTTCATCAACCCCGTATTTCGCATATAGATTCGTGAGTTCACGTTCAAGATTATATGACTCAGAGAGTTTTTGTCCCAGATCCGCTTTGTATTTCATCAGATCTTCGGATGGGTTAATACCCCTCCAAGCCATCTGAGTATCGTCACCTAAGAATAGACCACCGAAACGTTTACCAACCCCTGACTCAGCGAATCCTTTGCGCACATTGGAGAGACCACCCAGCACTTTCTCGCCCTTGACAACTTCTTTCCCGCCGAACCTCACCAGCGCACGAGCGCCTTTGCCCGCTTTCCCAGCAGCACCGATCCCCAGATAGGTTGTCGGATCAAGGCCGATACCTGCTGCCATCCCAAGAGCTAACTGCAATTTAGGATCTGCGTCTGGCAAAAGGTCTTTGACCAGATCCACATAGTCTTTGCCGGATTTCCAGAATTCAGCCGGATTTTGACCCATCAATGCGGCAGCCAGAGACGCAGAAGCCCGTTCCCCGTACATCAGTGGAGCGGTCAGTTTCTCAAGTAGATTTTTGTGGGTTTCTGCTGGCATTATTTTTTCTTTGAGCTTGGTAATAGGATATTGTGTTTAAATTCGCTAAATGTCCCTTTATATCCCGTGTCCACCCTGTATAAATTATAGGAATCTTCAGCAGATAGTTTGTAGTCAAATTCATATTCCACCCCCCCAGCGGGCTTGGCTTTGGGTAGATCGACTGGTTTAGGATTCACTTCAGGGACGTTTTTTTTAACATCACCCAACTCACTATTAAGCCGCTTCAGGTAATTGCTCATAATTTTCTTGTAGCGTTTCAAAGCATCCAGATCATCTTCAGGGTTAAGATCCCCCGTTTTCTTCCGCTTCTGTAATACCCCAAACTCTTCTAATTCCTGCTTGGATAAAGGGATTTCCGGTAACTTATTCATCTCTTTATTCTGAACGACCTTACCGTTTTTGACCAACACCACTTCATTTTTAGAGTTCAGCCCAACAGCGTACTTATCGCTTGGGGCTGCCGTAGCGGTGTTTTCTGCCTTTGGGGTAGTCTTAGTACCCTCCACTTGTTTTGAGGGCTTAGACGAAGGCTCAGGCGGTGTTTCTGGGGTTTTATCAGCCAGTTTTATCTTCGGTTCAGGTTTTGGCTGCTCTTCGAATAAGTCTTCACCCCGCTCAAAGAATCTTTCACGAGCGGATTTGGTTGTCTGATCGGTCTGATAGTCATCATAAAGATCTTCATGTCTGCTCTTTACGTCATCAGCGTAACTCTTTGGCGAGTGAGTTTTGGGCATCTCTGTCGGGTCGGCGTCAATAGCCGCTTGGCGAAGTCTGACGTCATCAATCCCAGCCCAGGGAGCGTCAACTTCAGGGATGTCATTCCAGACAGCATCAATCTCACGTTGGATTGTTCGAGCAGTGACGGAAACTTTATCCTCTAATGGGATCTTCTTGAACAACCGCCCAAGGCCGATTACGTCCGTCACATCAGGGGCTAAAGCCAGTAATGGGTTTGATGCCATGTGTTCTATCGGGCGATCAGCGACCTTCCATGCCTCTTCGGGTGACATTGTTCCTGGCGCGCCTACCCCGCGCATATTAACATCTGTAACCCAATCAGCGTAGCGGTTCAATGTTTCCCAATAACCCTTGAGTCCCTGTCCCGCTACCTCTGGCCACTGTTTCGGGTGAGTCGCGATATCCCATATAGCGCCAGGGAGTTGTGGAATGCTTTTTACCCCTTCTGTGATTTCACGCGCCCCGCCCTTTAGATAGTCCATCCCTGCTGGGAATTCCGGTCGAGAAGGTTCATCTGGCTTAGAATCAGGCCATTGACGCTTTTCTTTGTCCGGCCAATTTCTATCTCCCATTTTTCATCCCCATGAAAAAACTCCTGTTTGCAGGGGTATCAGGAACTCCGTCCTCAGCGATCATCTTCTGGTATTCATCTTCCCACTCAGGTTTGAACCCTTTAATTTCCGGTTTCGCTGTCTCTCCCGCTTGCGGTTGTTTTGCTGGTTTGGCGGGCTGTTTGCCAAATACATCCCCCAAACTGGTCGTCGTCCTCCCACCAGTACCAGGGAGAGGAATCTGAATATCAAAAGGTGACACCCCACGTGTAGCCTCGTATGACGCCCCACCAGGAACAAAGTAGTCGGCAAATGCCTCAACTCCAGTCTTAGGCTTTTGCACTGGCGGAGTCCCCCCGCCAGCACCCCAGTTAGCCATAGGTGACGGGTTGCTATCGAATGCACTGAACCCACCCATCTTGCCGTGCAGAGGGTGTCGGCTCATCTCTATCTTTGCCTGGAGAGCATCCTGTGTCGGTTTACCCCCCTCGTCAACTTGACTTGCCCGTTGCATTAGAAACAAATAATGCTCTTGCTCGAAGGTCTTCGCATTGGGGTCCCACTGTTGCGGACCCGCCTGAACCCCTGTCGTGCCATCGCCTAAATCTGTTGTAGTTGAACCATGAGGCATAGGCACAAACTGCTGACGGAAGGGCGTAAAACCACGCACCTGTGCTTCATAGTTTCGCGCAGCCGCAGGGTCGACCCCCATTCCAGGTATAGCCGCCAACCGCTCTGCCATTACTTCGTCTGTAAGAGTCTGTTCCCCCTTAGCGGTGTCTAAGTTGGTCTTTGTTTGAGTATCGCCGGTTAAGACAATATTCTCCTTGTTGAACCCATGCTGCAACCCCATGCGCGAGCGCAACTGCTCGTCAAGCATCTGTAAGTTCTTGTTCTCGTAGAACCTCTCCCCAAATTGAGAGGTAGCGCCGGAAAGCGCAGTGAGAAACTGTTCAAGTCCTGTCATGGTGTTTTACCCTCCTCCTCCAAATCCTCCTGTTGCAAACCCGCCAAGGATGTTACCCACACCCCCGCCGATACCGCCCCAGATCGCCTGCTGCTGATTGAATTGCATCTGCTCTCTGAAGAGCCTTTCTTGCAGGGCATTGCGTTCCTGCTCTGATAAAGCGGAAAGTAGAAGTTGCATCCGCTGCCCTTCGATTTCAGCTAATCCCTGACCCATTCCCTGAGACACGGCTGGCATAACGGTATTAGCCGTTGTTTTCCCCAACAGCCCTGAGTTACCACCCCAGCCAGCATCAGCAGCAGTATTCCCGATACTCTGCGTCATGGAGTTCGCCAGCGTGTTCATATTCCCGCGCAGGGTAGTGATTGCTTGATTGTTGGGATTGTTGAGTTCCCCGATATAGGAACTGAGATTGTATGGCATTTCTACACCTTTGTTGCTTGAATTTTATACCAATCACCGTCTGATTTAAAGCAGAAGTATCGAGAACCGGCGTCGGAGATTACTCGTTGATCTCCGTCGTTGCCATCCGCCGGACGAGGGAAACTCCGGTTAGTCTCTGAGATCCGGTCAGATTTGGTTGACTCTAATTCCTGATATTGGTCTTTAGCTTTCATAAGCGATATAATCAATCATGTAATCATAGGTCGCAGCGCCAGAGGTCGTCCACCTAAATAGGCGGAGTACATTTTCGTTGTATTTATTGTATATTATTGCGTAAGGCCTTAACTGGAGACCTGTAGCGGCTATCTCAGTCACTACGATTGATATTCCATACCAGGGGGAAGTGAACCCATTCTCAAGGGCATTCGCAGTCCAGAAGGCATCGTCTATCGTCACGTCCTTGTATGATTCCCCATTACTAAACGACACGCTTATTTTGGTTCTACCCAAAACAAACGGATACTGAATACCATCCGGCTTAACTAATTGACCACTCTTTATTCCCCAATTTATATGATAATCATTAACCGCTTCACTGTCGATTAAGTCGCTGGTTATCGCGCCATCATTAATTTTAGCAGTGGGGATTGTATTCGCGTCGATCTTTGCCCCTGTAACACATCCGGTCTGAAACCGATCTCCACTCAACCCACGATCTTTGATATTCTCGTAGTCGAACCTAAGAAGGTTGTGAAAATCCTGGATCTGCCCGAATACACTCTCAAGGTCGGTTGCCTGGACGATCTCGCCTTCTGAGATATTATTTGGGATATGTAGTCCAAAATACGGCATTCTAATCTCCTATGTCCCAGACTTCTATTAATATCTTGATCGTTGCATTAGGTAGGTTCCAACTGCTTGTTTCGTAATTCGTTACACTCAATAAAAACCTTACGCTTGTGTCGGTTATAGTAAAAGGAATTATCCATACGGGTCTTATAAAATTCGCAGATCCAGTTAATATCTCGATAGTGGCGAACACTAAAACATCAGGGGATACTTCCCCCCACAGGTTTGTCACACCATTTTTATTTAAGAATCCGCTGAAACCAGAAATTAGATCAGACCATAACAGAGCATCAGTAATTTGAGATCTGGTGGTGGCATCGAGTGTTATCGTGTCTGTAACGCCCGTCCATACTTTTATGGTTCTCTGGTTGCCGGATGGGGTAAACAACCCCTTGACGTTATTCGCACCATCGCCGCCTGTATCACCCCTCATGTCAAACGGCCCAATACTCGCCTGTTGGATCTTGTCTGCTGTCGCTGGGTTATGTCCGACCGATTTAAACTTCGCATTCGTAGCAGCCAGATCCTCAAAATGATGACCTTTGATCTCACCATCTTTGATCTTGGCTGTTGTGATGTTAAATTCCTTGACGTTGTAATCGTCAATTAGACCGTTATAAAAATCCCTGACAGTATAAAGATCAGCCAAGAACCAGTACGGATCGGCGATAGACACAAAGCTGTAAGGAATGGCTAATTTCATTGGTCTATCCTCCCCGTTGCAACCCAGCATAACCGCATTTTTGGTGCTGAACCTTGGGGCAACCAGTTTACAAAGGAATAATAGTAATCGAACCCGGTAGTAGAGATATTCGCTATTTTGGGCGGATTGATGCTCCAGCTCCACAATTCCCAAGTATTCGATCCAAGATTCATTAACCCAGCCCTTATGGTGATTGTCCCACTGGCGTTAAACTCGACCGCCCCATTAAGGCTGTCATCATCAAATACTATTGACCCACTGACCTCGCCTGTGGTTGCACCTACATAAGCATCCTTATAACCAATCATTGAAACCAACTTGTATTGGTCGATGTGAGCGTAATTCGGGAATCGCATCATCTTCACCCGATCAGCAGCCGCACCAGTTGTATTCAGGTGATAATCTCGAATGACGCCCGTCCCAGGAGTCTGAAGCAGCTTATCGCTGGAAATAGATTCAATTCCCAGATGGGTGTCTGGGTCTATCGCACTATCCGCTATTTTCTCCGTTGGCAATCCCTTAATCGCAATATTGATATCGCGTATCCCTCCGTCGAGAAAGTCGCTTGTATCAAGACCCCTCCCAATCGTCGTATCGAAAGTGTCGGCGATAGCGAGGAACGTCTGGTTGATTCCCGCGGCGGGTAGCAACTCGCTCCCCACAAACCGATTTTTGATATTAGGGTTACTCATGAAATCAATCCCATCTTTGCCTTTACTCCAACTGACATGAATTTCAGATATGGATCGTTGCTGTCCCCGAATATGGTCAAGGTCAGATAGTTTCCCTTGAACCGCGATGAAACCCCGACTTCAACATTCTTCACTCCACCCGTTGACCATTTAAGCATTGCAGGCGGGTTGTACGCTTGAGGTAATAAGTGTTCAGGGTCGGTAGCTACCCCATTGTCGTTATAGACCACATCAGCGCCAGCAGCGTCCATAGCAATCACCCTGCGATAAGCAAACTCCAGATATTCCGGTGTACCTGCACCAGCAGTAGTGACTTTATGGAATACCCAATAATAGCGGTAGCCTTTTGTGTAGGCAGTTAAATCCCCAGGGAGAGTGTATTGTATCCCACTGGTTGTTGCACCGCCAATATTTATCAATGCAGACCGATACGATGCCTCAGTTTTTATGGTTGCTTCAGTTATTTCATCTGTGTCTGCAAGCACGTAGTAGAAATAATGGTCGCCTGCTGTAAAGTTTGAGCCTCCGATCAAAGCCAGATCTGTCGGCGGATTCAACTGCTTGAGAATATTTGACCCTAAATAGGTGTCGGCAATATGACCATGCAGGTTCTCGAATAGATTCGCTTCTTTCCCAAAGTCCATCTGACAAAACATATCCCAAAAGCAAGTTGACGATATACTTCTAATAAACAACTTCTTAGCCCAGAACATTTGGAATTTATTCTCTGACCCAAGCGGTCTCGTGGTAAAATGGAAAGGCATTATCACCTGTTCATCAGTAGTATAATCTTCCCATCCCTCCCATATTTTCAAGAGTTGGTCTGGGTAGAAGGAACTCACACCCAGAATCTCCTCGTCATTCTCTGTGATCTCGTCTATGATATGCTCAAAGGAGACAGTACCGAAAGTAGGCGCATACCCGATAAATCTCCCCTTCGAGTCCTGCGCTGGGTTTCTAAGGTGGAGGTAGATCCCTTTTACCAACAGACCGGCGACTCCTTCTGACCCAGAGATTTCATCGCGTAACCCCGAAAATCCATGAGAAGGGTTCGAAATCAACGGGGGCTCTATTCCGCCCTGATTGGAGTAACTCGTCAAAATCGAATAGTCTGGGCTGAAGACAGCGTAGATTGCATCCCGTGACAGCCAAGCAGCAGTAAACTCTTTCAGGTAACTCACCGGAACGGTATCAAGGATTTTGGCGATGTTGATCGAAATATCTCTGTCATTCCCATCCCTGTCCATCCCTGCAATGCTATCCAACGTCACGCGCACCAACAACTTCTCCCCCGTAGGCATTTGAACCTCTCTCAGCGTATTAGGTGCGATACAACCTTTCGCCGATAACCGCCGGACTCGCCATTGAGACGGTTGCCCGAAGGTATCGACAGACCACGTTCCCCGATGTTTCATCAACGCAGGGCCGCGTTCTAACTCTTGGATCTGTACGATCCCAGAGGCTTCACCCGCGCCGATCTCGATGTCGTTCCCAGAGGCAAAATGAGCGTGTTCATACTGACGGCTGAAATAGACGCTGGAAGAGCCGTCTATCGCAAACAACCGGCCTTTATGAACAAGCACTCTCGACGTAGCGGATGGCGGTAAGTCGTGCGAAAACAACCCTTCGGGGTGTTCCGAGTAAAAGGTCGCATTACCCTGAAGGGTAGTGTCAGTGACCGAATCAGTGAACGGTCCAGCAGCCGCACCGACATAATTCTCTTCCCGCAAGAAGTAGAACTGGCTCCAGTCCGGTTGATCGGCTGAGTCAATAGATCGGTAAATTCGTACCATGTCGATTCCAGGATCGAGGCCGGTCTTGGCGGGGACTGTGATATTTACGTCTTGAGCGCCCGCAGTAGTATGGGAAGCAGGGCCTTTGATAGACGATACAAATCCATAGGTATCGTTTTTGTAAGCGTACATATACCAGTAAGTACCATTAAGAGCGGCTGATCCCCCCGCATCAGCTAAGGTTAGATCCCCTGTCGGAGCCATAGCCCCGAAGAACGCAATATCATTCGTCCCATCCCAACAGGCGATCCGGTCAGTGCCGTTAAAAATCAATAGCAAATCACCAGCCATCGCAAAGCGAATTGTCGTATCTACATCGAAAGAGATACCAGCGAAATTCCCCGCCGCTACCGGAATTGTTATCTCCTGCCATGTCCCATCTAAATACTTGATATGAATTAACGAATCGTCTGAGTCGTAATAAGCTCCCATCCGGTATTCCACCGATGGAGTCTGAAACCGGCCATTGCCCTTAATTGTGATCGTGCCGACCCCTGTAATCTGCACATCTACCGCCTTTGACCCCTTACGAAGCGACAGACCGCCGGAAGATCCGATAATCAGGTTTACAGCAGCAGAAAGGTGTCCCTCTGGAAGTTCCGTCAGGGCGTCGATCATATTGATCCCGCCCCAGAACCCCTTCTCACCGATTAAAACCGGAGATTGTGATTGTCTGCGCTGTCTCAATTTTCGTCTCGTGTATGTTCAAACAAAACTAAGTCTGCAATCTGGTCATTATAGGCAGCTTTCAGTCTCATGAATTCATCAGATCCCGGCATAATACCCTGAATCAGCATTTGGGTTTTAATAGCATCCACGTATTCGTCTCCCAACTCTATGTTTGAGTTTGCCACGCTTGATTCACTCAGAAGGTAGCATACCCTGGGCTTCCGGTAGTAAAGCAGTTTCCCGTTATAATCGTCATCAAACATCGGCTCGAAGAAGATCGTCAGGTTTTGGATTAGATACCGGACGTCATTGGGAGCGGTCGTCAGGTCGTTGACAAAATCGAACTCTTCCACGGAAAAACTCGTTGGGAAGATCGGGTAGCCATCAATCCAGAGTTTCTTGATCCCCAGGAAATCCTTGATCGCCCAATCATCAACGATATGTATCGAGCGGGTGTCACTCTCGACAGAAATTGACTCGTTCAATGATACCAGGGCTTTTGTGTCTTTGGAAACGATCATTTGAGCAAGATTAATCCAGTGTTCGTACATTCTTGGGGTGTACTTCTCCATCGAAGGATCACCAAGCAGGATTGCTACCGCAGAGCAAATATCCCTGACTCCGTAGATGTGATTAGCTAAATCAGTTCCACCATGATCCTTTGCCATTATTTACCTCTCTGGAATATCGAGTCGAGACTACCCCACTTGAAGGGGTTGAAACCTAACGTGGTTTTCACTTCCTGGTACGCCTTTTCTGCGCGGTTCATGCGCTCGTCAGACAACGCCAGATCGAATTCGTCAGCATTGATGGAGTGGAAATCAGCCAGCATATAAAGCACTGTCATTCCCATTAAAGCCTTTGGAATGTCGGAATACGTACCAGTTGGGAATTTCGGGTAACGCAGATAGGTAAGGTAGATATTGGGAGTCCCAACGGCGGTCGTTCCATAGGGCGCTTCGAAAAACTTTAGCTTTTTGTTTTCGATATAGGCGGGTACAAACTGATAGGGGCTGATCCCTGCTGCTGCTATCGGCTCAAAGAATGAGTTCCGGTTTATCAGGTTTAAGTCCTTCGGGTCGATAAATGAAATAGAGCACCTGGGATTCGTCCGACCGCCCACGAAGGCATACCCTTTGACATACCCGGAAATAGGATAGCCGAAAATATTTGTATCAGTGTCAGTTGGCGGGAGATCCCACTCTGTCACCGACCCCCCTGCCGTCTGCATAAATGAAGCAGTCGCTTGTAACCCAGACAGCATAGGGACTTTACCGTCGATGTAGTGGTCAGTTAAAGACCCGACGACCTCCATCTCCGCGCGGTTTAACAGTAACTCGACAGCATCCCCCACACTCATTTCCCCTTCGAGTGCAGAAGATGATTCAGCATTTGTCCCGGACAGCGTGTAGAAGAGATCCCTTGCGTCCTCGTATGCGTAGCCATGATCTGCCATGATTATTCAGCAGGGAAGGGGTTTCCCCCCTCCCTGTCCTTTTGGTTAGTTAGAACCTGCGATCACAATGGACATAAACAGGATGTGTAGTCGCAGTGCCGTCCGTATCGCTATCGCCGTACAGATACCCGCAAAGCGGTTCTGTATCAGCGTTGCGGACTGTAAACACGCCAGCCGTGTGAGACGTCAATGCAGCGCCATCAGCGTAAGCTCCAGCAGTGAAGGGGGCAGTTAGGTACAACCCCTTTTGTAATACGAAGCCGTATTGACCAGCAGTGAGCGTAGCCAATGCGATACCTATTGCAGGATCATCAGCGATGGCGGTCATAACGCTGTACGGCACGACGATAGCGAAGTCGTCGTTAGCAACCGATATAGCCGTATGGGCAGGGGTAAAGGTAAGCACTCCCGTGGTATTCGCTGTGATTCTCCCCAGCGTTCCTTCATCCACCGCAGCCGCAGCATCATTGACTTTATGGACCAACCCGTTTTTCAGGGTGTTGGCGGCATAACCCGAAAGGTTAGTGGAAACAACCGTTGTAGTCGTCCCATCCCCAGTCGCGACGAGCTTTAGCTCGTTGGATTTGACCAGCGTACCGGCTGTGACGCCAGAGTAAGCCTTGACGTACACGACTTCCCAAACGTCGAAGTAGCCAAAGAGCTTGGCATCGGCGTACTCCTTGAAGCCGCCACTTGCCATTAAGACGTTTTTGAGTGCATGCACCGGATCGATCACGCCGCGCATACCTACCGGATATTTGGGAGCGGTAGAGGCGTGTGCGGTCGTCAGATCGTACGGTGATACTGTTCCAGATCTCATTTTATCGTTCTCCTTTGTTTAATTAAGCGATTGATACTGTACTGACAGT
>Ga0180007_10004779_pt1 | contig 14165 bp, 10 predicted proteins | sample MM_PC_MetaG_FD_121122 | JGI IMG/M metagenome (GOLD analysis project Ga0180007, IMG submission 121122) | Groundwater microbial communities from the Aspo Hard Rock Laboratory (HRL) deep subsurface site, Sweden - MM_PC_MetaG | ecosystem: Environmental > Aquatic > Deep subsurface > Groundwater... | reverse complement strand
GGCATGTAATAGCTCATCCAGCCATATACTACGCTAGAAACCCGCTTCTCTACGCCCTAACAGAACCGCCCCCACCATCACCAAACAAAATCCCCCCGCTAAACCCCAATTACAGGGGATAATATAACTGTAACTGGCGATTAAATCGGCAGTTACACAAAAAACATTTGTAAAACACCCTTTTCACCGCCTAATTCACCCATAATATGACGAATTAGCAACCACAAAATGGCATAATTCACCGAATTAGGCTATATTACTAAACATGCCAAATTCAGAGATAACAAAAGCTAACACCATAGAAACCTTCATGAAAGCTAATTCCAGCTTACGTGTGGGCAAAGATGCCGTCGCCGATTTCCTCTCCCGGCTCAACACCCTGTCTGAAGCAATCGTCAAAGCCGCCGAGACCAACGCTATAAATCAGAACCGCAAAACCATAATGGCCGACGACATCAAAGAAGCCATGACCACCGTTACCGGCTCCACTTCCGACCTGCCTTTTCTCTTCAAACAAATCGAAACCTTGAGCGCCAAAGATACTGCCGATCTTTCCGCACTGATCCGCGAGTGGGTCAAATCCCACTAACCAAAATGATTAAAGATGACCTGGTGACAGCTATTGCTGAAGAACACGCTCTTTCCCGCTACCTCTCAGCACAAATAGTCCAAACCCTTCTTGATAAACTGGTTGATGGCCTGATCAAAGATTCCCGGGTAGAACTCCGCCGCTTCGGTGTCTTCGGCACCAAGAACCAGGCGCCCAGGGTTATAACCCTACCATCCGGAAAAAAGATCAAACGCCCGGCCCAGAAGGTAGTAACCTTCGCGCCAAGCGCCACAGTCAAAAAGAAACTAAACCCCAAAAACAGCAAACCAAAATAAAGATTGGCTGGGTCTTGTCATTTATTGTCATCGCCTACCGTTTCCGATAGGTAGTGGTTTTTCGTCGTTCTACAGTTAAAATTTCAGCCAAATCACCCTTAAACCTTATGAATATTCGCCAACAACCAATCTTTAGCCGCCAAAGATCTTTATCGAGTCGAATAATATCAACTGGCTTTCCATCCTCAAACAGGTCGATCTCATCTACAATTTTTTTTTGCTCTTTTGTTGGTAACTTCCGAAGCTCTTTTTCAAACTTTGCGGCCTTAAGAATCCGAATTGGCATTACTTTGAGCCTTTTTTCAATCTTTTCTTAAAGACCTGCCAGTCTTCCCCATCGCCGTTATCCAGGTCTTTCTCCCCTTCTTTGATGGCCTTTAGTGCCTTTGGTGAAACTTCTTCTTCAGTGATTGGCATATTAAGATAGTCAGCTACGGTCAATTTTTTTTCGGTTTCTCGATTGATCCAGCTGATAACCAATTCACTCATTGTTTTCCCTAATGAGCTCGCCAACACCTTGAATTGTCTATGTCTGTCTTCTGGAAGCCGAAGCAAATAGGTTTTTGTCGTCATAATTTCCTCCAACAAAAGCGTAATGTCCTATATTTAGTATAATGAAAGTTATTTAGATAATCAAGATTATAATTTCACAGCCAAACAGTCTTATCGTAAATAAGCTAAAAGGATGACCAGCCTACGGAGTAGCACGCAGCATGGCCGGGTTAAATAATTCAAGCCAGAGTTTTTTAAGAGTTGATACTTGTGGTGCCTGGCGCGGTTCAGGTTGCCAGACGTTGACCGGCTTTGTTTCCGGCTGTGGAAGTAGTTTTACTGTCAGCGTGTCAATTTTCACCGCTTGCGCTTGAGCCATAGCGATCAGAGTTTTATTTTGTTCGACCAGCAACATGACAGCATTTTCTAGGTCGTTTATTCTTGCGGCAGTATCGGTATCGACTGTGCAGATCGGCGCGGTCTTCTCGACCGGCAGAGCGTGAATGTTTTTGACTTCCACAGCGGCTGTCGCTGGTGACATTCCACCTTCGACAGCAACCCGCATGGCGTTTAATAGACGGTCAGCTCCATCGGGTAGATAAGATACCCGACCCTCTTTAACAATAGGCAGCTCCAGTACACCAGACCAGTATCGGGCTTTGTCGCGCGTTAGTCCTGCCAGAATTGCAGCTTCAGTTAAAGGTATTCTGTTCATGTTTTCACCGCTTGTTTAAATTCCACCACGCAGCGAGTAATCACCGCTTACATGTAATATCGGCATGGCAACCAGAATCATTTACCCTGCCAGGACAATCAGTCGGTGAATTATCGCTGTCAGCCGGTCAGATTTTGCCGCAAAAACTTTAACGCTTCACGCATTGTTTAAATTCCACCACGCTGTGAGTAATCGCCGACTCGCGTCATATCCTACTTTCAACAAGGAAGCGGCGAAAATTAACCGCAAGGCGGTGAACCAAAATGAGGTTAACTAAGTTTCCTGTTCCATTGCTCCTTAAACCCCAATAACGAAACAATGTATTTCTCGTTGTATCTTACCAGGGGCACTTAAATTTCAACAAACTCTTTTCTAGAAAGAGTTTGCGCAACTTCTTGAGAATAAGACTTAAACCTCACCTGCCCTTTGCTCTCTGGAAACAGATTTCTAAGTTTCTGCCACATTGAAGGCATCGCAATACAATGAAATGACCTGACAACTAAAAATCGATTTTAGACCACTTAGCATGCCCTGTACGGGATTGGAATCTTCGTTAAGGTAGTCAGCTTCGGCTGGCCCAAATTTATCTCTTATTTTCCATCTCTAAGAAAAAATGCTTGAGCCAGGCCAGACATTTTTAACGCCAAACATGTAAAAATGTTTTCAAATATCGGTAGTTCATTTGGTCCCCAAATAATGCCATCAAACTCTAGAACCTACATTTAATGCAGAAAACAACATGTCAATTGCGAGAAAAACAGGGTCGAACTATGACTTTTTGGCTGTCAAATTTGATTTTTATAATAACCAATTACGGATTCCTTTAATAGTCTTAATGAGGTTTACCACAACCTATAACAAAAGCCTTCTTAACTTAGTCTGATCGAACTCGAACTATTAGTTTCAATAGCAAATTATCCCATGGAACCTAAAACCAGCATCAAATCAAACTTCATTTGTGATCTCTAGCTTTAATAAGTCGATTTTCAAAACAAACAAACCAGACAATGACAAAAAAATTAGTAACATCTCCTTGTTTGTATGTTTTTAGTACTTTAAAGCTTTTAAGATTTTAGGCCCCCGCGAAGATGCGCTAATTCATTGTCTTAACTAGCGAACTATGACTTTTTGGCTGCGAACTATGACTTTTTGGCCGTGAACTATGACTTTTTGGCCGTGAACTATGACTTTTTGGCCGTCAAACTATGACTTTTTGGCCGTCAACTATGACCTAAAAAAAACAAGACCACATATGTGGTTTTCTATTGCAACAGGACATAGTTTGGTTTAAGATTGATGAGAATTTTGGAGGTTATATGGAAAATAGAATGGTTAGAAAGTCCAACTCTCTTATTGAAGCTTCATATAGGCTTTCTACAGTAGAGCAAAAATTGATACTATTCTTGGTTGGGACCATCAAAAAGGCTGATGAAGATTTTCAATCCTATCAAATTCGCTTGAAAGATTTTCAAAACTTGATGGGTGGTTCTTGCGTTCACTATAACCGAATTGAAGACATGATTTTGGGACTTAAGGGTAAAAACATGAAAATTATTTACCCCAACAATACAGGCAAGAAAGTAACATTGAACATAAGTTGGCTCTCGTCCAGCGAATACATAGAAGGTTCCGGGGTGATTAACCTCTGTTTTGATCCAAAATTGAAACCTTTCTTGCTTCAGCTAAAAAGCCGGTTTACGAACTATCATATAAAAAATATCGTTCAATTAAAAAGCCAATTTTCAATTCGAATATACGAGCTTTTGAAGCAATATGAAAAAGTTGGGCAAAGAATTCTATATGTGTCCGATTTAAGGGAATCTCTGGGTATAGAACCGACCCAATACAAGCTCTACTCAGACTTTAAGCGCAAAGTTATCTTGGTTGCTCAGGAAGAATTAGCGAAAAAAACCGATATTTCTTTTGATTATGAGGAAATCAAGATTGGTCGTGGTGTTGGGAAAATTCGCTTTATAATTACATCCCAGTTGCTTCCAGTTCTTGCCGACCAAAATATGTTGCCACAATTTCCAGAAGAATTTGAAGAACAGCAAGATCCTAATCTGACGCATCTTTTAAACCTTGTGCCGGAAATTTTCCAAAACAAACAAAGCATCCGAAAAGTTGTTCAGAATGCTTTTAAACAACACGGTTTTGATTATGTTATGCGCAATATCATTTATTCTAATGACAAATCCAATGCCCTGAAACCTGGCACAAGTAATGAAAAAGGCAGCAACTACCGTGTCTATCTTGCCAAAGCCATTAAAGATGATTACGGCCTGGCTTACTATGAAGATCTGCTTGTAAAAAAAGAAGCCGAGCAGTTAAAGCAGAAAACCTTTGTTGATGCTGAAAAACACAAACAGCAAGAATTGAACCGGATCGACCAGGAACGCGAAAACCGGGAAAAAGCCCGCGTTTTTATTACATCGTATGCTCCAGAAACAATGCAGGCCTTCGAAGAAGAAGCCAAAAAACGTATGTCTTCTGAATCTTTGACCCGTTATCTCCGGAAAGATCCAATCGGTAACTTTGAATTCAAACGCCGCTTGGAAGATATTGTCATGGAACATACTGGCATTCGCAAACTCCAACCGGAAGCCGCGTCTGAATCACCAGAAAACAAGCCGGCAGGCCTGGAAAAAGAAGCCGCTGCCGAATAGAACGGCAGCCAGGTTCTCGATTAGCACACGACCAGTTGGCTTTGACCAGAATGGCACTAATCCTCAATCAGCGTCGCCGTTACCACCATTATTATCTCATTGTTAGTGTCTTCACGATCCCGTCCGCGTGCCAGCCCACCAAACAGCGGTATATTGCCAATAATCGGAATCTTCGTCCTGGTTTCACGCTCTTCCTTGTTGATCAGCCCGCCCATGATGATTGAATCGCCATTCTGAACGCGCAAAGTGCTTTCAGCCTCGCGGGTGCGAATCTGCGGATAACCCTGCTTGGTCTGAGTTACTACCGAGCTGACCTCGCCTTTGATTTTCATACTGATACCGTTTTTTGCTCCGACTTTGACATCATTAACTGTCATCTTAATACCGACATCGACCCATTGCAGCTGCGTGTTCAACTTCAACACTGAACCTGAATCAGTCGTAGCGGTGGCTTCAACCTCAAGAGGTATCCTGTCGCCGATCGTTACCATGGCCTGCTCCCCTTCAATGACTCGCAGATTAGGCTCTGCAAGTATTTTCGCATCTTTTCCCTCGTTCAATACCCGTAAAAGCAGCGGCAATGTATCTTTGCCGTGAAACTGCTTTATCTCATCGTAGCTGTAAGCCGCTTTATCCAGATCAATGCCAAGCTTTTTCAATTTTGACCTTGATATTTCAGCCAGTCTGAAGCTGATAAGAACCTGCTTGCGCTTTTTGCCAAGCGACTTGAGAATACCCTCAGCCTGCTCAATTTGAGATTCTTTGCCGATGAGCACAAGATTTCTCTCACCGGCAAGCTTTAACAAAGGCAATGCTGCCGTTATTGCGGCTTTTGCTTCTGCTATATCGATATCACCAAGTTTTATTTCTTTGTGAATCGTTTTTTCCCGCGTATCGAGCTGTTTTAGAATCTGCTTTAAACGCTCTCTATCCAGCGCGGGACCTTCAATTAAACAGGCGCCGGTATTGCCGAGGTCGGATACTGCAGCTCGACTTTGCAGGGAAGCTGCTATCTGTGTAATCTGCTTAAAATCAAGGTTTTCCGGGCAAAACACCTCGTTGCCCCACAGAGTTGCATTTTGCCAGCTCTCTATTTTTTGCCGGAGTTTACTGGAGCTGTCTGGCAATATCAGCCCATTTGCGGTAATTTCTGCATCAACAAGACTAAGCTCTTTAGCTGCCAGCTGCGCTTCTGCCGGTGCCATTTCTATTGTCTTTTTTGCCTTGCCGGCTTCCGGCAGCTGTAAGGTCATTTTTCTGGCGTCATTGATCTGGGCCTCCGGGCCTAAAATTACCAGCTTGTTGGTTTGTCCTGGCAACACAGAGGTTTTCAGCCCTGGCATAGCACTTTTCAGAAGGTTGCCGAGCCAATCTGCACTAAATCCTTCCGGAACCGGCAAGATTATGGGTGTGTTGCCACTTTGATATCTCGTAGCCCTTTCGGGCGGGTAAACGATTATCGTGTTATCGCCAATAGTGCAGGTTTCAAGATTGATGGTTTTCAGAACCACCTTAAAGGCTTCTTCAAGCCCAAGCCCGTTCAGATGAACGGTTATCTTGCGCTGACTCTGCACAGATTCATCAAGAAATATATTGTTACCGCTTTCTTTGGCATACAGCTCGATCAGCTGGCTTAACGGTGCATCAGTCAGTTTCAGAACTGCGCCCATAGATGAAGAGGTAACTGTTAACGCCAGTAGCGCCGTTGTCACCAGCCGCTTAATTCCTGATTTTCTCATTTTTTCTCCATTTTTACCGTCCATGTTGTCTCTTTGCCGGCGTTATCTTTTGAAACAAGCTGTATTTCTTCTATGTTGGCCGTTTTAATCACCGAGCCACCAGGCGTAGTATCGCCGCATTTGAGAACTGCGAATTTACCAGCAACTTCTATGATTACCGCCGGCACTTCATCACCAGAAAAATAGCCGATATAACGAATCTGCTCTTTTATTACTGGCGTCCGCACTGGCGAAGTCGCCTGAGCGGCAAATGGTCTGCCGCTGTTAAGGGCTGTAATATCGTTTGCGGGGGTTTCTGGTGCCGGTCTCTTTTCCTGAGTTGGCAGATATTCCCACGGGCCGTTTCTGACCGCAACCATAACCTCAAATTCCCAGCTGCCCTTATCGATTTTCTCGAACCTGAGCCGTTTAATCAACGCAGCTTTCTCTGAAGCCATGTTGTTAAGTATCATCGAGATACTGTTGAAGGCGCCAGTTCCAGCAAGTTTTATTTCCGGAACGCTACCGGCAATCTGTGCAGCTTCGCTGATTTCAAGCCCGAGTCTTGCTGCCATCTGATTCCATCGGCCCAGTAACTGCCCTGAATCCGCCGCTGGTGGTCCATCAATGCTGGCTTTCGCAGCTTTCACCCATTCGTGCAATTCCTGAAGCTGAGGAAGTTTATTCTCAAGCTCCTGGCATTCCTGCTGAATTGCCAGAACATTGCCGTCAAAGCTAATCAGCCCGGCAGCAAAAAATACCGCCAGGTTAGCAACGATAAGCAGTATCGTTAGAGGTTTTACCCTGACCATATAAACTGTAGCACCAGCAGGTTGCTTTCTCTTCCTGTCACACTTATATTTCCGCGATTGCCGAAATGGCTGTTCAGCCAGCTCGAAACGGAATTTAAATCAGGTGCAGTAAGAAGTATTTTGCCGCCAGTCAGATCGGCACTGTATGACACAAAGCTGACATTGTTTGGGCAGTCTTTTTGCAGTTGTGTCAGTCTGGCCAACGGGCTGTTTATTCGGTCGGTCAACCAGTTGTTTCTGGCTGCAACTTTCCCGGCCAGTTTTTGTAGATCATCATTAACCGCAAGCCTTTCGGCCTCGTTTGTCAGAGCCGCAAGCTTTTGCGTAATATTGCTGTGTGTTTCCTGCTGTTGTCTGGCTTCACGATATCGGAACCCCATTATGAGCAGTTGAAGCAACAAAATCATCAGCAGAACAGGCGCAAGCCATTTTCCGGCCTGATAACCAGCCGGAAACTCTCTCTTGATCAGATTTGCTCTTATCATCTACTGCGACTATCGGCAGAATTAAAATTAACATTGACTAATCAGAGCGCATTTTAATAAGATCAATTCGCAGAGAAAATAAATTAAGAGGAATGAAAAGCAACCATGTCATAAAACTTCCCCTGCTTGAAGTGTTTCTTGTAGTTTCTTTAAAAATAATAATCTGAGGCTCTTCCAAATGAGAAAATTCTTTCTGTTCATGTGTTTTGTGTTGTTGTCGTTTTTGTTCCTTGCGCCTAATTTTGCTATGGCTCAAATAGCCTCTGAATCTTTCGAATGGGGCAGCGAAATAGCAACCCTTTCCTCAATTTACGCCCCGCAAAACACAAGTTTTTCGATGCAATCATCAGGCGACGGAGCACTTCTCAGCAATGAGTCAGCTGTTGAGGTTGAAGTTAGCATTCATTATCCTCCGAACACTTTGCATCTGCCAGGTTACAGTGTCGGCAACTATTATGGAATTTTAACCAGTAATCAGTTACGCATTGATGGATCACATGGTGAGCAGGTTTATAACGGCCAGGTGATTGACTATACTTCTTATTGGTATGCAACCAGATCTTTTGCACCAGAGCCAATTGGTTCAAGTTGCGCTAACTTGTCTGGTGTTTGGAGCGTTCTATCTGTGAGCTCTGGTGGATGGCGTACTCCTGGTCGCTGGACTATAACCCAGAATCTAAATGAATTAACTGGAACTTGTAAGTGGACAGGCTCTGGATATGTTTACCCATTAACAGGCAAAGTAATTTGTCCAATAGAAGTAACCAACCTGGAATCCATACCAGGCACCCTTTGGCTCGATAATAACGACACTGGTTCCGGCATTGTATTCAGAGCCACAACCTCTGAACCTGGTGATGTAACCTTCAAGGTTCAAACCCCATCTGGCGCAATAATTCAGATCGGCTCAAAAAGCACAACCCAGCAAGGCTCCGAACACGTTGCCAAACTCTCCTGGTGGGGCCAGTCCGGCCTGCCGGAAGGTGTTTACACCATTCTTGCCGAAGCCGGCACAAGCGGTCAAGCTTCGACATTCAACGTAAAACATGTTGCTGTAAGCCTTACCGGTCTTGGCAAATGGATGAAAGAAAGCAAAGACCCTTCAGCTGTGCTGCCGCCAAGCGCTGCTCTTGATGTGTGCCCGCTGAACCCTTGGGATGAGATGATTCCGAATACCAACGGTTTTTTTGCTACAGCAATTACAGTCAGCGATCCTGTTAACGTCTCGACTGGTAACTTTGTTCTTTCGCAGGCTGATCTGACTTTAAAATCCCGTTACAACCTGACACTGGCCAGAATATACAACTCGCTCGACCCCAGAGTAGGCCCCTTCGGTCGCGGTTGGTCCTCGCCACTGCTCGTTAATCTCCAAATCACCGATGATTCTATCTTATTCACCAACTCTGATGGCTCTAAACTTCGCTTCACCATCGACGGCAACACCTTTACACCAGCCTCGCCAAGCGATCTTAAGCTTACCTACAACTCAGATACAGATTTTTATACACTTGCACACCCGCACGGCAGCAGTTGGGTGTTCAACGGCCGTGGTCAAATCCTTCAGATGTTCAAAGTCTGCTGTGGTCAGGGAAGCGCCGACGCCATAGTTTTCACTTATGATGCAACAGACAGGCTGATCAATGTCAGTGCCCCATCCGGCAAGTCCCTCACTATCGGTTACAACGCATCAAACATGATTGCAACCGTGACCGATTCTGCTAACAGAACGCTTCTCTATTCCTATGATGCCGACAACAATCTGGTTTCTTTCAAGGATCCGTTAAATAGAGAAACAACCTACACTTACGATGAATACGGTTTTTTAACCAGCTATACGAAACCCGGTAACCTGACCACTGAAATCGAATATTTCGAAAACAGAGTAGTATCTGTAAAAGATCCGACAGGCGCTCGAAGCCTGTTCAGCTGGGACTTCGAGAGCCAGACACTTTCTCTGACCGATATTTCCGGCGTTGTTCACTCATACGGTTTCGACGAAGACTGGCGCGTAACTTCTTATTCTGTTCCCTCTGTCGGCCTCACCAAACAATTCACCGCCACAGATGACCGTTTAACCGCAGCCAAAGACAGTCTCGGTCATTCAGATACCTATGCTTACGACTCAAACGGGTTCTACAAAACTCACACTGATAAGCTTGGTAACGTAACCACCTTCGACTGGCACCCCCTGCTTCATAAACTCACCGGCAAAACCGATGCTCTAGGCCGCACCTGGTCTTACGAATGGTGCGCACGCAGCAACCTTATCAGCAAGACCGATCCAGCAGGCAATGTTACCCGCTATGCCTACGACAGCCACAACAACCGCACCTCTGTTACCGACCCACTTGGCCGTATAACCCGATATGTTTATGATTCTACCGGAAACTATCTGCTGCAGACCATCGACGCAATGGGCGGCGTTGCCAGTTTCACCTATGACGCGCGTGGCAACCTCACTTCATCAGCGGATGCGCTTGGCAGAACAACGTCTTACGCATACGACTTGCTCGACCGCCTGACCAGATCAACTTATTCAGACGGTAGATTTACACAAATTTCATACGACGAAGCCGGAAACATCGCTTCACGTATCGATAATCTTAACCGTGTGACCGCTTATGTCTACAACGCCAATGGCAAACTGCTGACTACAACCAGACCAGACGGCACAGTTTTAAGTCATGCTTATGACACTGCCGGCAGAAAAACCAGTTCAACCGATGCTCTGGGCCGCATAACTGCGTATGAATATGACGCTCTCGACAATATGGTTAAGGTCACTTACCCTGATCAATCCTTCCAGACTTACGTTTATGACACCGAAAAGCGCTTGGTTTCAAGCACAGACGAGCTTGGGAACCTGACCGTTTACGAGTATGACCCGATGGGCCGCATGCTTGCCATGATCGATCCGGCCGGTTCACGCTATGAAAGCCAGTATGACTTAGCAGGCCGAAAAATTGCTGCTAAAGACCCGCTTGGCAGAATAACTGCCAATGAATACGATGTTCTCGATCGCGTTGTTAAAACCACTGCTCCAGATCTTACCACCAACACCAGCTCTTACGATGCTCTTGGCAACCTGCTGATCAGCACCAATGCGCTAAATCAGCAGACAACTTACGAATACGATTCCCTTAATCGACAGATTAAGACAACCAGAGCAAACGGTGCACAATTCATCACCACCTACGACGCTGCTGGTCAGGTAATCGCCGAAACAGATGCTCTTGGCAATTCAACTAATCATGCTTATGATGTTGCCGGTAGAAGAATCTCTTCAACCAATGCCCTGAATCAGCTTTGGCAATATGTCTATGATGCTGCCGGCAGGCTGGTTCGCACCGTTAATCCTATGGGCGGTGTCGCTACCATGAACTATAACGTCATGGATAGAGTCGTTATCGAAAGCGATGCTCTCGGTCGGTTAGCTGCGTATGAATATGACGCTTCCGGCAAGCGTATTGCCAGATACGATGCAATGAACAGAAGAAGCTTCTATGGCTATGACACCAGAGATCGCCTGACTGCTGAAGTTGATGCCGAAGGCCGCATCGTGTCACATGGTTATGATGCTGCAGGTCGCAAGATCAGTTTGACCGACGGCGCTGGCAGAATATGGCGCTGGGTCTATGACAGTCTCGGCAGAGTAACTGCCGAAATTGACCCGCTTGGAAACGAAGCAAGAAACACATACAACGCCATTGGCAATCTTATTTTCAAGACCAATGCCCGTGCACAGGCAACCGGCTATGAATACGATCTGATGAACCGTCTGGTTAAGCTCAGTTATCCAGACACTACTGTTGCAACCTTCGGTTACGATGCACTTGGCAGAGAACTTATTAGAAGTGGCTCAGCCGGGGTGGTTGAAAAAGCTTATGACATAGCTGGGAACTTGATTTCAGAAAGATTTGTAAGTCAGAACAAAACCTGGAGCTACAGCTTTGATCTGATGGGCAACCGAATACAGGCCGTTTCCCCGGAAAACGAAGCCTTCAAATACGCTTATGACAAACTTTATCGGCTAACGGAGCTTGATTCCGGTAAAGCTTCCGAAAAAATCAACTATTCTTATGATGCTCTTGGAAGAACCATTGAAGAAAAGCGCACTGACTCAACGACTTCAAATAGTTTCGATGCAGCTGGTCAGCTGCTTGAAATGAAACATTACAGTAACGCCGATGCCACTAAGATTCTGGCTCTCAGACAATATTCCTATGATCCTGTCGGAAACAGAATCAGCATGGCTGATGAATCTGGCAATATTACTGCTTATTCGTATGATAACAGTAACTGGTTGACTCAGGCTGCTTATCCAAACGCCGATATTGTCACATATACTTACAATGGCGCCGGAGATCGATTAACCGAAAAACTTAATCAGAATGAAGCGGTAACTTATTCTTATGATGCTGCAGGTAGAATGATTGGAAAAGGCGATGAAGCATTTGAATATGATGATGACGGCAACATGCTCAGCAACAATACATCTTTCTACACCTGGAACTCTGATAATCGTCTGACCCAGGTTGAAAAGACTCTTGAAGGCTGCAAACACGACAAATACCAGGGTTATGGCTACGGCCATCTGAAGCATGGTAAAACAATCGTTGCCTATGAAGAATATTCATATCTACCACAGGATTGGCGTAGAACTGAAAGAAAGCTTACCAGATACGTTCCTCAGAACAATGGCAAGGGCAATGATAATGCTACAAAAGAAGAATCAACCTTCATTTCAATCTATGACGGTAACGACGAGTCCCATGAATACATGCTGTCTGCAGTTACAGACAAAAAGAATAATTCGGCCCGGACAGAGCTAAAACTGGTAAGAGAATTCGTTAACGGTCCTGGCACTGACGATATCGCCTTCACCAGATACGGGCTCACCTCTCTGACCGTACTAAAAGACGGCCTGGGTTCAATTATCGCTTTAACAGGTCAAGAAGCCCAGACCATAGCTAAGATTGGTTATGATGCCTGGGGTGAATTCAGGTGGTCTGGTGATGAGGAAAAAGCGCCATGTGCTCTTAATGGAGTTGGCCCTTACCTTGAACAGATACAGAATACCAGAAACTTCGGCAAAACTGCGCACAATAGCTGGAACTTCGGCAGGCACTTTGCTTCTGAACTTTCACCATACCTCTATACTGGCCGCCGGTATTCAGGCTTTACAGGCCATTACTTCAACCGTAATCGTTATTACTCACCGGCATTAGGTAGATTCGTCAGCAAGGACCCGATAGGGTTTGCTGCAGATACGAATCTTTACAGATATGCCGATGGCAACCCGGTGTTGCTAACCGATCCCTATGGTCTATTTACAGGTGTCGAAGAAGCGATTATTATCACAGAACTGGTTGTTCTAACTCACTTAACGGTAGACTATTTCCAGTCAGACAAATGGGCTAAGGTAAAACAGGATATTGGTGTAGGTGTTAACTGGTCAAAAGAAAAGATTAAGGAAGCTTACAACAATATTACTTGCCAGATTTTACCTGATGACTTGGCACAAAAAATCTATCTTGAAGCTCAAGAGAGTGCAGATAAAGATGAAAAACCAGCAAAAGAGCCAGGCCAGCCAACAGAAACAGATGGCTTTAAACCTAAAAAGAATTGGAACGGACAAAAAGTAAAATCACCAAATGGAAATGATTATGGGTATCCGGACAAGAAAGGAAATGTTTGGGTGCCCACAGGGACTGGCACGGGTGCGCACGGTGGCCCGCATTGGGATGTCCAGCATCCTAACGGCACTCACACAAATGTTTATCCCGGGGGACTTGTAAGATAGTGGAAAGCAAAAACATTCAAATCATCGATGGCGCTAGAAATTGCACCTACAGCATATTTTCGACTTCTTCTGAATACTTTGATTTAATTTTCCCCAATTTGCAAGATGTAGAATTTATTGATGATTTCGTAGGCAGGGTTACAGAACCTATAGCTCAGGAAATTTTAAACAAATTATGGAAAAATCCTGTTGATAAAAAGCATATAAGCGGGATTCATGGGACATTATTCTTTGGTTTAGAATTTAAAAAAGCATACTATCCCACAAAAAAGGAAAATGAAATGATAGTCGCTTTTGACTGAGTCTAAAACAAAAGAGGCTGTTTCGCTTGTTTGTGAGACAGCCTCTTTTCTATGCAGTCTGATGATTTTCGTGTTGTGCCAGCAATGCGTCGAGAATCTGGGGGATCGGGGGACACCTTACCCAACTATTGAATTTTGAGTCTGTTTAATAATTTCTCTAACTCCCCACCCCCGCCGGGAGCCCGGCGGCCCCGGTGTCGCGGCACCTCCGTTGTTAAACCTCGGGGCGGCTTCGGTCTGGCTGCTCCCTTGCAACCGCACCTAAGAGCACAGCTCGCGCCGGCCTT